>Ga0210057_1009876_pt1 | contig 10931 bp, 11 predicted proteins | sample CryGeyCG2114_010_2_FD_183968 | JGI IMG/M metagenome (GOLD analysis project Ga0210057, IMG submission 183968) | Groundwater microbial communities from aquifer - Crystal Geyser CG10_big_fil_rev_8/21/14_0.10 (SPAdes) (version 2) | ecosystem: Environmental > Aquatic > Deep subsurface > Groundwater ...
TGGGTAGATTTCTATATATAGCCATTAATGCGCCACCATATGCCATATGAACATAGTTAGTTGCCAAAGCATATACTTTTTTTAATTTAGTCATATTATTTATAATAATATCACACTATAAAATTTTAAATTTAAATGCTGGGAGATAGGGATTTAAATCAAGAATTTTTCCTGCGCATAGCTGGGGAGCAGGGATTCGAACCCCAATACTATCCTTCAAAGGGATATGTCCTACCATTAGACGACTCCCCAGCTATAAGCATGAATTCTTTTAATAACTTAATTTATTGGAATATTCTATCACACCTTTTATCCACCCTGCAATCTTTCTATTTAAAGCGGAGCTTTTCTTAACTTTTAATTTTAATAAGCCAAAATAAGAATCTCCAACATTTTTTCTACTAGTTTTAATCTTATTTTTTTTAAAGTAAATATATGGGAAATGTGATAAAGGAAAATCAAGTTTTTCTGACCAGTATTTTTTTACTTTATCTAAATCATTTTTACTATTTTCATGAATATAAATACTAAAAATAATATCCTCCTTTTTAATATTGCATATTTTAGTAAGCCATTTTATAAATAATCTAAGCATTTCAGGATCGGAATTTGTGAATATAGTTCCTGAACCTGGTCGATTTTCTTTTTCTTTACTGCCCTCAGCCCAGTATAGAGAAACACCTATTAAAAATAAGTCTCTTTTAGATATGTTGTAGATTTGTTTTATTGCTTCTTTGTGAATTTTTTGTGTTAGAGCAATGCGCTGATTTTTTTTGGCGAGCGCGCCTTTTTGCATATTCGCTAATTTTTTTTCTGTTAATCTTTGGGCTTGTTTTTTAGATAATCCAACAGAGCGAAGCCATAAAGAAAGTGTTGATTTTGCGACAGGAATTTGTTTAAGAATTTCAGAATAGGAAAGTCCTTGTTTTCGTAAATTTATGGCTTTTTCTTTTTGATTTGATTTCATAAAAAAACAACGGTTATAATTTATAATTATACTATACCGTTGTTCGAAAAACAATAATTTATTTCAAATTTTCTATAATAGCAATTTCAAGTGGTACTATAGCAAACGGTGAATATCGCATTTCAGTATAAGCATGGATTAACGATTTTACAAGATTTATGGTTTTATTTTCGTTAATTGCTTGACTGTGCTCTTTAATTTTATTTAATTCTTGTTCGGTTAAGATTTGCTTAAAATCATTTTCTAAATTTGGGCTGTATTTGAGCGCTAAAACTTTTCTAAAGTAATGTATTAGTTCTTTATTAAATTGCGTAATATTGTATCCGTCTTCATAAATTTTATTAATATATTCAAGCGATGTTTTAACATCATTTTTTATAAGAAGCGTTGCTAATTCTGTAATTTTTAAAAATCCGACTCTTCCTAATATTCTTTCTATATCTTCGGCCTCAATAGATGTTTTAGATGAAGACAAGTCTGTTTTCATATTGGCGATTTGTTCTAATAATGAAAGCGCATCACGAAAACTGCCGTCAGCTGTGGCGGAAATAAGTTCTAAAGCATCTTCTGAGCTTTTTATTTTTTCTGCTTCACAAACTTTTTTAAGGACTTTTGTAATTGTGATAATGTTAGCTTTTTTGAAATGAAATCTTTGAGCGCGAGAAGAAATAGTTAAAGGAATTTTTTCAAATTCAGTAGTAGCTAAAATTAAAATAGCGTGGCTCGGCGGTTCTTCTAAAGTTTTTAAAAGCGCGTTAAATGCTTCTTTGGTTAATTGATGGACTTCGTCAATTATAAAAACTTTATAGTTATAAGAAGAAGGGGAAAGACGAATGCCTTCTTTTAAGTCGCGAATTTCATCAATACCTCTATTTGAAGCGGCGTCTATTTCTATAACATCTAAGGCAGTGCCGTTGTCTATTTCCGTGCATGCTTGACAATTATTACAAGGTTCACCGAGCTCTTTAAACTTTGGGTTTGTTTGCCGAGTTTGGCAGTTAGCAATTTTAGCAATTAATCTGGCGGTTGTAGTTTTGCCAGATCCTCTGGAGCCGTAAAAAAGATAAGCATGCGCTAAATTGCTAGTTTTTGCCTGATTTTTAATAATTTGGACAAGCGCTTCTTGGCCTAGAACATCTTCAAATTTTTTAGGGCGGTATTTGCGGTAAATGGCTAACATGAATCTATAATTTAGAATCTAGAATTTAGAATCTAGAAGCGTTTAATTTTAATAATTGTAGCTGTTTTAGATGGTGTATTCAAGAAATAACTATAGCATAAATCCTTTATTTTTTGTCAAAATTAGCGTAATATAACAGTAATTAATTGTTATATTGATATATTGTTGAATTGCTATATAACTATATGGCGATATTAACTATTTAGCTATATGTTCTAATGTTAGACATAAAATTCATCAGAGAAAATAAGGATTTAGTTCAGGAAAATTGTAAGAATCGCAATATAAAGTGCGATATTGGCGCATTATTAAAATTAGATGACGAGAGAAGGGATTTAATTCAAAAAATTGATGTATTTAAGGCAGAAAAAAATAAATTAAATGATTTATTAAAATCAGGAGGAGATAAAAATGAAATAATTGAAAAAGGGAAAAAAGTAAAAGAAGAATTAGAAAATTTAGAGATCGAATTTAACGAAACAATAAAAAAATTTAAAAAATTATTATTACAGGTTCCAAATATAACTCATCCCAATTCTCCAATTGGAAAAGACGACAGTGAAAATAAAGAATTAGAAAGATACGGCGAACCTCCAAAATTTTCATTTGAATCAAAAGGACATGAAGAATTAATGAAAGATTTAGATTTAATTGATTTTGAAAGAGCGGCGAAAGTATCTGGAGGAAAATTTTATTATTTAAAAAATGAAGGAGCGCTTTTAGAAATTGCATTAGTGCAATTTGCTTTTAGTAAATTAATTCAAAAAGGATTTATTCCGTTTATAACTCCAGATTTAGCTCGTAATGAAGTTTTGTCTGGAATTGGTTTTAATCCTCGCGGAGAAGAATCTCAAATTTATAATATAGAGGGGACTGATTTAAGTTTGGTAGGCACTGCAGAAATTACTATGGGCGGTTATCATATGGACGAAGTTATTGCGGAAAATAAATTGCCTTTGAAATACGCGGCTTTGTCGCATTGTTTTAGAACAGAGGCTGGAGCTTATGGCAGGCACAGTGCAGGATTATACAGAGTGCATCAGTTTTCTAAAGTAGAAATGTTTGCATATACTTTGCCGGAAAATTCAGAAGAAATGCATTCTGAATTTAAAAATATGGAAGTAGAAATTTTTAAGGATTTAGGAGTGCCTTTTAGAGTGGTAGATATTTGTACTGGAGATTTGGGCGGACCTGCTTATAGAAAATATGACTTAGAGGCTTGGATGACTTCTAGAAATAATTGGGGAGAAGTGACTTCTACTTCTGACACAACGACTTACCAATCTAGAAGATTGAATATTAAAGTAGAGAGAAAAGATGGGACTAGAGAATTTTTACATATGTTAAATGGTACGGCTATTGCGATTTCTCGCGCTTTAATTGCAATAATTGAAAATTATCAACAAGAAGATGGAAGTGTTTTGATCCCAGAAGTTTTGAAGCCGTTTATGCCTACTAAAATAGATAAAATAGTTAAAAAATAGAAACTTAATATTTAACTAAATAAATGCCGAAGTAGCTCAGTTGGTAGAGCAGTGCTTTCGTAAAGCAAAGGTCGCGAGTTCAATTCTCGCCTTCGGCTCGTTTTGATTATGGAAAATATAAAACAAAAAATTGAAGATTTAAAAATTAAATTTCGTGAATTGAGCGAAAATTTTGATATTGAAAATAAAAAAAATAAAGCAAAAGAATTAAAGTTAGAATTTAGCGATGTTGATTTTTGGAAAAGTAGAGAAATTGCTGATCAGAAAATAAAAGAAGTTGGTATATTAAATGAAGTTATAAAAAAATTTGATGAGTTAAAAACTATTTTAGGACAGGCAGAATCTGAATGTTATAGCGGTAATAAAATTGAAGTAGAAAAATTATTAGCAGAATTTCAAAAACGTTTACATCAACTTGAAATTGAGAATTTATTTAATGGAAAATATGATAAAGAAAGTGCGGTTATTTCAATTTATGCTGGAGCAGGTGGGCAGGATAGTGAAGATTGGGCAGGTATGCTTTATGAAATGTATATCGGGTATGTTGAAAAAAGAGGGTGGATGGCATCTATAATAGACGAAAGCGAGGGGGAATTATCAAAAACTGCTAAGCGTGCTTTTAAAAATATAACTTTTGAAGTAAAAGGTTCTTATGTGTACGGATATTTAAAAAAAGAATATGGAGTGCATCGTTTAGTAAGAATATCGCCTTATTCTCCAGAAGACAAAAGGCACACCTCATTTACATTAGTTGAAATTTTGCCGGATCTTCCACAAATGGAAGACAGTGAATTTGAAATTCCACAAGATGATTTAAAAATTGAATTTATGCGAGCTAGTGGGCCTGGCGGACAGAATGTAAATAAAGTTGAAAGCGCGGTAAGAATTATGCATATTCCTACTGGTATTTCTACATCTTCAAGAGTTGAAAGATCACAAGAAAGAAATCGTGAGCGCGCTATGAAACTTTTAAAATCAAAACTTATAAAAATAATGGAAGAACAAAAGGCAAAAGAAGTTGGAGAACTTAAAACAAAAGTAAAGCCAGAATGGGGGAGTCAGATACGTTCTTATGTTTTAAATCCGTATAAAATGGTAAAGGATCATAGGACAAATGTAGAAACTAGCCAAGTAGATAAAGTTTTGGGCGGAGATATAGACATTTTTATAGAAGCGGAAATTGGTAAATAAATTGTTTTAGGTGGCTTGATAGTATATTTATGTAGAGTATAATATATATTAAGTAGCGGAATTGGTTTGAAACGCTATTTTATTATGCATTAATTATAAAATTATGATTATTTTTCAAAATGTTACTAAAAATTATAAAGTAGATAACCATGAGACAATTGCTTTAAATGATGCAAGTTTACATATTCATCAAAAAGAGTTTGTTTCATTAGTTGGTAAGTCTGGGGCTGGAAAATCCACAATAATTAAACTTTTAATTGGGGAAGAAAGACCATCTAAAGGTAAGGTTATTATAGGTTCTTATAATGTGAATAAGCTTAAATCAAATGAACTTCCGTATTTAAGGAGAAAAATAGGAGTTATTTTTCAAGATTTTCGGCTTTTAGCGAATAAGACTGCATATGAAAATGTAGCGTTTGCTCTTGAAGTTGCTGGTAGAACTCCACAAGAAATAAAAGAATTTGCTCCACAAGCATTAGATATGGTTGGCTTGGGAGATAAAATGAAAAATTTTCCTAGGGAGCTTTCTGGAGGAGAGAAGCAAAGAGTTGCAATTGCCAGGGCTATGATAAACCATCCAGATGTTTTAATTGCTGACGAGCCTACTGGTAACCTTGACCCAGTAAACACTTCAGAAATTATAAAATTACTTTTAAAAATAAATAAATTAGGAACAACAGTTTTACTTGCAACGCATAATAAAGAAATTGTAAATGGTTTAAATAAAAGAGTTATAAGTTTAGAAGATGGCAGAATAATTAGAGACGAAGAAGAAGGGAAATATATACTTGTGTAAAAAGTTATAAAGTATAAAGTTTATAATGTAAAACTTTATAAACATTTAACTGTTTTTATGTTAACTACATTATCAAGAATAATTAAATATGGTCTCCAAGCATTTTGGAGAAATGGCCCTCAGTCAACAGCGACTGTTGCGATTTTATTTTTAGTGCTTTTAGGATTTACCGGACTTTTAGTATTTAATTCTGTTACTAATATAATTTTAATGGATATTCAGGATAAAATTGATATTAGTGTTTATTTTAAAATAGATGCGCCAGAGGATAGTATTTTAGACGTTCAAAGATCTTTAGATAGCTTATCTGAAGTAAAATCAACAGAATATATTTCAAGAGATCAGGCGCTTAAAATTTTTAAAATTCAACATCAAAACGACCAGACAATTTCTCAATCTATTGAAGAATTAGATATTAATCCACTTTCAGCATCTTTAAATATTAGAGCGAAAGAATTAAAAGATTATTCAACGATTGCATCTTATTTAGATAAAGAACAATTTACGAGCATTATTGATAAGGTTTCTTATACTGAAAATGTAAATGTTATTGATAGACTAAAAAGTATAAAAAATAATGTAGAGCAAGGAGGATTTATTCTTCTTATATTTATGAGTATTGTTGCCGCTCTTATAATTTTTAATACTATTAGGTTAGCGATTTTTTCAAACAGAGAAGAGCTTGGTATTATGCGCCTTGTTGGGGCTTCAAACTTTTTTATTAGAGGCCCGTATTTATTAGAGGGTATAATTTATGGATTTATTGGCAGTGTTATGAGCATTATTTTGACTAGTATTTTAGTTTATTATACTGCGCCGCATTTTAATGTTTTGATTTCAAATGGAGATGTATGGGTATATTTTAAAGCACGATTTTTTACACTTTTTCTTTATGAACTTATTTTTGGTATTGGACTTGGAGTGCTTTCAAGTTATTTTGCTGTAAGGAAATATCTTAAAATTTAAAATCAGTTAATTATGCAGTTAAAAAAACACTGGAGCTAATTTAGCATCAGTGTTTTTTTAAATGTTGAATCTTTTATAACTAAATTTAATCTAATTTATAAACAAATATTGTTGTACCAATTTTATAATCTGGATTATATGGATCTTTAATTTTAGTAAGCCATGTATATTTATCTTCTGGTTTTATCTTAAATCCTGGGCCAGGATTGCCAAGAACATTTTGTAAATTATTTATAGATATTGCGATATAATTAATTCCCTCATATTTAGGATTGCCTTTTGATGAATACCAATCAACGGCGTGGTTTTCCCCCAGATGATAATAAATATCTCCACCTCCAAAATAATTTACAGCTATTTTATTAATCTTTTGTTCTTTAATAAAAGTCCCCAATCTTTTTAAGTCTTGTCCCCAGTCATAGTTTGAATCAGTTACATATTTATAACCATTAAATTTACCGCCAGCAAATTCATTAAAATAAGAAATAAAATGAGGATAGGCGATAAATGCCTCAATAATATACCAAGCTATTAGTATAATTATCACAGACATTTTAATAGAAGTTTTTAACGTAGTATAAATTGCCATAAATAAATTTCTAAAAAATCCAGAAGTAATTTCAAAATTATGACGAGTCCAATTTTTTAGAATTTGAGTTGATACAATATACATAAATGGGAGTGTCGGCAAGATATGGCGTACTCCTATATTAAGTGGACTTTTGATGCTGTATGCCCAATAAAGAATTATATAAGAAAGCATTGAAAATTCTGCAAAATTTAAACTTATATAATTAAAGAACCTGTCTTTTAACCTTGATTGCGCCGTAAATATGTTTTTAAAGAACTTTGAACATCCTAATAAAAGCGCAATAGCAATTAACATTAGCGATGGTATCGGTTCTTTAAGCGCAAATACAACGGGGAAGTAATACCACCAGCCAGTATTAGATACTTCTCCGAGCAGGTATCCAGTATTACCTCCAGTAGCTCTTTGGATAACCATAAGCACGCCGAGTAGGTATTGAGCAAATGGTTTTGTTATAGAATATTGTGTCATCCAAATGTCTAAATCAGTTAAGCATTGCATTGGATTTTTAACAACTTCCGTATTTAAAGATTTAGATATATTAAATAAGCAAGTTCCGGGTTTATTACTAAACGATACAAGGATAGCTTCGGTGTCTGCTTGCTGTTTTTGCATTGGATAATTTTGTGTAATCGGAAAATAGACAATATAAACTAGTAGATAACCAATTATAAATATAGTGATTAAATAACCAATAAGTTTTGTAAATTCTTTTAATGAAGACCCAAGTTTTGAGATAAACGGCGCGCAATCTTTAAATCCTTTATAAAAAGAAAAAATAATTATTAAAAATCCTAATAGCGGGATAATAAGAATTGCGGAAAATTTCATTAATTGGGCAATGCCGTACGCTATGCCCGCGATTAAAAGATTTTTCTTAGATCTATTTTGAATAAATTTAACAAAATAAAATAGCGACAAAAATACTCCAAGTGTTGCCCCGATGTCTGTTGTAACATAATGCCCATGCGACAAGATTGTTGGTGAAAATGCAGTAAGCACTGTTGGTAGGAGTGCCCATTTAATACCAATAAGCTCTTTTGACCATATAAAAACGAAAAATATTAAAATTAAGGTGAGTAGCATTGGACCTAACCTTGCCCAATTAACTATCGTATTTGCATCATTACCTGATTTAAAAATGAATAAATTTCCAGTTTCCCATTGTCCATTTATGTCGGTTTGCCATGCCTTACTATCGGTTGGGAAACTTAGATGTTGGAATACTAATGGAATAGCTGAAATAATTTTTACCAAAGGTGGATGTTCAGGATTTAAGCGGTAATCAAAATATTTTACATATCCATATCCAGCAGGAATGTGCGCAAGTTCGTCCATAATAGCGGATTCTTGCAAAGACGAATTTATCATTAATGTAAAAGAGGTGGCTAAAATTATTGCAAGTAATATATATTGTATAGAGGAGTATAGTTTGCGCATATTTTTAATAAATTGTTTATTCAGCACATTTAAATAATTTTTTAAGCGCGCCGGGTTTATCTCGTTAGAAATAGACAAGTTATTTTTTTAAAAAAACTTTGTAGGCAATATTTTATTCTCTATTTAATAAAATAAAGATTAGTATATTTTTAACGGGGTTTATGATTAATTCATTTTATTATAAAATAAAATGGTGGGTATTAAAATGGTATTGTTAAAAAAGCAAAAACCGTTTCATTGGACAAGTCATGCCAAGAGTAAAATGATGTTTTATCGACTCTCTGAGTCGCGAATTAGACGAGCATTACATAGTCCAAATAGAATAGAAGAGGGTATTGCTCCTGATACTATAGCTATTATGCAACCTCTAACAATTAAGGGCAAAATGGAAAATGGGAAAAGGAAAGAGGTATGGAGCCAAGAGATATGGGTAATGATTGAAGAAACTAAAAAAGAAAGAAGAATAATATCAGTATGGCGTTATCCTGGGATGACAAAAGCAGGAGAACCTTTGCCAGAAGAAATTTTAAGAGGAATAACGGAGTTAAGTTGATTCTATTTGACTTTATTAATTTATTTGATAATATAAAGTAAATTCTGTAGACAGTAGGTTATCTTAAGATATAAATCCTACCGAGGGCGATTAGTTTATTAAATGTTGTTTAATTAACTAATGTTAACTTTGTCTGCGGTAAAGCCGTGGATTTTTTTATAGAATTTGAAGAAAGGTCGTGAAAAACAGCAAAGCGTTAAGCGCTTATCGCAAATCGTTTTTATACGATTAGCGTTATGCAATTGGCGATTAGCTGAGTTAAGAATGAAGACAAAAATTCAAAAACAAGAAGTGTTAAAAGAAGCGCAAAAATTAATTGATGAGAACAGGGGTATGGTTTTTGTCGATTTTACAGGAACAAGTGTTGAAGATATAAGAGTTTTAAGAAAAACCTTAAAAGAATTAGGAGCCACAATGCGAGTTATTAAAAAGAAATTGCTTCGCGTTGCCTTAGAGAAGAAAAATGTAGATTTTAATCCAGAGCAGTTTGAGGCACAAGTGGCAACAATTTTTTATGATAAAGAGTTTTCAGAAGTTGCATCTCCTGTATTTAAATTCTATAAGCAAAAAGAGAAGAAGGGATTTAATATATTAGGAGCATATAATTTAGCCGACAAGTTATTTATAGATGAAGCAATGTCAAAAATGATTGGACAATTGCCTTCTAGAGAAATTCTTCTTGGCCAATTTGTAGGAATGTTAGCAGCTCCAATAAAAATGTTTTTGTATGTACTTGATCAAAAGTCGAAACAAAATTAATTACTAATTTTCACAAATGCGTACACAAATTTCACAAATAAATTAGTGGAATTCGTTATTAGATTTGTGGATATTTGATAAATATGTCAGATAAATTTAATAAAATAATCGAAGAAATAGAAAAGTTAACAGTAATAGAACTTGCAGAACTCATTAAGGCTTTAGAAGAAAAATTCGGAGTTTCAGCAGCAATGCCTGTTGCATCTGGAGTTGGTGGTGGTTCAGCTGGAGCTGAAGAAAAAACATCTTTTAATGTAATTTTAAAAGAAACAGGTGAACAAAAAATAAATGTTATTAAAGCTGTAAAAGAAATTACAGGATTGGGATTAAAAGAATCTAAAGATTTGGTTGATGGAGCTCCTAAGGCAATTAAGGAGGGAGTGAAGAAAGAAGAAGCAGATGAGATTAAAAAGAAATTAGAAGATGTTGGCGCAGTTGTAGAATTACAATAAGATTAAAAATAACAAGCATTAATAAAAAAACAACACTATCCTATAGGATAGTGTTGTTTTTTTATTTAGTAAATTTATTTTTTTTATTTATTAATATGAGGTTTTTTGTTTATTTTTAGATGATTTTAGATTATTCCAAACGTTATTTATGAGGTAGCGTTTGGAGCGGAATTATCTAAATTTAGTAATGATTAAGCATAAATATATATTGGAGTGAATTAAGTAATTAAACTATTGGTTGAGATCAGCGGAATTTTTTAAAAGATTTTACAAATGTGGTTTATTTTGAAATAAACGGACTTTACGAGGTTATCCACATTATAATGTATTTAAATATGTCTGTTCCGACAACACAGTTTACAAGCGGAATTTCAAGCGACGATGAATCAACAGTTACCACTATAATTAATTTTATACTTTCTAAACCTTATCTATTAAATGTTACGGCTAATATTGCTGCATCATCGGTTAATGCTGTTTATGGGGTTAATTATAGCTTGCAAACAAATTCAATAACAATTTCTGCAAGAGCGACGACTGCCTCAATTACATTT
>Ga0210057_1009879_pt1 | contig 10929 bp, 11 predicted proteins | sample CryGeyCG2114_010_2_FD_183968 | JGI IMG/M metagenome (GOLD analysis project Ga0210057, IMG submission 183968) | Groundwater microbial communities from aquifer - Crystal Geyser CG10_big_fil_rev_8/21/14_0.10 (SPAdes) (version 2) | ecosystem: Environmental > Aquatic > Deep subsurface > Groundwater ...
CGACTCTTCCGATTTTTTCTTTTGTAGTTGGTATAGGGGTCTGTGGTACTTCCGACGTTTCCATTTTAATTTACGGATAGATATGACCAAGCTTCTTTCCTGTTATCGAGTTTAACTAATTCTCTTTTGTATGCTTCTGTTTCGTATTCATCTATTCTCGCCAACTCTTCAGGTCTTAAATTAAGCATAATTCCATCTACACTAGATCCTTTCTTGGGAACTAAAACGGGATAATTTTGGCCGTCAATCCCTATCTCGGACTTTGCGTAGTCGTTAAGAACTGCAGTTTCGCCGCTAATCTCTCTACTGATTATTACCTCCTTTTGAACTTTCGGATCTTTTAGTGTTCCATATACAAATAAAGATTCCGGCATAAGGAAAGTATAGCAAGAGAGATGAAAGGGGATTATTGTTTTGGCAAATGAGGGAAATTTTGGCCGGTTCTGTGGCGCAATATCCTGTATGGATCTATTTTATTTAATAGAAAGCATGCTTCTTGATGTAACCGTCTAAGTTTGCGTAAAGTCGGAAAAGGTCCGTTGTCTAATTTATCCATAATATCCATGTACTGAACTTCCCAAGACCTTTCTCTTAATTGCCATTTGACACGCCAAAGCATTGGGTCATGATTTTCTTCTTTTAACCAAATATTTATTTTACCAATAGCGTTTGAAATTACAGTTATTTCTTATGGCAGGGTTTGCTCGTCTTGAGTTTTTGCACGTTCAGCCATATTGAAAATGAATGATAATATTTGGGTTTTGGGATGTCAAATTGGGACCAATTAGGTTCAGGAGATTTCTTCCAGTTCTTCGAGAAGGCGTTTTTGGTCACGGCTGAGTTTTGAGGGGATTTTGATGCGGATTATTGCGTAGTGGTCGCCGCGGGCGCGGCCGGAGAGGTGCTGGATGCCTTTTCCTCTCAGGCGGATTTGAGTACCTGGTTGGGTGCCTGCGGGAATGCGGATTTTTACAGGGCCATCAACAGTATCAACTTCTTTAACAATGCCAAGCGCCGCTTGACTAAAAGTTATTTCTTCTTCGGCAATAGTGTCGTAACCCCTCCTTCTGAATTTAAAATGGGCAGTTACTTCGGTAATAATAATAAAATCTTTGAAACGGACTTCGGTGCCGGTATCGACGCCTGCGGGGATTTTTACTTTTTGTCTTTTGCCGTTAATTTCCAACTGTTTTTCAACACCTTTGACTGCTTCCATAAAATCAAGTTTCAAAACATAGCGGGGAAGCCTGGCCTGTCTGCCAAAAGGAGAGCGTTCGCCAAAAATAGCCTCGAAAACATCAAAAGGATCGGCAAAACCTCCGAAGTCGAAATCCTGTCCACCTTGGCCTTGGCCGCTTGACCAAGTGTAAGTACGGTATCCGCCTTGTTGACCAGCACCAAACGGGCCGCCGGCTCCGCCAAAACCACCCGCTCCGGGTTCAAAAGCGGCGTGACCATATTGATCGTAGGCTGCTTTTTTTTGCGGATCGGAAAGAACCTGATAAGCTTCGTTTATTTCTTTGAATGTCTTTTCAGCACCTTCCGATTTATCAACATCCGGGTGATGCTTGCGCGCCAAATTGCGGTAGGCCTTTTTTAATTCGGCTTCGTTTGCGTTTTTATTAACGCCGAGGACTTCGTAGTAATCTTTTTTTGTTGCCATAACATAATAAATTCTAAACTCTAAATCCTAAATACCAAAGAGATCCTTCGACTCGTTCTGCAATGCAGAACTTCGCTCAGGATGACGAAATCGTCAATTGGAAATTTTTTTGCCTGCCAAGTCCGACCCGAAATCGTTTGTCCTTTTGGTGACCGAAAATTCAAGTTCCCCGACATTTTTGGTACCTGAGATGAGCTGGATTTTATATTTACCAGGGGCGGGAAGCTGAAAATTGACCATTTCGGTCATAAAATTTGTTTTGCCGCCGGGGCCGAACTTGAGGGTTAATTCTTTTTCCGGAAAACTTGCCTGTGCGCCCTTCGGCGGAACTATTTTTAATTTCATAGGATACTCCTGGTCGGGCTCCCCCTTTAAGGTTGCAACCAAATACATCCGCGGCCAAATGGCCGGAGTGTTTGCGACAAAAAAGTTATCGAAAATACCGATTATAGAAAGTTTTTGTTCCTGGGAAATAGATGCGTGGTCGCAAAGGACAAAAATATCTGCTTTAACATCGCTCATTTTATCATGCTTCTTCTTTCAGGTTTTTGGGAAGCAATCTTTTTAACTAGATCCCTTGGAACGATATTTGTTGCGTCATCAAGGGTTAACTGGAGTTCTCTCCTCTTGGCCTCTTGTTTGAGATATACACTTGTCGGACTGTTTTGGGCGTTTTGGATCAAAAAGGCTAATATCTCATCGTCGAGTTCTGCTAGAGGAAATCGTTTATCCTGTGGATAAGCTTCTTCGTTAGGTTTATTTATTTCCTGACGCAGCATCCGCAGATAACGAATGTCTGCTGCCTCAGCTTTTGCCTCATCCGTTTCACTTGGGTCATCAATTATTGCTTTAAGTTGTCCATCACTTCTGCCTGTTTCATGCCCAGTAATCCAATTATGAACTGCCGCCCTCAAAAGAAAGCGCATGCTGTCGTAGCTTAACGGGGCATTACGAGACGGTTTTTCTCCGGTTTGGCCCGGGAGTTGTTCACTTTTTGCGTCGATCATTTATTCCTTTACGACTTCGCCTTCCTGGACATCACTTTTATCCTGGTTTTCGGCTGACGGTTCACTGTCTTCGGTCTTGGGCTGGCCATCAGATTGACCTTCTGCTTGACCGTCGGGTTGTGAACCGGGCTGTTCCTGGCTGTACATACTGGAACCTATTTTTTGCATAGCCGTAGACAGTTCTTCGGTTTTTGCCTTTACATCTTCGACCGGACCCGCCGGCTGGACTTCGCGAAGAGCCTTAATTTTTTCTTCGATTTCGGTCTTTACATCGGCAGGGACTTTGTCACCTGCATCTTTAAGTGCTTTCTCTGCCTGGTAGCAGAGGGAGTCGGCGTGGTTTCTGGTTTCTATTTCCTCCTTTTTAGCTTCATCCTCCTTGGCATTTGCTTCCGCCTCCTTGGTCATCCTTTCGATTTCGTCCTGGGTCAGGCCGGTTGAGCCGGTTATTTTTATCGACTGTTCCTTATTGGTCGCCTTGTCCTTCGCAGTAACGCTCAGGATGCCAGAGGCATCTAAGTCAAAAGTTACTTCAACTTGAGGGACGCCGCGCGGTGCGGGCGGAATTCCGTCTAAAATAAAACGGCCTAAGGACTTATTGTCGGCGGCCATTGGCCTTTCTCCCTGAAGTACGTTAATTTCCACCGATGTTTGGTTATCGGAAGCTGTTGAAAAGACTTCGCTTTTGGAAGTCGGGATAGTCGTATTTCTGGTAATTAATGGGGTGGAAACTCCTCCCAATGTTTCAATGCCAAGAGTCAGGGGAGTGACATCAAGAAGTACCATCTCCTTCATTTCGCCTGTAAGGACCGCCCCCTGGACTGCCGCACCTATTGCGACAACCTCATCAGGATTAATTCCCTTATGCGGTTCCTTGCCGAAAAATTCCTGGACTTTTGCAACGACTTGGGGCATTCTGGTCATGCCACCAACCAGAACTACTTCGTCTACTTTTTTACTGTCGATTTTAGCGTCTTTAAGACATGCTTTCACCGGTTCGAAAGTTTTAGTAATAAGCTCGCCGACAATTGATTCCAGCTTTGCGCGGGAAAGTTTCAGCTGTAAATGTTTAGGGCCGGATGCATCTGCAGTTAAATAGGGAATGGAAATTTCGGTTTCGGTTGTAGTTGAAAGTTCGATTTTTGCTTTTTCCGCTGCGTCTCTTAACCTTTGGAGAGCCTGTCTGTCTTTTGAAATATCCATACCGGATTCTTTTTTAAATTCTTCCATTAAGTATTCGACAATCTTCTGGTCGAAATCGTCTCCGCCTAAGTGGGTGTCCCCATTTGTTGCTTTTACTTCAAAAACACCTTCACCAAGTTCAAGGATGGATATATCAAAAGTGCCGCCGCCAAGATCGTAAACGGCGATTGTGTGACCGTGTGATTTTTCAAGGCCGTAGGCGAGTGCTGCTGCGGTCGGTTCGTTTATAACCCGCTCGACCTTAAGACCGGCAATTTCCCCTGCCTGTTTGGTTGCCTGCCTTTGGGAATCGTCAAAGTAGGCGGGGACCGTGATAACGGCTTTTTCGACTTTTTCGCCTAGATAGGCTTCGGCGTCTGTCTTCATCTTTTGCAAAACCATCGCTGAAATTTCCTGAGGAGTGTAATCGCGGCCTTCAACATTTACAATGGCCATGCCGTCACGGCCTTTTTTGACTTCATATGGAAGCCATTTGATGTCACGCTGGACTTCTTTATCGTCGAATTTTCTTCCCATAAGGCGCTTAATCGAGAAAATAGTCGTTTTCGGGTTAACAATCATTTGCCTTTTGGCAACATCACCGACAACATGCTTTGTCGGGTCGACCACGGACGGGATAATGTTGCGGCCTTCTGCCGAATGGATAACCTTGGGTTTTCCGGCCTCCACTACCGCAACAACAGAGTTTGTAGTTCCTAAATCAATTCCGATTACTTTATTTGATGCCATATTTTTTAATTTTTAGTTTAATATTCAAAATTTGTCAGCTTTCGGCTTGAATCTCCATCTCTACAGAGTTTTGTTCTATTTCGTTTGACACTTTTTTCGTTACGACAACTTTTGCCGGTCTTACTACCCTATTTTCAATTTTATATCCCTTAGTAAGTACTTTGGCAACAGTGCCTTCTTTTTCGCCTTCAACCGTTTCGACAGCTTCGTGGTTTCGCGGGTCAAAAGTTTCACCTTCCGCGCCAATTTCTTCTACGCCTTCCCTAGTCAAAACATCCTTAAATTGTTTTAAAACCATTTCAATTCCCTGGTCTTTTAAATGCTTCTGGGCATTGTCCAGGTTGTCCAGAACCGGCAAAAATTTTTCAATTACAATTTGCGTATACATTGTGCCTAACATTTGTTTTTCTTCCGAAACTCTTCTTTCTAAATTCTGGTAATCTGCAAGAGCCCTTTTTAGCCTCTGTTCCAGATCTTTAAGTTCCTGACCTATTTCCGCTTTGTCGGCGCTTTTTTTTGCTTTTGTCATAGTTAGATCCTTGAATCCGATAAAAGCTGAGAAAAGTATCTCAAAGTCGGAATTACCATCGGATAATTAAGCCTGTTCGGGCCGATTATACCCAGCATACCTTTGTGACTAGGTGACTGGTATCTGCTTATGGCAAAGCCGCAAAGATCCAGATAAGGCATATTTAATTCCTCCCCAAAAAAGATTTTTATTTGTTCCTCCGGCAAAAGCTGACCGAATATTTGATTCAGCATTTCGATTTTGTCGATCATAGAAAGGACACTTTTAGTGATATCGATATCGTAAAACTCCGGAATATCCAAAATGTTAGCCATACCGGAAGGGTAGATGTCATCGTTCTCGTCTGTAGCAATAGCAAGTGAATGGGTTTGGCCCGCAAGAACCCTTGAAGTTTGTTTTAATAGCTTTTCGAATTTTTCGCTTGAATCGGATAGTTCTTCCTTAATCGCTACTTCGTCTTTTAAAGAAAGGGTGCGTTCTTCCATTAATTGGTCCACATAGAATTTCAGGCCGGCCGAAGTAGGAATTCTGCCTGCCGATGTGTGGGGCTGTTTTAAATATCCGTAGTTGGTGAGCCTAACCATTTCGTTTCTGATTGTCGCAGGAGATACGCCAAGTGCGGCTTGTTTTTCAATAGTTTCGGAACCGACGGCTTCGCCGGTTTCGATATATTTTTCGATTATTGACCTAAGCAGATTTTTTTGTCGTTCAGATAAGTCCATTTCTCAAAAGTTCCTTTTTCGAAACAAGTTATTAAAACCTTAATTCTGTTTTAGTGACCTTTTTACAGAATATGATTTTCGTTGTTTATCCCAACCTTTCGGAGGGATTAGCAGACAATGTATCACGAGTGCTAATAGTTGTCAAGGGGTTTGTATAAGCTTTGAATTTAGCTGTAAAGTGAAGCGGCTTGAGGATATACTGTTTGGTGTAAATCTCTAGCAAGCTCGGCTCCGGCTATTACAAACTCCGGAATTAAATATCCGAAAAATTGCGGATTTTGCTTTTCCGCCTCAAGTGTTTGTAAAAATCCTTCTAAAACTTTTAAGCCTGTAGGGTCTTCGGAAAGTAATCTTATTGCTTCTGTTCCAATCTGATTCCAAAATTTTTCAAGCTCACCAACATGCTTTTGGCTCAATTCTTCACGGTCTTGCCCTAACTCCTCAATTGCGCCTTTAAACATCCCAATCCTAGCTTCTTTATCTTCATTAGCTACCAAAAGAATACCCAACGAACGAGTAAAACCCCGCGTATAGTCGTGCCAGACAATAAACTGCATTGTTTTGTCTTCGCAATGGAGTGTCTCATCTATAGATGAGACAAGAGCTTCATCATGTACCTTATCTTTTAAAAAGAGAGCCGTTAGTACGGTAGGACCTACTTGCTCACCTGCCTGAGCGAGGAATTCCCTGAGGCTTTTAATTGAACGTATACTGTTGCCTTGTCCAAATTTTGATTGAAGATACCAACTTAGAGGCCGAAAGAATTCCGTAACTAATTGCTGTGCTTTTAAGTCCTCTGCTGAATAAATTCCGGCGAGTTTTTTTCTATATGTAGCGACAACAAGCGGATTTTCCGGACCCATAGCGGGAAATTATATAACTTGAGGCAAAATTTAGCGAGGAATTCAAGTTTTCACAAGGAACGTCCTTGAGCAGAGATCCATCAAGGACGCACCTTGTGCCTAGATTTTTAGGACTGCCAAGAATGCTTCTTGGGGGATATCTACGTTACCAAATCGCTTCATGCGTTTCTTTCCCTTTTTCTGTTTTTCCAAAAGCTTAGTTTTGCGGGTGACGTCGCCTCCGTAGAGCTTGGCGGTTACGTCCTTGCGGTAGGCGGCAATTGTTTCGCGGGCTAAAATTTTGCCACCCACCCCCCCGCCTGCATCGCTTCGCGAAGCATTGCGGGCAGAGCCTCTAATTTTCTGGTAATTTACAACAGCCTGGACAGGAATCGGAATATTTTGCTTTGGAATTACTTCTTTTAATTTTTCGACTAATTTTCTGCCGAATTCTTCGGCCTTTTCTACGGGAATAATTTGGGCAAGGCCTTCGACAGGTTCGTAATTGACCAAAATATCGAGTTTTACCAGTTTTGCCCTGCGCCAATTGATAATTTCGAAATCAAAAGAAGCGTAGCCGGAGGTTTGCGATTTTAAATCATCGTAAAACCCAATTAATATTTCCAAAAGAGGGATTGTTGCTTCAATTTTTTGGGAAGACCCGATATTTTCAAAATTTTCCACTGTCCCCCGCTTTTTGTAGAGAAGATCACTGATTATCCCGTAATATTTTTGCGGAGCAAAAATGGTCAATTTGGCGTAGGGTTCCTGAACATCTGACATGGGACTTGTCACAAAATCGGAAGGTTTGTTGATCGTTTTGCCATCGACAATAAAATTGACGGATGGCGAGGTAACGATTATATCAAGGTCATATTCCCGCTCTAGCCTTTCCTGGGTAATCTGGGCATGCAGTAGCCCCAGAAATCCGACGCGCAATCCCTGACCAAGACTGATTGATGATTCCGGGGTAAAAGTAAGCGCGGCATCGTTTAACTTAAGTTTTTCGAAAGACTCTTTAAGTTTCGGAAAATCTTTTGTGTCCGTCGGGAAAAAAGAAAGAAAAACAACAGCCTTTGCTTCCTGATAACCGGGAAGGGCTGCCGTTGGACTATCGGGGTTGGTAATAGTGTCTCCGACGTCGACTTTGGCAAGATCTTTAATATTGGTGACGACAAAACCAACTTCACCTTCTGATATCCGGTCCACATATTTTGGCACGGGAGCAAGATAACCGAGTTGTAATACCTCTCCCTGGGCGCGGGTTGCAACAAAAGAAATTTTTTCTCCGACTTTTAGGTTGCCGGAAAAGAGACGGACCGTCGCGATAACACCTTTGTAAGGGTCGAGCGAAGAATCGAAGATGAGAGCAGACAACTGATTTTTGACAACTGACAACTGGCTTTTGGGAGGGGGTATTTTTTTAATAATTTCTTCGAGTAAATTGTCGATCCCTTGTCCTGTTTTGGCGCTGACTTTAATTATTTCGTCTTCGCGAAAGCCTAAATCGGTGAGTTCATTTGTTGTTTCTTCTATTTGGGCGGCTGGCATATCAATTTTATTAATCACTGGAATTAAAGTAAGGCCAGCTTCTATTGCCAAATTAAAATTCGAAAGTGTTTGGGCTTGGATTCCCTGAGTTGCGTCGACAACTAAAAGCGCGCCTTCGACAGATGCGAGCGAGCGGGAGACTTCGTAGGAAAAATCGACGTGGCCGGGGGTGTCCAGTAGGTTAAGTGAGTAGAGATTAGAGTTAAGAGTTAAGTTGAGGCGGATTGCTTTGAGTTTGATTGTAATGCCGTGTTCCCGCTCAAGTTCAAGGCTATCTAAAAGCTGGGCCTGGTGAGTTTTTCCAACCGCGCCGCAAGCTTCCATGATTCGGTCCGCAAGGGTTGATTTTCCGTGGTCGATGTGGGCAATAATTGCGAAATTTCTGATCAGATCAGGATTCATTTGAGAAGTATATCAAAGGCAAATCAAAGACTTTCAACTTTTGCAGGCGGAAGGGGGGTTTTAAAGATCCTGCGGCCCCAGGTAAAAAGCCGTTTGGTAAAAGCGACGAAAATGAAAAACTGCTCGACATTTAAGAGCCATGATAGAAATGCGTAAACGGATAACCCGACGGCGGTAGCGATAGTCGTGAGCATCAAAAGACCGAATGTTCGTGATGTATTAAAAACCAGCTGGTCAAGGGTCTTCATCGGAATATAAAGAGAAACGGCAGTAAGAATAGTAATTACAGCCATCTTGAAGATGGGAAGAAGAAATTCCCTGCGGTTTAGCTGAATCTTCCTGTCAAGAAAATACAAAAGCAGTAAAGCGTTTGTTATTGAACCGGCAGAATAAGCGGCCGCAAGCCAGATTAGTGAAAAATGCCTGACTAAAATAAAATATATTGCCAGAGCGATATTTAAAAGTATAGAGGTGATATTAACCTTAACCGGAGTCTCGCTGTCATGAACAGCATAGAAGGCGCGCGTTAAAAGAAGGCTTGTAGACTGGGCCGCGATTCCAAATGCGAAGGCTATTAACACACGACCGGCAAGAACAGTAGTATCCCATTCAAGTTCTTTGGCACCGAAGGCGAGCCTGACAACGGGAATCCTTAAAATTGCGAGGATTGCGGCTACCGGAAGGACCAAAAATAGTATCTGGTGAAAAGCTTCGGTAAAAACTTTTTTAAACTGGATTCTGCTTTCGATACTCGATTTTAGTGACAAGGCGGGAAGGGCAGCTTGGGCGATGGACCCCGCAAAAACATTAATAGGGACAGTTTGGAGAATAAGGGCAAAGTTAAACGCGGAAACCGAGCCGATTGCGGCGGTAGAAGCAAGCGCAAGGCTTATCAAATCGGAAACCCTGATAACTGCCAGAGCCAGTGACCTTGGTGCCATAAGAGACAATGTCTGGATGACACTCTCGTCCTTAAGCTTAAGTTTGAATTTGAACCTGAAGCCGAGTGAGTAGGCTAAAGGAAGCTGAATCAACAAGTGGAGGAGGGCACCGATAATCATACCGACAGCCGGGGCGTAGATTCCAAGAACAGGGGCCAAAAAAATTATGGAGATAATGATCCCAAGATTGTAAAAAACCGATGCGAGTGCCGGCAGAACAAACCTTTGAAAAGACTGCAAAATGGCGGTGATAAAAATCGATGCCACAAAAAATATTTGGGAGATGCTCATAATCCGCAGAAGCCTTGTGATGATGGGCCTTGTTAAAGGTTCCTTTTCGACCAGACCAGGTCCGATTATGGGCGCAATCTGGGGAGCGAAAACAAAGATAGCTAGGGATAGGACGAAAAAGGCAAGACAGCCTAGGGTAATCATTGTGGCCGCAAAATCCCATGACTTGGCAATTTTTTCCTTTGACAAATATTTGGAAAAAACGGGGATGAAGGAAACAGCGATTGATCCGAAAATAATCACCTCAAATACCGAATCAATAAGTTTTGATGCGACGATGAAGCTGTCTAATTGAGCTATTTTCTGGCCGAAAAACACAGCCAAAAGACGCCATTTAACCAGGCCAAGAATCATTGAGAGAGATACGGAAACAGCAATAACAAAGGCTCCGGAGAGTATATCCTCTTGCTTCTTCTTAAGTAATGAGGCGCCTCTTCTTAGAAAATGAAACATGAATATAAATTGACCTAGTGTTGACCTAATTATCTAATATCAGCTAAACTTCCCTATTGTAATTAATATTAAAAGTATAATGATGTTTATTGATATATCAGATGAATCAAGCTCATGCTGGTATTAACTTAAAAATCTAAATTGGAAGTTTAGAAATTAGACAAAAGAAATTTTAAAGATATGCCGGTAATAAAACAAGCAATAAAAAAAGTAAGGCAGGACAAGCGAAAAACTGTTTTTAATGCGCGTGTTAGACGCACTTTTAAAGACGCTGTTGCTGCATTTAGAAAAAATCCTGACGTGAAATCTTTGCCCGGACTTTTTAAAGCTCTAGACCGGGCAGCAAAAACTAATGTTATACATGCGAATAAGGCTTCAAGATTGAAGTCTAGGTTGTCTAAGTTAGTTGTTTCTGTTAAACCATCTCCTGTTAAAAAAGCCGCTTCAGTCAAAAAATCTTGACTTGCCATCTTAAAGTATCAGCGAATTAGTTTACATTCGGTTAAGGTTATCTCCAAAGGAAAATCTCCCAAAAAGCAGTTAAGATTGTCTCCTAAGAAAGGAGATATTAATGAGTGAGAAAACCATCAAAAACC
>Ga0210057_1009881_pt1 | contig 10927 bp, 12 predicted proteins | sample CryGeyCG2114_010_2_FD_183968 | JGI IMG/M metagenome (GOLD analysis project Ga0210057, IMG submission 183968) | Groundwater microbial communities from aquifer - Crystal Geyser CG10_big_fil_rev_8/21/14_0.10 (SPAdes) (version 2) | ecosystem: Environmental > Aquatic > Deep subsurface > Groundwater ...
CCCCCGCCGTTTTATAATATTTCCTAAAAACGGCGGGGATTTGTGCGCGAACGGGAGGGTGGGTCAAGCACATACAGATTTGTTTGTGCCTAGCACAATCCGCTTTATGGGTTGCCACGACCAGTAATCGGAGGCACATAGTCTCAAATTACCACCAAACACCGAGAGGAAGCACCTCGTATCGCCGCAAGGACGGAGAAATGAACAACGCCAAAGAACCACAAATGATATAATGGAAATGTTCATTTTGTAGTCTGAAGCGGCGAAGCAAAACCAAAAATTTCCTTTCCATTTTTTGTTGGCTCCCCCTACACCCCCTGCCGAAGAAAAGAAGAAAGGTAAGGAAAATTTTTGGTTTTTGCTCCCGCGACCGAAGGGAGCGGACGAGGCGCACAGATTAGTCCTCACTCGGATTTTGTTGGAAAAAAGTTCGGATTTTGTTCAGGAGACACAGCAACATAACAAAAAGACCCCATTTGCTTAAAAAGGGTCTTTTTGTTGTATCTTGTTCAAACTCTGAACAAAATCCGAACTTTTTTCCAACAAAATCCCGATGTGGAATGAATCATTCCGCCACTGCCTCGCTTCACTCGGCAACACCAAAGAAAAATGTTCTTTGCTCCTCTCTCGTGGTGGTGGTGAAATTTTTCTTGAAAATGGAAAGGACATTTTTCTTTGGTGTTCTGCCCTCAAGGTCTCGGGCGGGTGGCGGAACAATGCGGACGAAGTTTTGGCAAAACTATTTTTTGGGGAAAGGATTTTGCAAAACTTCGGCTCATTCGTTTTTGAATTCGGATGTCGCAAATGGAAAAGGGGAGGAATTTTCCATTTGCTCCTCTTTTTGTTTTAGGGGAATTCGGGGCGGACATGCTCTATGTGAATTATATTACACGTTGTAATTTGATGCAACTTACACTATACTTTATTTATGTCATCAGGAATAAAACTCGGACAAAATCTACGAAAACTACGCTTGAAAAAGAACATGTCGCAAGTAGACCTTGCGAACGCTTTGAGCGTGGATAGAGCATATATCAGCAACATTGAAAATGGTCGGATGAACCCTACTCTTTCGACTTTAGAAAAAATTGCTAATGCGTTGGGTATTTCTAGTAGTGAGCTTTTAAAATAAATATTATGAACAAAGATCAAAATAGAATGGAAAAGATAACATCGCGTGAAGAAAATTTCTCAGAGTGGTACCTCGATATAATTCGCGAAGCGGATTTAGCCGAAAATTCTCCTGTGAGAGGTTCTATGATTATAAAACCTTACGGTTATTCTTTGTGGGAAAATATACAAAAAATTTTAGACGGCGAGTTTAAAAAATGTGGTACACAAAATGCATATTTTCCACTTCTTATCCCAAAAAGCTTTTTAGAAAAAGAAGCAGAACACGTAGAAGGCTTTGCAAAAGAATGCGCGGTCGTTACACACCATAGACTTGAAGAAAAAGACGGGAAACTCGTGCCTGCAGGTGAACTTGATGAGCCACTTGTTATTCGTCCAACGTCAGAGACGATTATTTACGATGCGTTCTCAAAATGGATTCATTCGTATAGAGATTTACCACTCATTATTAATCAGTGGTGTAATGTAGTTCGTTGGGAAATGCGTCCAAGGCTTTTTTTACGCACTACAGAATTCCTTTGGCAGGAAGGCCACACAGCTCACGCAACAAGAAAAGAAGCAGATGAAAAAACACTTGAAATGCTTGAGGTTTATAGACAGTTTGTTGAAGATTATCTAGCTGTTTCTCTTGTTAAGGGCAAGAAAACCGAACCAGAGAAATTTCCTGGGGCTGAATACACAGCCACCATTGAAGCCATGATGCAAGATGGTAAGGCCCTGCAATCGGGAACGTCACACATGTTGGCGCAAAATTTTGCAAAATCTTTCAATGTTTCATTTCTAGACGGAAATCAAGAAAAACAATATGTATGGCAGACAAGTTGGGGTCTTAGCACAAGGATTATTGGTGCTCTTATAATGTCACATTCCGATGATAAGGGTCTCGTTCTGCCACCCAGGATTGCTCCAATACAAGTGGTAGTAATTCCTATTTGGAGCAGTGATGATGAAAAGAAAGTTGTCTTCGCAGAAGTACAGAAAATTAAAACCGAACTTGAGGCTGGTGGAATTACATTCAAAACGGATGAGAGAGAAGGAAGACCTGGCCCAAAGTACTTTGAGTGGGAACGGAAAGGTGTTCCACTTCGCATTGAGATTGGCCCTAAAGATGTTCAAAAACAGTCAGTGGTGATCGTAGATAGGATTACGGGGAAAAAAGAGTTCATCTCAAATACAGAGATAACTAGCCGTGTAAAAGAAAGCTTGGAACAAATACAGAAAACACTACTAGAAAATTCAAGAAAGTTTCGATTAGACAACACTCGTGAAGTCTCAGATTATGAGGAGTTTAAGAAAATTATGAGTGGAAAAAAAGGATTTATTTTCACTCATTTGTGTTTAGATAAAAATTGCGAAGAAAAGATAAAAGAAGAAACAAACGCAAGTACAAGATGTATCCCTTTTGACGGTGGACTGAACAATGCTGGTAAATGTATTTACTGCAAGCAAGACGCTCCCAACAAAGTCTTGTTTGGAAAAGCTTATTAAAATTTATGAAAAATGTAGTTTCGCTTTTTGAAAAACAGGTAGCTAAATATCCAGATAAGATCGCTATTGAATACAAAAACTCAAATATTACCTATTTAAAATTGAATGAGGAGTCAAACAAATTTGCTGACCATTTATTAGATTTAAATGTAGAAAGAGACGGTACAGTCGCTTTATTTTTGAGCAGATCGGTCGGGATGATATCAACTATTTTTGGTGTAGAAAAAGCTGGTTGCGCTTACTTACCTATAAATACAAATAATCCGATTAATCGAATAATGGATATTTTAAACGATTCAAAAAGTGGGATTCTGGTGACTGAGCATTTGGCGACAACATGAAAAAGATACGCCTAGAAAAAGGCATGTCGCAAGGCGACATCTGCCGTGAGTTAGGATTAGATCGAGCGTATATTAGTAATGTTGAGAACGGAAAACAAAATCTTACAATCAGCACAATGGAAAAGGTCGCCAAAGCGCTGGGGGTTGGTATTGATATATTTTTAAAATAATTATGATCACTCAAGACCAAACTATTACAAAAATTGCGATATTTCAGAAAAAGGAAGTTCGTAAAACACTTCATAAAAATGAGTGGTGGTTTTCTATTATTGATATTATTGAAGTTTTAACAGATACTCCGCGACCACGAAAATACTGGAGCGATTTGAAGAAAAAGCTCATAAAAGAGGGCTATTCTGAAATGTCCGATAAAATCGGACATTTGAAATTGACCTCTCCTGACGGTAAAAAACGAGAGACTGACTGTGCTAATACTGAGGGTATTTTTCGTATCATTCAGTCTATCCCATCGCCAAAAGCCGAACCATTCAAACGCTGGTTGGCAAAAGTAGGCTATGAACGAGTACAGGAAATAGAAGATCCAGAGCTAGCCACCAAACGCACGCGAGCGATTTATAAAGCCAAAGGATATTCAAATGCATGGATTGAGAAACGAATGCGTGGCATTGAAGTCCGCGAAACTCTTACCGATGAATGGAAGAAACGCGGAGTAAAGGAGGGGCAAGAATATGCGATTCTCACAGCCGAAATCTCAAGAGCAACTTTTGGTATAACACCAAGCCAGTACCAAAAATTCAAAGGTTTGAAGCGGGAAAATTTGCGAGACCACATGAACGACCTTGAGCTAATTTTTTCTATGCTCGGTGAAGCCTCAACCACTGAAATTGCACGCAATAAAAATACACAAGGATTTTTTGAGAATAAAACTGCTGCAAAACAAGGCGGTGATATTGCGGGAGAAGCGCGCAAAAAACTTGAATTAAAAAGTGGCAAAAAAGTATCAACTGGCGAGAATTATTTACCAGAGTCAAAAAAGAAGCAAAAGCTAAAATCTGAAAACCAATGAAGCTGACTTTTGATGAAAACTTAATAGCGAACTACAATAGTGCTTCTCAAAAAATTAGAGTTTTGAGTGAGGATTGGGTTTTAAGAGAAATCTACTGTCCCAATTGCGGGGAGTCTATCTTTGAACACCAAAACAACAAGCCTGTTGCCGATTTTTATTGTAGAAAATGTACGGAAGACTTTGAGCTTAAATCAAAGCAAGGAAAGTTTGGTAAAAAAGTCTCTGCTGGTGCTTACTCAAAAATGATAGAGCGGATTAATTCTGCGGAAAAACCAAATTTCTTTTTCATGAACTATCTTTTGGAGCTTTTAAGTGTTAATGATTTCTTTGTTTCCGAAATTATCGAAAAACGAAAACCTTTAGCAGAAAATGCAAGACGAGCTGATTGGATTGGTTCAAATATTCTATTTTTCAAAATACCAAAAGCGGGACAAATTTTTTATATCGAAAAGGGTAAAGAGCTTGCTAAAAAAGATGTTTTGGAAAAATGGCAAAAGACAGTATTTTTGAAAAAAGTTAAAAAAGCTGACGCCAAAGGTTGGATTTTGGATATTATGAATTGTATTGATTCACTCAATAAAAAAGAATTCACATTGCAAGATATATATGCTTTTGAACATGACTTGTCTGTAATTCATCCTGAAAATAAAAACATAAAGCCAAAAATAAGACAGCAGTTACAATTCTTGCGAGACAAAGGCTATCTTGAGTTTATTGGAGACGGAAAATATCGCTTGACATAGAAACAGATTCGATCAAAGATCTAATTATGGAAAATGAAATAAAAAAGTATCCAAAACATGCGTGTCAATATTGTGGAGCTGAGCGTAAATATGTCGAGACCATTATCGACGATGAATTTTTCTGGAGTGAAAAGGAAAACATATATCAGCCAAATGGTTTTACCGATATATTTGAGCACACTGGTAACAACCGCTGCGCTGAATGCGAGAAAAACTGGACGGGATTATAATGTAGCAATGATCAATGTTGATGCAAGAGACACAGCCAAGTTTCGGAATTCGTTTTTTCGCCAAAATGCGGAGCGTCGCAAAGCGACGCGACTTATTGCTTTTGCGCATAAACTGAAATACTTCTTCTTTTGCCTTGCCTGTGTTGTCGGGATTTTACGATTTTGTAGATTGTAAAATTTTCGGTAAGTACCTCTTCTATTTCTTCTTCTGTAAAAACATGTTCAGCCACTCTCATTAGAGGGTGAATATAAGAGCCTTCTTCATTCGCGGGATTTTCTCGGAGCATACGTTCAGCGTGTTTGTCTCCGTCTAACAGAAAAGTTTTAAAGAACAACCAACCCCCAGGTTTTAGTACTCGCGTTATTTCTGAAATTAAATGCTTTCTTTCTTCTTCGTTAAGAAAATGGGACGCCATCATGTCTAAGACAATGGTTTGTGAATTGTCTGGGAGGATAATATCTCCAGCGATAGATCGGGTTTCGTATTTAAGTGGCAAGTCTCTGCTTGAACTAATAGCTTGACTTATTGCTTCGCCAGAGATGTCATAACCGACGCCTCTCATTCCAAAAGTTTTTGTGAGATAAATAAGGTTTCGTCCATTTCCACATCCGATATCAAGAACAGAAGCAATCGGGTTAAGATACTTACGTCCGTGTTCTTTTTCCAACCAATTTGTGAATTTTTCAAGGTCTTCGCTTGGGTTTGTTGAGAGTGCGAGGTGCCCGCTATTCTTATATTCTTTCTCCCAAAATGATTGACTACTTTTTGAACCTTTTTTCTTCATAGTATATTTTTAGCATATATTAGCTTATAAGACTAGCTATTCAAAGTAGCTAGCTAGCGGCTTGATGCTCGCATTTTTTTTAATCTTTCGGTAAACTATCTATATATGGAAAAATGGCAAAAGAAAGCAAAGAAAGACAAGAAAGTTTATATATATGGCAAACATGCGCTTATGGAAGCACTTCTTAATGCTCCCCAAATAGTCCAGAAGGTTTTTCTTGCGTCTAATTGTGATAATGAATTAAACAATCTTTTGAGAAAAAACAATATATCGATAAGTGAACTTTCTGCTAACGCTGTGTCTCAGCTGGACCGAGCGGATGGAAAGGGGGAAGCCTCTCACCAGGGCGTTATTGCTCAAATTGATGTAGAAAAACTTATGGTTCCATATAAGGATTTTATAAGCAATCTACAAGTTACCCCTGACACCGTTTTGGTTCTTTTAGACGAGTTACAAGATCCTCAAAATGTCGGGGCGATTATTCGTTCAGCGGCAGCTTTTGGTGTTGCTGGGGTTTTTATTCCAAAACACAACCAGGCTCCTGTTACAGGTTCTGTTGTTAAAGTTTCTGCTGGTATGGCTTTTCGTGTGCCGATTGTTGCTATTGGAAATGTTAATAACACAGTTAGAGATTTAAAGAAAAAAGGTTTTTGGATTTATGGGCTTGATGGTACCGCGGAAAAAAATGTTACCGAAGAAAAATTTGAAGAGCCAACTGTTTTTATAATGGGTAACGAAGGGAAAGGTATCCGTCAAAAAACTCTCGAGCTTTGTGATTTTCCAATCTCAATTCCGATGAATGACAAATGTGAATCTCTAAACGCCGCCGCCGCCGCCGCAGTCTCTTTCTACGCGTGGAGCACCAGACACCCAGGAGCAATTGAGTAATAGTTCGGCTGGTTTTGAAGTTTTTGCTAGCTAGTTATATTCTGATACAATATATTTATATGAATTATGTGATTACAATTGTTTTAATACTGTTTTCCGCCCTGTTTTCTGGGCTCACTTTGGGTTTGATGAGTTTAGGAACACAAGAGTTAAAAAGAAAGAAGTCTCTTGGGGACAAGAGGGCCGCTAAAGTTTACGAAGTCCGGAAAGATGGGAACCTTTTACTTTGTACTTTGTTGATAGGAAATGTCGCTGTTAATTCTTCACTGTCTGTTTTTCTTGGTTCTATCGCTTCAGGGTGGATGGCAACCTTAGTCGCCACTTCTTTAATTGTTGTTTTTGGGGAAATTTTGCCTCAAGCAGTTTTTTCAAGGTTTGCTTTATCTGTCGGGGCTAAAACAGCATGGTTGGTTAAAATTTTTATTTTTATATTTTATCCTGCTTGTAAACCTCTAGCTTGGGTCTTGGATAAAACTTTGGGAGGGGAGTTGATTACTATTTATTCAAAAAAAGAATTGATGAAAATCATTGAGGAGCATGAAGATGCTGCGGAAAGTGATGTTGACGAAGATGAAGAAAAAATAATTAGAGGGGCTCTGACTTTTTCTGACAAAACAGTTAGAGAAGTTATGACTCCTAAAAGTGTTGTGGTTTCTTTGGATTCTTCAGAAGAGATAACGGAAAAAGTAATAGATAGAATCCAAGAAGACGGGCAATCTCGTCTTCCTGTCTATAAAAACAATATTGATAATATCGTTGGCATTTTAAATGTTAAAAGGCTTTTGGGTGCTGAGTGTATTGGGAAGACGGCTGGACAGTTAGCCGACAAGAAAGTTTATTTTGTTGGCGAAGATAAAAAGCTAGATGACGTTTTTGGTGCTTTTCTTCATTCACACCAGCATCTTTTCATAGTTGTCGGTGAGTTTAGAGATGTAGTTGGTGTTGTTACTTTGGAAGATGTAATAGAAGAAATCATTGATGATGAAATTATGGATGAAGATGATCGGCATAAAGATCTTCAAAAAGTTGCTAAACGGCAAAAGAAAGAGAGGTTGATGGTATAGCAATTATAAAATAATTAACGGCTTTTAACTAAATATGAAAAATAATTATACTTTACCAGGGTTGCATTATGGTTACAGTGATCTAGCTCCTCATATTTCAGAAGAGCAATTAACGATACATCACAGCAAGCACCACCAAGGTTATGTTGATGGTGCTAATAAAATTTTAGATCAACTTGAAGAAGCAAGAAAAAATAATACAGAGATAGATTCTAAATCTGTTTTGAAGAACTTATCTTTTAATATCGGTGGACACATTCTTCATTCTCTTTTTTGGGATAATTTGTCTCCTAACGGGGGAGGAGAACCTGCTGGAAAATTGAAGTCTGCGATAGACGAAGATTTTGGTAGTTTCGAAAGGTTTAAAGAAGAATTTAGCAAGTCAGCCGTAAGCGTTGAAGGTTCTGGTTGGTCTGCTTTAGTTGTTGATAAAAAATCTGGCAGGCTTTTGATAATGCAAATTGAAAAACACAATACTAATATTTATCCCGAATCTAAAATTTTGATGGTTGTCGATGTTTGGGAACATGCTTACTATCTTGATTATAAAAATGCTCGTGCCGAATTTGTTGAAGCATTTTGGAATATTTTGAATTGGGGAGAAATAGAAAAAAGATTTTCTGCTTGAGTATAAATAATTCGAATTAATATCACTCCGTGCTATAATTTAGGGATATGGAGTTTTTCTTAGAAATAAGTGTAATTATTGTTATTACCACAATAGTTGCTGGCATGCTAAGGTGGCTTAAGCAACCTCTTATAATTGGTTACATTTTTACCGGTATCTTGTTGGGTCCTGCTTTTCTTGATTTGGTCCGTTCTGGCGATACCTTGGAAATCTTTTCGCATATTGGAATTGCGCTTCTGCTTTTTACTGTTGGGTTGAACATAGACCCAAAGATATTAAAAAAAGTTGGTAAGGTGTCTTTGATTACTGGTGTCGGGCAAGTTATTTTTACCTCAGCTATTGGTTATTTTATTGGTATTCTGCTGGGTTTTTCAATAGTAGCTTCTTTGTATATAGCAGTTGCTCTGACTTTCAGTAGTACAATTATAATTATGAAGCTTCTGTCAGATAAAAATGAGACAGATACTTTATATGGGAGGATAGCGATAGGTTTTTTACTTGTTCAGGATTTGATAGTCGTTTTGGCTCTCATAGTGATTTCCTCTTTTGCTGATGGAACTAGTGTTGTCTCTTCGGTTTTGATTGCCTTGTTAAGGGGTGCAGGTTTAATCGGGGCAACATTGTTAATAGGGCACTATGTTCTTCCTCGGGCGATGAGAGTGATAGCAAGATCTCAGGAATTTTTACTATTATTTTCTGTTAGTTGGTGCTTGGCTTTAGCTTCACTTTCTTTTTTTCTAAATTTGTCTATTGAAATTGGTGCGCTTTTGGCCGGTATAACTTTGGCGATGACTCCCTATAGATACGAGATAGGTTCTAAGATGATTCCTTTGAGAGACTTTTTTATTATTTTATTTTTTATATTACTTGGTTCCCAAATGCACTTCGCAGATATAACTCAGTACATTGTTCCTGTCGCAGTTTTTTCATCTTTCATCCTTGTGGGGAACCCCATTATTGTAATGATTCTTATGGGGTTGTTGGGTTACACAAAAAGAAACAGTTTTCTTGCAGGTTTGACTGTTGCGCAGATAAGTGAATTTTCATTGATCCTTGTCGCTTTGGGAGTTAAGGCTGGGCATCTTACAAGTGAAATATTGTCTCTTGTTACTGTGATCGGACTAATAACAATTACCGGCTCAACTTATCTTATTTTGTATGCAGATAAAATTTATCCTTACTTAGCAAAATATTTGAGTATTTTTGAAAAGAAGGGCAAAAAAGTTGATGAGTATAAATATGGCAAAGAGGGTGAATATGATGTTGTTTTGTTCGGATACAACAGGATTGGTTTTGATATTCTTGAAGCACTAAAGGACTTGAAGAGCAAATTTTTGATTGTAGATTATAACCCAGATATTATTTTAGAATTGGCAAAACAAAAAATTGTTGCGAAGTATGGGGATGCTGGTGATATCGAATTACTTAATCAATTGAAATTGAAAAAAGTAAAAATGGTCATTTCTACTATACCTGGCATGGATACGAATCTTCTTTTAATTCAGAAGGCGAAAGAATCAAACAAAGATATGGCGGTTGTTGTTACTTCTCATCAGATAAATGATGCGATGAAATTGTATGATGCTGGCGCTTCTTATGTTTTGATGCCTCATTTCTTGGGAGGGTATTATCTTTCCAAGATGATTGAGGATGGTAAGTTTGGTTTGGGTGATTTACTGAAAGAAAAAAATGCCCACTTAAAACACCTAAGAAAAAGAAAAGCCTTGGGTCGCGAGTACCCTAAGCATGAAAAACATTTGTAAAATATTATTAAATAAATTTTTATAAAAACATGAACGAGCAATTGTCAAATTATATTAAACAAGAACTAAAAAAAGGATTGAGCAGAGAGGAGCTGAAGACTAGTCTTATCTCTAAAGGAGGATGGTCTCGCGCTGATGTCGAAGAAATTTTTAGTTCTATTTTTGCAGGAGCCTCTTCAGAGCAGCCAATATCAGATGCTGTGTCATCTGGATCTCCAATTCCGGCACCAATGACGAAATCGGAATCAGTAAAAGAATCAATCGCGGTTCAGCCCAAACATGGATTTAAGAAGTCTTTGATATTTTTAGTTTCCATTGTTGTTTTGTCAGCCATCGTTACTGGTATATTATGGTATTTAAATCAAGGAAATGTTTTGTTTGAGCAAGCCAAAGATGCTCCAGCGATACAAGAAAATATGGGATTAGTTGGTTCTCGGAATGAGAATGGCGTCATAGATTGTGAAGATGACTTAAGCTGTTTAGCTACGGCGGCCAAGGATTGTTCCCCGGCAACTCTCATACAATTTGATGTCTTAGATATACTTGATATAACTCAAAGAGTGACATCTTTCGAAGAGATAAAAGGGATGGAAAATGGAAAATGTGTTTTTTATTTTGAAACGGTGGACACGAATGTGGCGCCCAATGAACAATCGGTTAAGTCCACCCAAGATATGGTTGAAAATGGTGAAATGACTCAAGAAGAATTTGATAAGACAATGAAGGAATTAGAAGAGAGAGCGGCAGGGCTTAATATGACTTACGACGCTATTGAAGGTGCGGGTAATACTTGCAAAGTTGATACTTCTGAATTAACCGAGATATTAAAAAGATGGGAG
>Ga0210057_1009882_pt1 | contig 10926 bp, 10 predicted proteins | sample CryGeyCG2114_010_2_FD_183968 | JGI IMG/M metagenome (GOLD analysis project Ga0210057, IMG submission 183968) | Groundwater microbial communities from aquifer - Crystal Geyser CG10_big_fil_rev_8/21/14_0.10 (SPAdes) (version 2) | ecosystem: Environmental > Aquatic > Deep subsurface > Groundwater ...
TCTGCCCGGCTTAGGCCGGCTTGAAGCAAGCAATCCATGCGGCGAACAGTTCCTGCATGATGGCGATGTTTGCAATCTGGGTTCTATCAATTTAGATAAGTTTGTTGAAAATAAAAAGATTAAATGGACAAGGTTGAAAGAAGTGTCCGAACTGGCAACCCGGATGTTGGATAATGTTATCGATCTTACCGAATTTTCCATAGAAAGGACTAACCAGACCTTTCGGAAAAATCGGAGAATTGGCATCGGCATAATGGGCTTTGCTGATTTTCTTTTTCAGTTGGAAATTCCCTATAATTCGGAACAGGGCTTTCAGACGGCTGAAAAAGTGATGAAGTTTATAAACGAGACAGCTCATACCGCTTCTCAAAAATTAGCTAGAGAGAAAGGAGTTTTCCCTAATTACGAATTAAGTATTTGGAAGAAAAAAGGAATTAAAATGCGTAACGCCGCCTTGACCTGCATTGCGCCAACCGGAACTATTTCCATGATTCCGGAAGTTTCTTCCGGAGCGGAACCCTATTTTGCCTTGGCCTACGCCAAACAGCAGATAATGGGCGATGAGGAATTTTATTACGTTAACCATTATTTAGAGAAGAAACTTCGCGAAAAAAGATTATATTCTCCCAAGATAGTTAATCGAGTCTATCAGGAAGGGACCATTCAAAACATCAAGGAGATTCCCAAAAGCATCAGGCAAGTTTTTGTCGGCTCAATGGACATTACTCCGGAAGACCATATTAGAATGGAAGTCGCTTTCCAGAAACACATAGACAACAGTATTTCCAAAACAATTAATCTGCCCAATCAGACGACCAGATTTGACGTAGAAAAAGTGATTCAGTCGGCTTGGCGGTCAAAATGCAAGGCCTTTACCGTTTATCGCAGCGGCTCTCGAGAAAAAGAAGTCTTGACCACTAAAGGAAAATCTTCTTCAGAGACGTGCGAATCATGCGAAGGGAGAAACATCCCTCCTTCTTCTATGTTAGGGGATTCTACTAAATAATATGCTCCAAATTTATACCGGCCAAGGGAAGGGCAAAACAACAGCCGCTCTGGGACTGGCTTTACGTTTAGTCGGGGCCGGTAAAAAAGTTTTATTGGTTCAGTTCTTGAAAGACGGTCGGAGTTCGGAAATAAAAGCGATTGAGAAATATCTGCCGAATTTCAAAGTGAGAACTTTTGGCCGTCGGGTATTTTTAAATGAGAGGAATTTGACTAAAAAAGATTTTGAACTTGTCCGGCAGGGCTTTGATTTGGCCCGGCAGGCCGTCCAAAGCCGGAAATACAATTTGATTATTTTAGACGAGGTCAACGTGGCCGTAAGCTTGAGGTTGTTAAAAAAAGAGGATTTAATTTCTTTTGTTAAGAAAGTTCCCAACCGGATAGAAATTGTTCTAACCGGCCGCCAGGCCAGCCGGGAAATTGTCCGATTGGCTGATTTAGTTACCGAGATGAAAGAAACCAAGCATTATTTTAAGAAAGGCCTCAAAGCCAGAAAAGGCATTGAATATTAATTAATGGATAAAGCCAAGATTTTTCTTTATTTTTGTTTGGCTTTTATTGTTGGTCTGGTAATCTATTCCTTGGTTGAGAACCCTCAGCCATTTTTATTTGAAAAAACCGAACAGGAAATTACCTTAAGAGGCATTATTATTGAAGAACCAGAAGAAAGAATTAACCAGCAAAAGTTTCAGTTTAAAACCGAAGAGATTTCCGGAAAAATCTTAGTTACTACCGAATTATATCCCGAGTATAGTTACGGCGACCAGTTAGAAATAACCGGCCAATTAAAAGAGCTGTCTGTTTTTGAGGATTTTGACTACCGGGCCTATTTAGCCAAAGATAAAATTTATTTAGTTATTTACTATCCGCAAATTAATCGATTAGCCAAAAATCAGGGCGCTTGGTTCGAACAATTAATTTTTAACTTCAAGGATAAATTGAGACGGGGGATTGACCAAATCCTTCTACCGCCTCAGAGTAGCATCCTCAAGGCCGTCTTTTTGGGCGATAAATGGGGACTTCCCGACGAATTAAAAGAAAAACTTAACATTACCGGCACCCGCCACATTGTCGCTATCAGCGGCATGCACATGATTATTATGTCTCAAATCCTTCTCTGGCTGGCTTTAGCTATTGGCCTTTGGCGGGGTCAGGCCTTTTACTTCGTTCTCTTTTTCTTGGTTCTTTATATCTTAATGGTCGGCGCGCCGGCTTCGGCTGTCCGGGCCGGTCTTATGGCCGGCCTGCTTTTACTGGCTCAAAAAATCGGCCGTCTGCGCAGCGCCGACCGGGCAGTTATTTTAGCGGCGGCCATTATGCTGATGTTTAACCCCGGTCTTCTAAAATCGGACGTCGGTTTCCAATTGTCTTTTTTGGCTACCTTAAGCATTATTTATCTCAAACCAATTTTAGACGCCCTGATAGTCCGCTGGCCCAACCCGGCTCGCTTAAAAGATATTTTAACAATGACTTTGGCCGCCCAATTAGGCGTTTTGCCGGTTTTGGTTTTTCATTTCGGCCGGCTTTCTCTGATTTCGCCTCTGGCCAATTTATTAATTGTTCCTTTCTTGCCGCTGCTCATGCTCGCCGGTTTGCTTTTGAGTTTAACCAGCTTGTTTTGTCTGTCTTTAGCTAAAATAATTGCCTGGCCAACTTGGCTTTTGCTGACCTATTTGGTCAAAGTAATTGATTATTTATCTGTTTTCCCTTTAGCCGCTTATCAATTCGAAAAAATTTCCTGGCTAATCTTGCTCGCTTATTATTTACCGTTAACCCTAATCATTATTAAATGCTCAAAAAACAAAAACTTGCTTATTCAATCTTAGTAATTTTGTTGACCGCGGCCGTCCTTGTCTGGTTGGCCATTTTTGGCCAAACATCGGACAATCTTCTAAAAGTTTATTTTTTTGACGTCGGACAAGGGGACAGCATTTTCATTGAGACGCCGGCTGGCCGGCAGGTTTTAATTGACGGCGGACCGGATAAAACGGTTTTAGAAGAATTGAATCAAGTTATGCCCTTTCATGACCGAACCATTGATTTGGTTATTTTAACTCATCCTGACGCCGATCATATCACTGGTTTGATAGAAGTGCTTGAATATTATCAAGTCGGCCATATTCTCACCGGCGGTTTCCAAAAAGAAACGGTCGTTTATCAGAAATGGCAGGAAATAATCAACCGAAAAAACATTCCTTTAACCTTGGCGCAAGCCGGTCAAAAAATTATTTTCCCGACCGGTCTAATTTTGGAAATTCTTTGGCCGGAGCAATCCCTCATGGAATCTTTGGCCAAAAAGGCCAACGATGCCTCTGTCGTTGGTCGACTAATTTACGGCCAAACAGAATTTCTTTTAACCGGCGATATCGAAAGAGGAATTGAGAATTATCTGGTGAGCCATTGTTCGATTGAAGAATTGGAGTCGGATATTTTGAAGGTGCCTCATCATGGCAGCAGAACTTCTACCGGTCGGGAATTTCTCAAAGCGGTTAATCCTCAAATAGCCGTTATTTCGGTCGGCCGGGAAAATCATTACGGCCATCCCCATCCGGATATTCTGGAACGATTAAAGGATGTTTTTGTTTATCGGACAGACCAAAACGGCCGTATCCAAATTTCTACTAATGGAGTCTGGTTTAAAGTTAAAACAGCCAAGTAGCTTGCTTATAAACATTTTTTTTGCTAATCTTAAAATGTCCGAAAGGAAATCGAGTTTCCTCTCGGTTTTCTAATTAAGTTTTTCTAGTCTTATGAAAGCTCAAAAAAAAGAATTCCCCTTAGCCAAAACAAAAATCAGAGGATTAACCCGGAAATTTGATTTAGCTGATCCTCAGGAGCGCAAAAAATATTTCCAAAATAAGGTTGGCCAAGAAATTGCCCTCTTAAGAAATTATCTTAAAAAGAATACTTTTATCGCCTATTTTCTGGGCAAGAAGAACGCCGGCAAGGGAACCTATACCAAATTAATGATGGAAATTTTCGGCTCTGATAAAATTGGCCATATTTCTGTCGGCGACATTGTCAGAATTGTTCATCGGGAAATAAAAGACATAAGGAAAAAACAAGAGTTGTCAGATTATCTGTCTAACAATTATCGCGGTTATATTTCTATCAAACAAATTTTTGAGGCCCTGTCAAGACGCAGCACTAAATCGCTTTTGCCGACAGAATTTATTCTGACTTTGCTTAAAAGAGAAATAGATAAATTGCCCAAAAAATCTCTTTTCATTGACGGTTTTCCCAGGGACTTGGACCAAGTTTCTTATTCTTTGTTTTTTAGGGACTTAATCAATCATCGGGACGACCCGGATATTTTTGTGGCTATTGATATTCCGGAATCGGTTATTGACGCCAGAATGAGAAATAGGGTTGTTTGTCCCAAGTGCCAGACGCCGCGCAGCTTAGGACTGTTGCCGACCAAAGAAATTGGTTATAACCAAAAGAAAAAGGAATTCTACTTAATCTGCGACAATCCTCTTTGCCAAGGCGCCAGAATGGTTGCCAAAGAAGGTGATGACTTAGGCATTGAGTCGATTAAAGAAAGATTGGCTCTGGACGGCCAGCTGATTGATAAGATTTTTTCCTTATATGGCGTTCCTAAGGTTTTTTTAAGGAATTCTATTCCGGTTAAACTGGCTCGGCAATACGTTGATGATTATGAAATTACGCCGGAATATAATTACCAATTGGACTCTTCAAGCAATAAAATAAAGGTAACGGAAAAACCTTGGATAATCAGGGACGACCAAGGCCAGAAAGTTTATAGTTTGCTGGCTCCACCGGTCGTGACCGGCTTAATTAAACAATTAGTCGGGGCCTTGGGGTTAAAAAACGAATAGATAGGTTATCCCTTGACAATTATTTGACCAAAGATTAGACTAAATAATATGATAGACGACGCGTGTGTAAGTTTAAATAAGACAGATGTTTTTACCGATTTCAGCCAAAGCTGTTTTGGTCTTTGGATTTATTTGTTTATTTTACTGACTCGGCCGATCAGCTTTTTAAGTGTTAATTAAATAGAGAAATAATCATTTTAGGACAAAAAACTGACCGGCCCGGTCAGTTTTTTGTTTTGTTCTTTAAAATTCAAATAAAGGAGGGGGAAGATGAAATTAAGATGTAGCTGAGGCAAGGCGATTATCTTCAAGGAGGGCTCCTTGAACAAAGAGAGAAGAATTGATTGTCCTTATTGTGGTTCAAAGAACCGGTTAGAAAGGAAAAAGAACGGCAAAATCATTATTAAACCAAATTAATTTAAGACAGAAAGGAGTTAAGAGAAATAGTTCATTGCCCTATTTGCCGGGTCAGAAATATGATTAAGCAATTTGGCCAAAAAATTGAAACAATTGCCGCGACTGATCCTTTGACAAGCATCTGGTGAGGGGGTATAATAACAATGGCTTTACTGTTCAAGATTTCTCTTGAAATTTTGAGCTAATCTTTATAGACAGGGAATCCTAATTAGTCAGAGCCGTGGCGCTGACTTGCGGACAACCACTTATTTGAAGTCAAAATAACGAGAAAATGTCTTGGCAGTAAAGCCGTTTAATTTGCGGTTCTTTGTTAAATTTATTAAAGAGGAGGAAAAATGAACTTGGACTTTAAGAGATTGACTAATGACAGACAGTTTTTTGAAGATGAACCGTTAACTTTCGCTCCCTTAAATCCGGAGGAAAATCCTTATTTAAAAGAAGGAGTTTTCTTTGTCGGATTAAAGAACGGATTCCACGCTTCCTTTTTCGTTTCTGGCCAAGTTGATAATAAAAGCATCCAGAAAATCCGTACCAACAGTGCTCTCTATCTAAGAGCGCCTCCTTGGGCGAAGTATTATTGCTTGTATGGTACAAAACGAAAGAAATCTGGATGGGATTATCAGATAAGCTGGTGGCCGGTTAACCCTGAAGAAGGAGAAGCAGATGACCTCGATTAGATGCAAGGCGTGCGATTACCAGATTGGTTTGGGCAACGTTGTTAAAAGCGTCGTTAAAAAAGAGGGAGATACAAGCTTTATAAGAACAAGCTTTATAAGAACCCTAATAATTAGGGAAAATCCGAGTTTTAGCATTCAATGTCCGAATTGCGGCACTTGGAATCGGGTCAAGTGTCGGCACAAAACGGGCATAAAAAAAACGGTAAGAATCTCTTCTCAACCTCCTCAAATTTAATATTCAATAACGCCTGACTAATAATAAAAAACACCTTAGTCAGGCGTTTTTTTATTGGTCGCAATTACTGGACGAAGTCCGAACCTTTTTCGAGCAACAATTTCTGTCCTGACGGGCAGAAATCCCGCCCAGCGTTTCCTTTCGCCTGACCGCTGAGCAAAACAGAAAAATTTTCTTAACATTTTTTAATCGCGCGGCCCCTAAAATTTTTCCAATTAAGGAAACGAAAATTTTTCTGTTTTGCCTTCCTGCTGACGCAGGAATTGCGGAAACGCTTTTCTGCCCCCAGCCCCGCTTTGCAGGGCAGAGCAGGCGGGCAAAAAAGAAGAGGGTCTGGGGTAAGGGAATTTTTTGCTCGCTTGCTTTTCGCCGAAGGCGGAATGGTGTGGGAAACGCTGGGCGGGATTCAATCCGCAAAATCCTCTGGATTTTGCTCAAAAAAAGTTCGGAATTCGTCCAGTAATTGTGAGCAAACAAACTCCTCGCAAAATCCGTTAAGTTTCGTTTGGTCGGGGCGACTGGATTCGAACCAGCGATCTTCGGACCCCCAGCCCGACGCTTTAAACCGAACTAAGCTACGCCCCGCTATTTAGTTTTTCCCATGGCTTTAATACACTTGGCGCAGGCCTTGACTCTTTGGCCATTAGACAAACGAATCCATTGTAAATTGGGGTATTTTCTTTTTTTGGCCGTTGGGTTATACTTACCACGAAGCTTTTTACGAACCGTGGCGACCATTGATTTTTTGCCGCAGATAGCGCAACGTCTTGACATAATGGCTTATTCTATCATCTAAACAATAAATTTTCAAGTACTTTATGGATATTATATTTTCTTTAGCTGTCCTGTTATTCTCGGTTACCGTTCACGAATTTGCTCATGGATGGATGGCTTATCGTTTAGGAGACTCTACGGCCAAAGATTCTGGCCGATTAACCTTAAACCCGCTCAAACATTTGGATCCGATAGGATCCTTTATTGTTCCATTAATATTGTTTTTTATTTCCAGATTATCCGGCGGCGGTTTTATCTTTGGCTGGGCCAAACCAGTCCCTTTTAATCCAGATAATCTGCGCGACCGGCGTTGGGGGACGGCCAAGGTTGCCGCGGCCGGCCCTTCGGCCAATCTTTTAATTGCTTTGGTTTTTGGCTTCGCCTTACGTTTTCTGCCCAGTCAATTCATTCCAGCCGGTTTAACCCAGATTTTTAGTTTGATTATCTTTCTTAATCTTCTCTTGGCTATTTTCAATTCTATTCCTCTGCCTCCTTTAGATGGTTCCAAGATTCTTTTTGCTTTTTTGCCTCATTCTTGGAGAAATTTAAGAATCTTTTTAGAGCGCTACGGCATGTTTCTTTTGCTTTTCCTTATCTTTTTTGCCTTTCAGTGGATCTTGCCTTTGATTTTCTTCATTTACCAGTTTATTGTTGGTATCTCTGTCTAAAGAGGCGTTTTTTAAAGACGTTTTTTGACTTAGGCCCATAACAAAAACCCCCTATTTTAGAGGGTTTTTGTTTTTGTTCTCAGGCAGAGAATAATTGTTTTTTTACTTCCTCTCTTCCAATTTTAATTTTAACGTTCCTAATTTGTCCCCCCTTAAAATTCTAATTTCGATTGTGTCGCCCGGCTTGGATTTATGAATTAATTCTTGAAGAGGGCTTTTGTCGGTTACCTTGGCCTTATTAAATTCTAAGATGATATCGTGCTCCATTAAACCGGCTTTATGCGCCGGGCTGCCCGGTACCACGGCCGGCTCGCCGCTGCCCGGTTCTCGAATAATTAAGGCTCCGTGGTCAATCGGTATATCAATATTAAATCTTTGGCGGAAAGATTCTTGAAGAACTTTATCAATTAAGATATAACGGACGCCTAAAAATGGCTGGATAATTCGACCGTATTTTTTGAGGTCATCTAAATCCTTTTTGGCATTGTTAATTGGAATGGCGAAACCAATATTTTGAGCGCCCAAGACAATAGCCACATTAATAGCGATAGCTTTGCCGTTTAAATCAACCAAAGGCCCGCCGGAATTGCCCGGATTGATAGCCGCGTCAGTTTGAATTAATCCTCGCAGAGAAGCGGCTTGGCCGGAAAAGCCGTCGTGGGCGGTAATGAAACGGCTAAGTCCGGAAACGACTCCGGTAGAAACCGTATTGCGAAAAGCGCCCAAAGCATTGCCAATAGCAATAACATCTTCGCCCAGTTCCGCTTTAGAAGAATCGCCTAATTCTAGGGTAGGAAACTTTCTGCCTTTGGCTTTTTTGACTTTAATAATAGCTACGTCGTTAATCGGATCGCGGGCTAAAATTTCGGCCTGATATTCTTTTTCGTCGGTAGTCGTGATAGTATAATCAACATTGGGCGAGACGATAACATGGCGGTTGGTTAAGATGATGCCTTCCGGAGAAACAAAAAAGCCACTGCCGCCGCCAATCTTTACCTTTTGGCTTCCTTCTCGTCGGTATTGAGGAATGGGTTGGCCATAAGGACCCAAAAAATCATCAAAAGGCTGAATATAGTATTTTCTAATTTTAGGCAAGTCCTTACTAATGGTAATACTGACGATAGCTGGGCTGATTTTTTTGACCACTTCAACTATCGGTGACTTTTGAACCATGATTAATTTCTCCTTTTTATCCAGTATATTTCATTGACTATCTTTAGTCAATATTATATTATTCTATTATAGCAAAAATATTAAAATTGTAAAACGTTTTTGAGCCCCCGTAGTTCAACGGACAGAACAATGGACTCCTAAGCCGTAAATATAGGTTCGACTCCTATCGGGGGCACGCTTTAGAAAAAGCCGACGATTCATAGTTTGCCTTGCTCGGCGTCCGAATTACGGAAATTTCCGACAAAAACTTAATTTGGTTTTAAATTGCGAAAGAAAATTTTTCGTTAAAGGTCGAAGACATTATTAATTAATAATTACTAAGCATTTATTATTTATGGCGGAAAAACAAGTTTCAGAAGAAGCTCAATGGTTTTTAAGAAACCTTCAGAAACTTCAAGATGATTTTGCTGAAAACATAGGAGCTCAGATTGTGACTACTGACAAAAAAGGGACCTTGGTGACCAAAATGAGCGGAGCCCAAAGGGTCTGTCAAATTATCCAAGGAACAGAAAATGGTAAAAAGCAATGTACCTTATGTTATGAAAACGCTTTGAGTTTGGTGAAATCCCAAAAAGAATCTGCTTTAATGCCCTGCTATGCCGGCTTTGCTTCATTATGGGTACCGATTAAAGTTAAGGGAGAAATAGTCGGATCAATTACTGGCTGTGGGGGAAGATTCGAAAAAGGGGAATCTAGAGAAGAATTACGAGAGCAATACTCTAAATTAGCCGATGACTTAGGAGTAACCGATAAAGAAGATTTTCTGAAAGCAGCCATAGACGAAATTGAGCCGGTTACCGAAGAAGAAATAAAAAAGAGAGCAGAACGGCTAGCAAAATTAGTCGGAATTTTAGCTGAAGAAACTGCCTTAGAAGAAGTTTTTGGCGAGTGAAATACTTTACTCAAAGTTTGGTTATTCAGGCACATTGATCATAGATCTGGGCCCATAGCTCAGCCGGTTTAGAGCGCTTGCGTGGCACGCAAGAGGTTCGTGGGTTCGAATCCCACTGGGTCCACTGATTGGCCGAGGTAACTCATCGGTAGAGTGTCTCTCTGAAAAAGAGAAAGTAGTGGGTTCGACTCCCACCCTCGGCACCAGAAGCGGGTATCGTATAGTGGTTATTATATCTCCTTGCCATGGAGAAAACACGGGTTCGACTCCCGTTACCCGCTCAAAAGTAGCCAAAAGTAGCCAAAATTAGCCAAAAAAGGAAATTTTAGGAATCGGCCAAAACTATTGACAAATCTTTTATAGTGTGCTAACATATGGAAAATCCCTGAAAGGGGGTTTTTTAATTACCGAAAAATAATATGTTTACTCATCCTAGAATTTCCGCTTCTTTAACTTTAGCTAGCTTGGTTTATCATCTTGTTTTTCCTCAATCGGCTTTAACCGGCTTCGGCTTGATTAAGAATCAAGAAATTGATTTGGCTCTGATACCGCTTGACGGATTGATTGCTCTCCAAGGTCAGGCCTTGGTTCAGTCAAATAATCCCGATACGTCCGTGGTTATTAACCAACGTTGGGTGCCGGTGACCGCTTATTCCAGTACTCCTGACCAGACCGATGCCACGCCTTTTATCACCGCTTCGGGCAGTCAAGTTCGAGACGGTATCGTCGCTTGTAACTTTTTAAGATTTGGCACCAGGATTCGCTTTCCTCAATTATATGGAGATAAAATCTTCGTTGTTGAGGACCGCATGGCGGCTAAAAACAGCCATAAAATGGATATCTGGTTTGCCAGCCGTGAACAGGCCAAACAATTTGGCATCAAGATAGTTAAAGTAGAGATTCTGGAAACATAAAAAGACCCGTCTTCAAAAACGGGTCTTTTTTATTATATCGGATAGAATCTTAAACAAATGGATTTTGATTTAATTGCCAGAGCCTATTTTGTATTCGCTTTAGTATTTAGTAATTCGTAGTGAGTGCTCAAAATAAATCATTTCAAACTTTCTCTATTATCTTACCAAATTTAATCCACAAATCAAGGAAAAAGAACTTAACGAGATGAAATTCGGCAGGCAGGGGCTTCGCCCCTGCCTGCCGAAACAAACTTTCTTTAAATTTTTTGAGTTTTTGTCCTTGACATTGTGTAGATAAATTTATTAAGATAATTATGGAAGGTAAAATTGAA
>Ga0210057_1009886_pt1 | contig 10925 bp, 9 predicted proteins | sample CryGeyCG2114_010_2_FD_183968 | JGI IMG/M metagenome (GOLD analysis project Ga0210057, IMG submission 183968) | Groundwater microbial communities from aquifer - Crystal Geyser CG10_big_fil_rev_8/21/14_0.10 (SPAdes) (version 2) | ecosystem: Environmental > Aquatic > Deep subsurface > Groundwater ...
TGAGACATAATAATATATTCATCCATAATGGTTTTATGTTTGGTTAGTTAAATAACTAAACACTTTAACACATTAGGTAGGACATTTCTATTTCTCTTTAGTAGGACATTATCATATATTTTTTACACATTTTTTAAAGACAAAAAACCGCACGAGCTGATGTGAGGTTTTTTGGTGGGGGAAACAGGGGAATTTTGGTGGGGGAAACAGGGGAATTTTGGAAGCTCGTGCGGTATCGATTAATTTAATTAAATCAAATAAAACACCTTCTTGTCAAGTTTTTGTTTGTAAAAAGAGTATTCTTGCTCTAAAATAATAACTGGTTAACCTATTATTAGATATTTTTTATTATCTTTATAATTGCACTATTTTTACTTACGGTGTAAGATAAGATTTACTTTATAAAAATAAATGTCATTTGAAAAAAGATACGAACAATTGAATCAAGAACAAAAAAGAGCTGTAGATATAACAGATGGGCCGGTGATGGTAATTGCAGGACCCGGAAGTGGAAAGACAGAATTGCTTGGTATGCGCGTGGCAAACATTTTGAGAAAGACTGATGTAAATCCGGAAAATATACTTTGTTTAACTTTTACAGATGTAGCCTCAAAGAATATGAAAGACCGACTGAGTGGTCTTATTGGTATTTCTGCTTATAAAGTATCTATTCATACTTTTCATAGTTTTGCGTTGGATACAGCTTATAGATTTCGAGAAGATTTTTATGAAGCTCAACAAATGAAGTCTGCTGAAAACGTAAAGCAGATAGAAATTTTGGGTAAAATTTTAGAATCTTTACCTTTATCTAATGCTTTTAGCCATAAAATACATGGCGACACTTTTGTATATTTAAATAGTATAAAAAGTAGAATTAGCCAACTTAAAAAAGCCGGTATTACACCGGAAGAGTATCAAAAAATAGTAAAATCAAATAACGAGTGTTTTGCAAAATTAGAAGAAATATTAATTCCTTTTTTTGAACAAAGAATTTCTAAAAAATTGATAGCGCAAGTACCAAATTTAATTAGCCAAATTGAATTTTTAACTTTACCAAATTTACCAATAGAGCATATTAATCTTTTAAATTATAAAGATATTTTACTGCGATCATTAACAAATGTTTACGAACAGGCGGTAGAAGAAGATAGTACAAAGTCAATGACAAAATGGAAAGACTGTTGGATTCAAAGAGATGCAGAAACAAAAGAGGTTTGCCTGAAAGACGAATATCAATTAGAAAAAAATATTTCACTTGGACAGGTTTATGAAAAATATCAAAAAGACTTGAAAGAGTCTGGTTTTGTAGATTTTGATGATATGATTCTGGATATTATTCAAGTATTATTACAAAAACCAGGACTTTTGGCAGAGCTTCAAGAAAAATATCAGTATATTCTTGTGGACGAATTTCAGGATACAAATGAAGCGCAAATGAGAATTATACATATGTTGACAGAAAATCCTGTGAATGAAGGAAAGCCAAATATAATGGTAGTGGGGGATGATGACCAAGCTATTTATAAATTTCAAGGAGCGGAATTGAATAATATTTTGCAGTTTCGTGAAAAATATCCAGAAACAAAATTAATAACCTTGGTAAAGAATTATCGTTCTACACCAGCAATCGTTGATTTTGCTCAGAAAATAATTTCACAAGGAGAAGATAGGTTGGTAGACAGAATAAAAGAAGTTGAAAAAGAATTGGAGTCAGCAAACAGGGAAGTGGAAGATGGTGTAATTGTAGCGCATACTTTTGACACGGCTATTCATGAGTACCAGTATATTGCGAATGAAATAGAAGAAAAAATACAAAATGGAGTTAGTCCTAACGACATTGCTATTATTGCTCGAAATTATAAACAACTAGAAGAAATAATACCTTATTTACTTTCAAAACAAATTCCGATCCAGTACGAAAGACAAAGAAACGTTTTAGAAGAACCACATATAAATCAGTTAATTTCTATGGCAAGGTTAGTTTGTTCTTTGGCAGAGGAGTCTATTTATTATCAGGATAATTTTTTGGCATCAATTTTATCTTTTCCATTTTGGAAATTGGAAAGAAAAACTATTTGGCAACTTTCAATAGAAGCTCATAAAAGACATAAAACAGACACTAAAGGACGTTGGATAGATGTTATGCTGGCAAGTGAAAATTTAGAATTACAAAAAATAGCTAACTGGTTTTTGGATCTTGCTTTGCGTGCTAAAACAGAACCACTTGGAATTATTTTAGATGAAATAATTGGACCGGCAGAAGAAATAGAAAATAAGTTCTCGTCTTCATTTCGTAGATATTATTTTCATAAAGATAAATATGAAGAAAATCCTGCAGAATATTTACAATTTTTATCTAGTTTAAACACATTTATTAGTACGGTTCGTTCGTACACAGACAATTCTTTGACACCCAAACTTTTCGATTTAGTTTCTTGTGTAGACGTTTATGATAAACATCTTTTGCCAATTACAGACACAAGCCCATATATAAGCGGAACAAAAGCTACAACACTTTTAAGCGCACATAAAGCAAAAGGTTTGGAATTTAATACTGTTTTTGTTTTGAGTTGTCAAAATGATATTTGGGCCAAATCTCAATCTAGAGATATGATCAGTTTCCCAAAAAATTTACCTATTGATCCTGCTGGAGACACAATGGATGATTATTTGCGTTTATTTTTTGTGGCAATAACACGTGCAAAAAGCAATTTGTATGTGACAAGTTATAAAAAGAAAAATAATGGTATAGATTCACTCCGTATTCCATTTTTAGAACCATCTATATTTAAAGAAAGTAAACATAAAATTGAAACAAACCATATTCAAGCCGATATTTTAGAAACTATTGATTTATTAACAAAGGCTAGTTTGCCAATCGTAGGGCCAATAGCCATAGATGAACAAGCTGTTTTGAAACCAATTTTAGAAAAATATATAATTAGCGTTACGCATTTAAATAAGTTTTTAAATGTAATGCGTGGTGGCCCATACACGTTTTTTGAGCAGAATTTTCTTAGATTTCCACAAGCAAAAACACCAATGCTTTCTTATGGTACAGCGATGCACACCACAGTAGAATCAATTTACAAACATTTTTCTGAAAATGGAGTAAAACCAACTGTATTGGAAGCTCAAAAATACTTTGAGGTTAATTTGGAGAAAGAGCACATGTCAAAAGATATTTTTAATAAATATTTAGAAAAAGGGAACAATGTTTGGAAAGTCTATTTGGAAACTTCAGCAGATAGAATTGAAATGTCTCATAGAATTGAAACAGACTTTAGAATGCAACAAGTTTTTGTAGAAGATGATGCACAAATTACCGGGAAAATAGATAAAATTATTCCAGACGAAGAAACAAAAGAATGGGAAGTTTATGATTTTAAAACAGGAGAACACCAAATGAAGTGGACGGATAGTTCTGAAGAAAAAAAAGTCCAACTTTACGAATACAAAAGACAGCTTATTTTTTATAAAATTTTAGTTGAATTTTCTCGTGATTATTCCGGATATTCAGTAAATCGTGGTTATTTGGAATTTCTAAGTCCAACCAAACAAAACCAGATTCATCTTCTTCCTTATGATATAAACACAGAAGATGCAGAAAGACTAAAAAAGTTAATTATTGCAGTAAATAAAAAAATTAGAAGTTTGGATTTTCCAGATGTCGGACAATATGAAAGATCATTAAAAGGTATAATAAATTTTGAAGACGACTTAATTTGTGGGAAAATATAAGTATATGAGTTTTACACCACTTGGGGACGAATTAAAAAATGTATTTAAATTAAACACTAACTTACAAAAACAAGTAGAGACTTCTTCTATTATAGATACTGCCGGAGAGGTGATGAAAGAATTTTTTGGTACAGATTCAATAGAACGTACTAAGCCTTTATTTTTGAAAAATAGAACACTCACAGTTTCTTGTGTAAGTTCTGTAATGGCACAAGAATTAAGACTAAATCAAAAAGAACTGATAGAAGAAATAAATAAAAGAATTGGAAAAAGTGAGGTTGATAGAATAAGGTACTTGCTTTAGGGAATTAAGAAAGATACAATATAAGAAGATATTTTAACTTTAAATTTTTTATGAGTTTACGCCAATATCTTTTTATGATGAGCTTTGCTGCGATTTTGTGTTGGGTTTCTTGGGGATTTGTTCTGGTGAATATAGATCCATTTCAAGGAAGCAAGCTTGGCTTCTTTTTTTTCTACCTTAGTTTTTACTCTGGGCTTTTGGGTACTTTTTCTTTGTTGTTTTTCGTTATTTCTAAAAAATTAAGTAACAAGATAATTCCGCTCTACGTTCATGTTAGGCGTAGCTTCTTGTGTTCTGTTATTGTGTCTTTTGCTTTGGTTATGGTACTTTACTTAAACGCAAAAAACGTACTCACATTTTGGAACTTTATTTTACTTTTATCTATTTTCATATTATTATTTGCTTTTGCAATTTCTTATAGGAAATCTAGGCGAATTGAACCTAATTTTTAGTTATTATGAGACAAACAAGACTTTTTACAAAAACTTTAAAAGAAGCACCTAAAGACGAGGTCAGCAAAAATGCACAACTTTTAATTCGTGCTGGTTTTGTAGATAAAACAATGTCTGGTGTTTATAATTTTCTTCCACTTGGACTTCGTGTGCTAAACAAAATAAATGACATTATTAGAAAAGAAATGAATGATGCTGGTGGTCAAGAAATTTACATGAGTGCTTTACAGAATAAAGAAACTTGGGAAAAGACTGGGCGTTGGGATGATAAGGTTGTAGATAACTGGTTTAAGACAAAATTAAAAAATGACACAGAACTTGGTCTTGCTTTTACTCATGAAGAAGCGATTACAAATATAATGAAAAATTATATAACTTCTTATAAAAATCTTCCTTTTTCTGCTTACCAAATTCAAACAAAATTTAGAAATGAAACAAGAGCAAAATCCGGTTTAATTCGTGGTAGAGAATTTTTGATGAAAGATATGTACTCTTTCTCTAAAAACAAAGAGGAACATGATGCATTTTATGAAAAAATGAAAGATGTTTACATGAATGTGTTTAAAAAACTTGGAATGGGGGATAGGACATATTTAACTATTTCTTCCGGTGGATCATTTTCTAAATATTCTTATGAATTTCAAACTATTTCTGAGGCTGGGGAAGACCTAATTTATATAGACGAGAAAAAAAATATTGCAATAAATAAAGAAGACTATAATGAAGAAATTTTAGCAGATTTTGGTTTGGACTTAAATAAAAATAATTTAGTGGAAAAGAAATCTATAGAAGTGGGGGATATTTATACTTTGGAATACAAATTTTCCAAAGCTTTCGGTCTAAAGTTTATGGATGAAGAAGGGAAAGAGGAGTTTGTATATATGGGTTCTTATGGTATGAGTCCTTCTAGACTTTTGGGAACTTTGGTAGAATTAAACAATGACGAAAAAGGAATAATTTGGCCAAAAGAAGTTGCGCCTTTCGATATCCATCTAATCAGTCTTCGTCCAGATCAAAATGAAATAGAAACAACAAGAGTTTATGAAAAATTAAAAGAACTGGGTTTGGAGGTTTTGCTAGATGATAGGTTAAAAATAAGTGCCGGACAGAAGTTTACAGAAAGCGATTTGATGGGAATTCCAATACAAGTTATTTTAAGTCCAAAAACACTAGAAAGTAATAGTGTAGAGATAAAAGAAAGAAGAACTGGAGAAATAAAGATTATTTCTATCAAAAATCTTTCAGAACTATTGTCTTAATTTTTGAAATGTGTTTTTAAAATCCTTTTTTAATAAATTTAGCCCACGAGATATTGGCATAGACCTAGGGACTGCCAATACTTTGGTTTACATTAAAGACAAAGGAATTGTAATAAATGAACCATCCGTGGTGGCCATAAACACACGAACAGAACAGATTTTGGCAGTAGGAGATGAAGCAAAAAGAATGCTTGGAAAAACCCCATCGCATATTGTTGTAACGAAACCCCTTTCAAATGGAATAATTTCTGATTACGAAGTTGCAGAAAAAATGATTCGCTATTTTATAGATAAAGTTTATGAAGATGGGTTTTTTATTATGGCAAGGCCAAGGGTTGTTGTGTGTATTCCACTAGAAGCAACTGAGGTAGAAATGAAGGCCGTAGAAGATGCTGTAATTTCCTCTGGCGCAAAAGAAGTTTTTGTTGTGCAAGAACCTATGGCGGCAGCAATTGGTTCGCGTATGCTTATTCAAGAGCCAATAGGAAACATGATAGTGGACATTGGTGGAGGAACAACGGATGTAGCTATAATTTCTCTAAGTGGAATTGTTAGTTGGAAATCAACACATATCGCGGGAGATGAGATGAATAGAAACATAATGCAATATGCAAGAGAGGTTTTTAATCTTTTTGTTGGAGAAAGCCATTCTGAGCATATAAAAATAAAAGTTGGTTCTGCCTCTGAATTAGTAGAGCCAATTGAATTTCCTATGAGAGGTCGAGACGTAATGACAGGTCTTCCAAAAGAAATAATGATAAATGACGAACATGTAAGAGAAGCATTGGGAAGATCTGTAGATGCAATAATAACGCAAATTAAAACAACTTTAGAAACAACTCCCCCAGAATTAACTGGAGATATTCATGAAAGAGGAATTATGCTTTCTGGTGGTGGTTCTCTTTTGCGTGGTTTAGATAAGGTAATATCACGCGCCACCAATATATCGGTTAGAATAGTAGATGACCCTCTTACTGCTGTTGTAAGAGGAATAGGAATGCTTTTAGAAGATGATAAACTTTTAAAAGAAGTGACACTTCCTTCTGCAAGAGATGACAAGAAAAGAAGTAAATAAGCAGATAAGATATGGAAAAAACAAAAAAGAAAACCATAATTGCGGTTTCTTTTGTAATTTTAGTTACAATCTTGCTTCATTTTTCTGGTTGGCTAAGTCCATTGGAAAATCGTATTAAAAATATTTTAAACATGGGGGTTGGATATATTTATAAATTTAACCTAAATGTAAATGAACAGCAAAACCAAACTTTAGTTTGTCCGGATCTTCAGACTGAATTAAATAAATTAAAAATTGATAAGGCAAAATTGGCAATTATCGAAGAAGAGAATAAACAATTGCGAGATCAATTAAATTTTTTTGAAAATAAACAAATTAAACATACCGGTGCTCAAGTTATTGGAAGAGACTTTGAACCTTTTAGTAGCTCAATAATTTTGAATAAGGGATTAAAAGATGGGGTACAAGAAGGAAACCCTGTGGTTGCTTCTGGTGGAGTTTTGGTTGGAAAAATAATTAAATCTGAAGACACCACCTCGGTAGTACGTTTAATAAATGACAACCAGAGTAGAATAGCTGGAACACTTACAAATAAGGATACAAGCATTGGTTTAGTAGAAGGAGGTTATGGTATAAGTGTACATATGAATTTAATTCCACAAAATGAAACTATAAATATTGGTGATACTGTAATAACTTCCGGATTAGAAGCTGGCATTCCGAGGGGCTTACTTATAGGAACAGTGGAGTCCGTAGAAAAAGAACCTTATCAACCATTTCAAAAGGCAATTCTTCAGCCACTTAGTAATTTAAATAAATTATTTTTAGTTTCTGTTATTACTCAGGTAGATGAAGATTAGCTATGAAAAGAATAATTAAGTTTATTTCATTTCTTTTTAGTACTTTTTTAATATTTTTTTTGCATTCTTTTATTTTTTTGGCACTGCCTTTTCCGTTTTATCAAATAAATCTAGTATTTATTGTTGTTGTTTTAATGGTAATTTGGTATGAAGCCGGTTGGGTGGTTTGGTACGCATTTCTCCTATTTTTGTTACTTGATTTTTATTCAGCACTTCCTTTTGGAATTACTTTATTTTCCGGAACAATGTCTGCTCTTATTATTTTTTATCTTTATCTAAACATTTTTACAAATAAGTCTTGGTATGGTGTTTTGGCTTTGGCATTCTTAGGTTTAATTGTATTTAGATTTATTTACATAATATTAATTTTTTTGGATAGTTTAATTTTTGGAAAAGAGTTTGGAATAATTTCTCAGGATTTATTTAGATTAATAAGTTGGGAGATATTTTTGACAGTAGCAACCTTAGGTATAATTTTTATATTGTTAACAAAATTTACAAAAAGATTAAATTCAATAATGATTAAGACATGAGCAATAAAAATGATACAATTTTTGGAATATCCATACCTAAATTTTCATATTCAAATTTAAAAGGGAGGTATAGAGATTCTTGGATTGAAGACTCTTTTTCTTTTGAACAAAAATATGGTCGACAACCAGCATTATCAGGAAGTAAGAATTATATTGGAAGCAGTTTTTCTATTCAAAAAAAGAAAATATTTATTATCTTAGTTTTTGGTGTGTTCTTACTTTTGATGGGAAGGGTTTTTTTTATTCAAATAGTACAGGGAAAAAGTTATACAATCTTGGCAGAAAATAATAGCCAAAGGACAATTCCGGTTCCAGCAGAACGTGGGATTATTTATGATAGAAATGGACAACAATTAACAAAAAATGTTTTAAAATTTTCTTTGTCAATAGTGCCACAAGATTTACCGAGAAAAGCAGAAGAATTGGAAAAAATAGTTGTAAGATTGGCAGAGTTGACACAAAAAGACGAAGAGGATATAAGAAACATAATAAAAGAATATGGCGCATATAGTTATGAATCCATTGATATTATGGATGATTTAGATTATGAAACAGCACTCTCTATTCAGATTGAAACTAGTGATTTACCTGGAATAACTATAGAAAAACGAAGTAAACGTTTATATTTAATGAAAGACGAAGAAGGGGAAAAACTTTTTTCTTTAGCACACTTATTAGGTTATGCGGGTAAATTAAATCCGGACGAGTTGGCAGAATTATACACAAAAGGATATTTGCCAACAGACACAATTGGAAAAATGGGAATTGAAAAAACCTATGAAGAAGCTTTAAGGGGGAAATATGGCTACCAAAAAATCCAAGTAAATGCTTTTGGGAGAAAACAAAGTATATTAGCTGAAAAAGCCCCTATTTTAGGAAAGCATGTACAACTTAGTGTAGATGTAGAAATCCAAAATAAACTAGAGGAAATAATGTCACGATATTTAAAAAATAAAGAAAAAGAAAAAGCGGCTGCAGTTGTGATGGACCCAAGGAATGGAGAAATTTTGGCATCTGTTAGTTTGCCTGCTTTTGATAATAATGATTTTTCTGGAGGAATTAGTTTAGAAAAATACCAAGAATATTTAAATAATAAGAATAACCCTTTGTTTAATCGCGTTATTAGTGGAACTTACCCGTCTGGTTCTACTATAAAAATGGCTATAGCAATGGCAGCTTTGCAAGAAGGTATTATCACAAAAACAACCTCATTTTTAAGTACTGGCGGAATTCAAGTTGGCTCTTGGTTTTTTGGGGATTGGAAATACGGTGGTCATGGAATTACCAATGTACAAAAATCACTAGCTTGGTCTGTAAATACCTTTTATTATTACATTGGAGGTGGTTATAATGATTTTCAAGGACTTGGTGTGGGTAAAATAGTGGAATACTTAAAAAAGTTTGGTTTTGCAAAAAAGTTGGGTATTGATATTCCGGGAGAAGTCGATGGATTTTTACCCTCCAAAGAATGGAAACAAGAAGCAAAAAATGAAAGTTGGTATGTTGGAGATACCTATAACTTATCTATTGGGCAGGGGGATGTTTTGGTGACACCCCTTCAAATTGCAAGCTTAACCTCTGTTGTTGCTAATGGGGGAACGCTTTATCAACCAAAAATTGCTCAAAAAATAGTAGATCCTGAGACCAAAGAAGAAGCAGAGGTTAAAACCACTATTTTGAATGAACATTTTATAAATTTAAGTAATGTGCAAACTGTACAGCTTGGGATGCGGGAGTGTGTGGTTTATGGTTCTTGCAGAAGACTTTCCTCACTTCCGATGATGGTTGCAGGAAAAACAGGAACAGCCCAATGGAGTTCAACCAAGGACAATCACGCTTGGTTTACATCTTTTGCGCCGTTTAATAACCCGGAAATTGTGGTGACGGTGTTGATAGAAGAAGGAGAAGAGGGAAGCGGAATCTCCGCGGAAATTGCCTACGATTTTTATAAATGGTGGTACGAGTATAGATTCTAATAACACAGTCTCCAGACTTCTGACTTCGGCCGTCTAGAACAAGCGAAGCGATAGAAGAACAATTGGAACTTTTTTTGACTTTTCAAAAAAATAATGTTATTCTTTACTTAGTTTTCCTATTATAAGGAGGGAAAAAAATGGAGTGGACACTTGAAGAGTTAGAACTTCTCGTCCAGATATTGGGTGAAAAAAATGTAAGAAAGTTGCTTAACGGCGATGTTTCAATAGAATTTAAGGAAAAAATTACAAAAACTACTACTATAATCACTACAGGCCAAAAATTACCTCTTGTTGATCTAGACAAAATAGCAGAACGGTTGGGTGCCGAACGGATGGGTTCCGTTCAGAAAAGTAAAAAGTCTAAATAATTTTTTAAAATTAAAAAGGATGTAACAACTAAGTTGCATCCTATTTTTTTACAATCAGTTGACACTATTTTACTATCTGATATACTAGATATAACCGCATAACGCGGTTGTGTTTTTATAATGTTAAAGAATAGTTATTTATGACAAATGATATACAATATCTTTCTCAGGAGAAGTACGATGAGCTAAAAAAAGAACTAAATTTTTTAAAAAAAATAAAGAAAATTGAAATAGCAAACAGAATAGACGAAGCACGCCAAATGGGTGATTTATCTGAAAATGCAGAATACCATGCAGCCAGAGAAGAAATGGGCTGGACTGTTGCTAGAATTAGAGAAATTACAAGTATTTTGGACCATTCAGAAATAATTACAAAAAATAGTTCAAGTTTTGCGAGTATAGGCTCTACTATTTTTG
>Ga0210057_1009889_pt1 | contig 10922 bp, 10 predicted proteins | sample CryGeyCG2114_010_2_FD_183968 | JGI IMG/M metagenome (GOLD analysis project Ga0210057, IMG submission 183968) | Groundwater microbial communities from aquifer - Crystal Geyser CG10_big_fil_rev_8/21/14_0.10 (SPAdes) (version 2) | ecosystem: Environmental > Aquatic > Deep subsurface > Groundwater ...
TAGCTTGCCAATACTTGCCGGTTTCCCAATCGTCCAGCTTATCGGGGAAATGAGAGGGTTTATGAAAAGTGCCGTCAAAATGGAACGGCGAAGTTGGGGAAATAAAAAATTCTTTTTTGTTTTTCAAGATTTTAGTTTGCATATTTAAGCAACTCATGTAAATTATCGGGCAAGTCATTAATTCCGCTAAATTCTTTGATGATAACTGATCTTATTTTTTGTTTAATTTTTGGCTTAATAAAAGTAATAGTCATTTCTTTTTTTCCGCCGATACTTTCACAGTCATCTTCAATTAAAATATCTGGCACAATTCGTTCGGCTATTTGGGCATAACTTTCTCCTTTTAAACGGTGGTATATCTCTCCTTTAGGGAATTTGTTTTTATCTAAAACTTCTTGGTCAACTGTTATGTTCTCTTTACCAACAACCTCATCACCTCTTGCGTTTTTATCTTCAGTTAAAGCACTTAGATAAAAAATTACTGCGCCTTGTTCAGCCCACTTTTTTAACTTTTCTACGGTATTACCGATTGGAACATATGCACTAAAATCACGAACTGATTCTCCCTGGTCTTTAACTTGTTTGATAATTTGTTCACGAGTTTTACCGATAGCACTTTTGGGCATTAGCAGTGTTCCTTGTAAAAAAACTAAAATTTTCATAAATAAAATCTTTTCTGAACAGGTAATTTGAAATTTTCACCGCTCACAATTTTTTTACCTGTTTTTTGTTCTAATTCTAAGCGAGCATTTTTAGCAATTCGTCCGCCTTTTTTGGCCGGAACTTTATTTTCCTCCAAACCTTTTGTTTGCATCATTTCGGAAATTTGACGAGTAGAAAGTTCAGCCAAAGCAGTAAAGATGAGTTCCGCATCGGTCATATGATCGCGTAAGTTTTCTGTCTTGAGTTTCTTTAGACCCTTATGTTCTTTAACGGATAGATCACTCCATTCTTGATGAATAATGTTTGTCAAAATTGTGTATTCATCCTGTTTATTTACTTCGTGGTTTTTCCAATAATCAGTGAGTTTATTTCTTGTTTCCTGACCCATCATTCTTTGTTGAATCCATTTTTGACTCCTGCCCATTTTCTGCCAATAATCACGACTGCGATTGAGTGCTTTTTCCGGATCGGTCATTTCTTGCATTCTTTCATAACCGACTCTTGCTAACCATAATTTAATCGGTTCGGCTTTCTTACTTGGCACAGATTGAATAAGGCGCAAAAGTGTTTCTACATCAGCGCCGTCAGTTAACCGCAATTTACCATCTCCCGCGATCATTTTCAACCGGTTACATTTTGTAACTGTTTCGCTTCCTTCTTTTTTCAAGCGATTTTTCAGCACTTTCCAGTAGTTTCTGGCCAGTTGAAAATTCTTCTGTTCCGTCAAAGCAGCAATAATATCAATTACAGAAAAATACCATATTTCTTTTCGTTCATCATAGATACGACGAATCTTATAGGTTTCAAAAATTGTCAATGAGTTTTGATTATTTCTTTTCATATTTTTTACTTTTCTGTGCGTTAGATGGAGAACCCGAAAATTTTATTGGTATTTTATCCTCCTACGTTCAGGTTCGTCTCGAGGCTTACAGCCACGCAGACGAAACTTCACTTCGAAGGACATAAGAATCGCTAATTCCTCATTCTTCGGAAAGCGACTCTAATGTCGGAGTGCCGGGACTTGAACCCGGGACCTTACGCTCCCAAAGCGTACGTTCTAGCCATCTGAACTACACTCCGTTATTAATATTTATAAATTTTAAATTCAAAATTTGAAAATAGGATATCCTTTATTATATCAGTCCTTTAGTGATAATGAAGCGTAATGTATATAATCTCAATTGTTTTTTTATTTTTTATTAAAATATAACTATTAATCATATAAGACTATGATTTTAAAAAATATCTATAAAAAGAAAAATCGGAAATTAAATCGTTTGAAAAATTACGACCATTCACAAAAAGGTAGTTATTTTGTAACAATCTGCATTAAAAATAGAGAAGAAATATTAGGCGAAATAGAAAATAATAAATTAATATTAAATCGATACGGAAAAACCGTAAATAATTTTTGGTTAGAAATTCCGAATCATTATAAAAACGTTCAATTAGACGAATTTATTATTATGCCAAATCATATGCATGGAATCGTTATTATTGATAATAACAATGTAGGGACAGAACAATGTTCTGTCCCTACCATGAAACGTTACGGATTATTATCAAAAATAATCAAATCATTTAAAGAAATGTCTGTAAAATTAATCAAAAAAGGGTTTAATAAACGCGATTTTGTATGGCAACGTTCGTTTTACGATAGTGTTATTCGAACAAAAGAATCCTTAATTAATATTCGAAGATATATTATAAACAATCCAAAAATGTGAGATTTAGATAGAAACAATCAAAACAATCGTCTAAGAGATAGATAGATATTACGTATAAAATAACCATAATTATATAACTGATACAAAAACGGATTAATTAACAAATCATAACTTCCAACCAATTCTGTAAATTTTGTTCCATAACCTTCCTTAAACTTTGTAAATCCTGCCCAGGGGTGGTTTTGATCATAATTTGGTGGTAATGATCCCCACATGTCAAACTGTTTTGCTCCGAGTTTTTTTCCCAGTTTAATTGCTTCCCACATTAGTAAATTAGCAGCCATTAAATTTCTATGGATTTCTGAAGATCCACCATAAACATAATAAATTTGATCTTTAAAGTACCAGAGCTGATAAACAACCAAAGGTTGATCTTGATAATAGGCAACTAAAATATGACCAATACTATTTTTCAAATTATTCCAAACGATTTGATGATACTTAGCTGTATGTCCATAATACTTTTGTCGTTTACAAGTAGTAAAATATAAATCATCAAAAATTTTAAAACCTTTATCATTGTTTTCCTCCTTGATAATAACGCCTTTTTTTTGCGCAAGGCGGATATTATAACGTGTTTTTGGTTTTAAGTTTTTGAATAATTCTTCTTCTGATTTGGCTATGTCTAACATTTGTGTCCAAGACGGGAAGAGGGGGTGAGGTGACTTTTGTAACTTGTAACTTGTAACTTGTAACTTTTTTTCAAAAACATAGGGCTCAATTTTTATAAATAATAGTTTATTTTTCTTCCCATACTCCATAAGAAAATTAATTATTTCATTTGTAGGTATAACAGAGCGGGGAAGATAACCGATTTTCCACGGAGTGTAGGGAATGGGGTGAGTTGTTAACTGAAAGTTGTTTTCACCATCTGTAATTCGCAAAATCTCAATTCCCATTGTTTGGCGTGCTTCACCCCATTGCCAAGACTGCATTGGGTGATAAACAAAATTATTATAAGATTTTTCTTCAGGATTATTGGGGATTATTTTGATATGCATTTTTGATTGTTTCTAATGTTTGAGCTCCACAACGGTTCCAAGAAAATTCACGTATCCGTAGCTTTCCTTTTTGAATTAATTCAGAACGTTGTTGTTGATTATTAAGTAATTGCTGGATTTTTTCCACAAGATCATCAACATTATTAGGGTCAAAATACATACAAGCATCTGCGCCAATCTCGGGTAAACTGGCTGTGAATGAAGAGATAACAGGGCAACCAAAACTCATTGCCTCTAAGATTGGTAGACCAAATCCTTCATACAAAGATGGTAAAATAAAACAGCAAGCGTTTTGGTATAAATATGCCAACTGTTGATCCGTGACAAATCCGGTGAAATATACACAATCTTCCAAGCCCATTTCTTCTACCAGCTTAAAAATTTCATCAAATAACCAACCCTTTTTACCGGCAATTATTAGTTCTAAGTCCGGAATAATTTTTTTGACAACGTTGAATGCTTTAATCAAGGTTAAAACATTTTTTCTTGGTTGGAGTGTTCCAATATAGAGTAAAAATGGTTTGTTTGTAATTGATAATTCTGCCTTATTTTTAAGAGTGGGGAGAGATTGTTTTTTTTCATAACCATTATAAATAACTCTGACTTTATCATCGTTTAACTTATAAAATTTATGAAGGTCTTTTTTTGTTGTTTTGGAAACGGCAATAATTTGCTTTGCTTTGGTAACCGATGCTTTTGTCCAGTTTTGTAATTTATATAGATCTTTTTTTAAAAACTCATTTGGATAATAATAATAAGCTAGGTCATGGATTGTGACCACGATTGGAACCGGGCAAAAAGAAGGTGTGTAATGCGCGGGTGCAAAATAAACATTAATATCTCTATTAAAAAATAAATGAAGAGGTAGAAAGAACTGAATCCAAAAATGCGTTCCTTTTATTATTTTATATTTAAAATATCGATTTTCTGCTGGAAGATCTTTTTTTGGATTTTCACGTAAATAAATAATAAACTGCGTATTTTTGTCTGATGATCTTTTAAAATACTCCAATAACTTTAACGTATAAACCGATACACCGACTCTTTCCTTGACATTTGCTTCGTTGCCGTCAACGCCAATGATCATAGGTTAAGTCGCGAAACGCGAAACTTGTAACGCAAAGCGTGCAACGTGTAACACGAAACGTATAATGTTAAAAACATATTAATTACTTTTTGGAATTCAATAACAAGGTTTCAATAAGCTGATTATAATATTTCTTCCACGTGAATTGTTTAGCATGTATTAAACCTTTGCTTATTAAATTTTCACGTAACTGAGCATTATTAATCAATCGTTTCATTGCTTGAGCAATTGATTGAATTGACATTGGATCAAAATATAAAGCATTGTCTTCGGCAATTTCTACTAAAGAAGATGAATTTGACACTGCAACCGGTGTACCATTTTGTATTGCCTCAAGAACAGGATAACCAAATCCCTCCCAAATTGATGGATATATAAAAAATAAGGCTTGTTGATATAAAACGTTTAAATCGGCATCGTTTAGATATCCTAATACCTTGATTTTATTATTTTTCTTTATTATTTTTTCTATTTCTATATCCCAACCTTTTGATCCAACAATTACCAGATCAGGTTTTTGCTCATCTATTGACGAATAAGCCTCGATTAATCTTTTAAGATTTTTCCGAGGTTCAAGTTTTCCTACTGACAAAATGAATGGTCTGACGATTTGGTATTTTGATAAAATTTCTTGATAATTACTTATTGATTTTATTGGGTTTAGTCCGGGATAATTAACATGGATTTGATTAGGATTTATCTGTAAAAAATTAATAATGTCCTTTTTCGTGGATAGTGAATCAGCAAAAATAATCCGAGATTCTCTTTTTACCCAACTGATTCTCTGTGTTTGAGTTTTAAGGATTTTTGGATGAATTGTTTCTGGATAGCGAAGATAAGCAAGATCATGAATGATGGTTGCTTTTTTGAGATTGCTTGGTGGTTCAACCCAATCTGAACTAATAAACCAATCCTCATAACCAACTAAATTTTCAACATTAAATTTGTGAATATTATTCCATAAAGCAGATACTGCAGTTGGCGGAAGTGGTAACTTTATTAACCGATGACCTTTTTGTTTGACAGAGTTTTCTAATGAATTTGGAAAAAACTGACGAAGGGAATAAAATAAAAAAGTCCATTGGTTTTTGGGATCGTTTTCTAGAATAGCATTAACTAATCCATCGGTAAATCGAGCAACGCCTGATCCAGAATGAACGATTTGAGAGATATCAATTCCAATTTTCATGGGAAACGATTTTTTCATAAATAATTTCTAATTGTTGTGCAATTTTATTCCAATTATAACGGCTTTTAATTAATTCAAAAGCATTTTTTTGGATTTGACGATAGAGAGTTGGATTTTCAAGAATGTTAGTAATTTGTTTGACAAATTCTTCCGGTTTGTTGGCAATTAGAACGTCTTTTTTATTGATTAGATCAAGACCTTGAATTCCAGTTTTAGTTGCAATAACAGGTAAACCGTTTGCCATGGCAGCCAAGATTTTTAATCTTGTTCCTCCAGGTCCAAAAATTGGTGCGAGAAACAGAGTTGCTTGACGATATAATTTAATTACAATCTGTGAATCTTCCGGAGCAATATCAATAATTTGAATGCTTTCATCAGTTAGTTGATTGATTTTATTTTTCGCGTTTTGCCCTGCAATTATTAACTTTATTTGCGGATATTTCTTTTTTAACTCGGGGTAAATTTTATTGAGTAAAAAATTTGCTGCTTCAGTATTCTGTAACCAGGAAAAATTACCCTGAAATAATAATAGTAGCTGCTTAAGATTCATTTTTGGCAAAGATGAAACAATCATTTCTTCTCCAGCTCCATTTGGGACAACTACAGGTTTAATTAAGGGCTCAAGTTTTTGAATTATGGCACGGTCACTTTGTGAAACTGTACCAACAAGTTTAGCTTTACGCCAATAATATCGTTCAGATCGTTTTAATTTCATAATATCCAATAGGAAAAAAGGTTTAACAAACCAAGAAAGCGAGTTCACAAAATGCTGATAGACCATATATTCGATTGTTTGTTCCAGTAAAAAAATTGGTACAGTTGTTGGGGGTAGATGAGGCATGATATAAAATGTTTCTGCGTGGATTACATCAAATTTTTCTGTTTTTAATAAATGATCCAACAATGTCTTTGCTTCAGAAGAAAAATTTCTGACAATTAAAAAAGGGTCGCTTGAAAATATTGATTTAAAAATATTCTTAGTTTCCCATGGTTTAGTTGGACGCTTGCATAAATAAACTGATTTACAATATAACTGTAAATGAGATAAATATCTTTTTTCCTGATCATTTTTATACAAAGAAATTAGAGTTATATCGTGTTTTTTACTAAGATATTTAATTAAGTTTAATGTCCGTATCTGACCACCAGATGCTGGCGGATATGGTAAATAGGGAGTGAGCATTAGAATCTTCATAGGGAAAAAAGTGTAAACTGACTGTTTTCAAAAACAGTTTTATACAGTTCTGTTTTCTTTGTATTGGCAATTGTTTCCGGATTTAGTGTGACGAAGTATTGATATCCCATATTCTTTAACTCAGATAGTTCTTTATTCAACGCCGGCGAACCTTTTCTATCAATTAAATATAATAGCGTCGTATCTCCCATGCGATCGGTAATGATTTTTGCATCAGGAGGTGTTAATGTTCTAACAATTTTTGCAATTTGCGGAAGTTCGGGTGGAAAGTAGTAAAAATCTCTAACTTTATAGAATGAAAAGAACCAAGAGAAAGCAAATATGGCAATTATTAATAAAGTTCCAAAAAAAGGATTAATGAAAATTTTTCTATTTGTAAATAATGAATTAATTCCAAGTCCAATCATGATAGCAATTCCAGGCAAAATTAAAGTTTGATAGTATTCGTGTTGAACATTACCACCTTGGAATGTGAAGAGATAAACTAAGCCTGATATTAGTAGGGAGTGTAAAATATATTTTTTTGTTTTAATGAAAATACCCAATAATACAAAAAAAGATAAATATACACCTAACATGTTTTGACCGATGCGTTCAAAAAATATCCAACGAAAAAAAGCTGGTCGGAAAAAAATATTTTCCTGACCTTTGTAAGTATTAACATATGCAATCAGCCAGGAATTGGCTGGAATGCCTTCAGGGAAAGCTTTGATGTAATTACGCCAAAGCAGTAGCGGAACAAAAACGATAATAAAATACAAATAAAATCTCCAACTTTTAATAATGTGTAAGCGTTCTTTTGATAAGAAAATAAATCCTAAAGTAAATGAATAAAAAATCACCGTTGGTTTAACCAGTAATGCAAGGGCAAAAAAAATTGCTGACAATAAAACTAATAAGGTGGAATAAGAATTTTTATTTAACCGGTGCGTTTCTTTATATAAAAAGAAAATTGAAATCATTGCTAAAGCAAGTGCCGGAGTTTCCGGAAGAATGACCCGTGAGAAAAATACAAAAAAGGGGAAAACTGCGTAAATTCCGGAAGTTACAATGGCAGTTAGTCGATTAGCTTCTTTGAGACAAAGATAATAAAGTGTTGCAATAATAAAAAGTGAAAAAAGTGCTGTAGTTATTCTTCCCCAAGTTTCGAGTGACAAACCAGGATAAATCTTATAAAATACGGCAAAAATTGCATTATAGATTGGGAACTCAACAAACCTATATCCGTTTGGATTTTCAATCCCTGATTCAATCGCAGATAGGTCATCGTAGCGGGGTGACATCAGATTAAAACCATCTTTTGCAAAATTGCGGGCAACTGCAGCCGTATCAACCTGTCTCCATGAATGATAATCAGCTAGGGGAGCGTTGACCTTATAAAGTCGTAGTGAAAAGGCAATGATTAAGATAATTGATAATAATATTGCGTCAATTAAAACAAAAGACGACAAAAGTAGGGGTTTTTTTGTAATCATATTTTTTTGAGTTTGGAATAACCGATGAAAAGTCCTGCCATCATCCAGAATTGAAATGCAACCTTAGACGCTTCAAAGATGTCGAAATAAGTTGCCGTAATTAATAAACTTATAAATCCAAATAAGAATGCATAGTATAAATATTGTTTAGGTTGTTTCAATTTTTTAGCAAATATTAATAATTCTCTGAAAATTGTAATAAGAATATATATAAATAATAACGTACCAATTAATCCGAATTCGCCTAACCATCGTAGATAGTCACTGTCAGTTGCCTCAGTTAAAGCCGATGGTCCGATACCAAAGACAGGATGTCTTAAAAACGCATGGATTGCTCGAGGCCATTCGATTTGAATTCTTGTTGCAAAGGAAATGTCCGAAACAACAGTGCTGATTGGTTTTAATGTGGCGGATATTGAAGCAAGCAGAGTATCTTCTTCTTGTTTTGTTAAAATTCGTCCTTCTTTTAAAGCCTCGTTACGAATATCTTCGAGAATTTTTAAATTTACCAAACCTTGATCGTTAGCAATTATTGCAGGGTTATAATCTACGGGTTTATTAATTTGGACATACAGTGAGCCAGCCGGAACTTCTTTGCTGGAAATTGTTTGTGGGATCACCACCTGCCCGGTTTGAGGATTAATAAATATCTGTTTCACTTGAAACGTACGACTGATGCGTGAAGTTAGGTTTTTTGAAGTAAATGTGAAAAGTAATGTAAAAGCAAGAATGATTACCAAAGTTTTTGGTTTTTTAAAAAATATTAACATTGGAAATATAGTTGCAAGATATGCTCCAAAAGAGGCACGAGAGGCAGTAAGAATTAAAATAAAAATAGATAGAATAAAAAGTAATAAATAGTGGATTTTTTGACGTAAAAAATAAAAACCTAAGATAATCGGCATTAAAAATACTGTCCAAGCTGCCAGATCATAATGTCCACCAAAAGTTGAGGAAATTCGCGCCTCTGGAGTTAGAAATAATAAGTACCCCTTTGAATATTCAGGATTCATTGTTTGCACTGCCGGCCATCCTAAAAATTTTTGGCCTACACCATATATATTTACTACCAATACCGTGAATAAAATTAGAGAAAGGTAGTAAAAAAAATCTTTTTTATTTTTCACACTTGACCAGGCAATAAAGAAAACACACATATATTCAATTCGTCTTAACATGTGCAGAATTCCCAAATGGCGGATAATAATAGTTTTTAAGATTAAGTGACCAACTGCCACCGAAATAAATCCGGCGATCCAAAAAAGAACAAAGAACAGTAAATATTTATAATCAATCTGAACACGTTTTCGGAGAAATTGAATAAGAAAAACAAACAATAAAACGGCAATAAAAAAATCCTCCATACGAATTGAAATATAGGTGTAGTTAACGTTAGTGATGCGTAGTTTTGGATAAAGGGGGCTTAAAAAAATAAAAAGTGAAACAAAAATTTTTATGGAATTGTTATCAATCCATTTGAGCCACTTGATAAGCTTTTTCATAGGTTTCAATTAGATAACGGTTATTAAATAGTTTTCCAAGGATAATTCCAATTAACGCCTTTAATTTTAACATAATTGTTAGCGTCTTACAGAAAAGAGGGGAACGGTGCTTTTTATAAAAATATTTGAGTCCTTTAAAAACCTGAATAATGGGAAATGTTTTTCCACTGCTTGATCCAGATCCAAAATGGATAAAATACGCTTTTGGGTAAAAAAGAGTTTTATAGCCCAACTTATTTGCACGATACAATAAATCAACTTCATCCATGTACATAAAAATATTTTCATCAAAACCACTTAGTTTTTCTAAGTAAGATTTCTTTGTTAAAATACAAGCACCAGAAATCCAATCTACTGATTTCTCTTGATTCGGAGATGATCGGGTTAATCCCCAGTAATCACCGCGCAAAAATAAATGGGCAAAAATCATTGGGAGTGAGTAAAACGGTCCACAAGATGCTTGCGGGGAATTGTCTTGATTCAATAGTTTTCCACCGATAAATTGAAATTGGTTTTCACTATTCTTGAAGCGTTCTGCTAATTTTTCTATAGCGTCATCTATTACAACCGTGTCGGAGTTTAGTAATAAAATATAATTACTGGACGCTTCTTTTATTCCAATATTGTTTGCTTTTGAATAACCCAGATTGCTTTTATTTTGAATTATTTTTAAATAAATATTTTTATTTAAAATTTCAAATTCTTGCCCTGAAGCGAACTTGTTCTGCTTCAGGGTCAAATTTCGAATTTCTTCGACTGTTTCGTCTGTCGAAGCATTATCAACCACAATAATTTCACAGGTAATATTTTTTACAGATTTGATTATTGAATTTATACAGTTTAGGATAATTTGTAGGGTGTTATAAGAAACTATAATAATTGAGAGGTCGGGTTTACTCATTAGCCTTAATTTTATCAAAAAATAGTAAAGATATCAGGATGAACTGTTTTCTGCGGAAAAAGAGGCAAGGGAGAAAAGAATTGGGGTGTGGAAAAGGTAAAATCTTAAACTTTAAAAGAAAGACTTTATTTAGATTTTAAGAAATAAACTGGTAAAATATCTTCATGTCTCAAAACATTCAA
>Ga0210057_1009892_pt1 | contig 10916 bp, 8 predicted proteins | sample CryGeyCG2114_010_2_FD_183968 | JGI IMG/M metagenome (GOLD analysis project Ga0210057, IMG submission 183968) | Groundwater microbial communities from aquifer - Crystal Geyser CG10_big_fil_rev_8/21/14_0.10 (SPAdes) (version 2) | ecosystem: Environmental > Aquatic > Deep subsurface > Groundwater ...
ATACAGGAACCAGTTGCTGAGGCTTAGCCACTAACAAAATTAATAAACTAATAATTGCTTGCCCGCCGAAGCCTTGGCGAAGGCGGGTAAATTAAAACAAAAACTGCAAAAAGCAGCTACCGCTTATACTAACAAATTAAAAACCTTTGTCAAATATAAGCAATACTACTTTATTTCCTGCCGGCTATGATAGTTTCGGCCACATTGTTTGGAACAATGTCATAGCGGAAGAATTCCATGTTGAAAGACGCTCGGCCTTCAGTCATGGATCGTAGGCCAGTCATGTAGCCGAACATCTCTGACAGTGGCACGATAGCTTTCACCACCTTGTTCATTCCCCTGTCTTCCATGCCTTCGATCAACGCGCGCTTGGAAGATAGATTTCCGGTAACTTCGCCCATAAATTTCTCTGGAGTAACCACTTCTACTTTCATCATCGGCTCGAGAATTACAGGCTTAGCCCTTTTACAAGCATCTTGCACGGCCATAGACGCAGCGATTTTGAAGGCCATTTCGTTTGAGTCGACTTCGTGATAGCTTCCGTCCCACAAATCTACCGAAACGTTTACCATCTTGAAGCCCGCCACCACCCCGCGATCAAGACCTTCTTTGAAGCCTTTCTCGCAAGCCGGGATATACTCTTGCGGAATTACTCCTCCTTTGATGTTGTTCATGAATTCGAATCCAGGATATCTCTTTACCGTTTTCGGCAAGTCTTCGATCTCTTCCTTGGTCAAGACATCCATAGGCTTTATCCTTATCTTCACATGTCCGTAGTTACCGCGTCCGCCGGATTGTTTGATGTATTTGCCTTCTGCTTCTGACTTCGCAGTAATGGTCTCTCGATAAGCTACCTGTGGCTTGCCCACATTGGCTTCAACAGAAAATTCTCGCTTCATACGATCTACTATAATTTCCAGGTGAAGTTCTCCCATGCCGGCAATGATTGTCTCGCCTGTTTCCTGATCTGTACTAACCTTAAAGGTCGGGTCTTCCTGGGCCAAGCGGTTAAGTGCCATACCCATTTTTTCTTGGTCGGCTTTAGTTTTCGGTTCGATACGCAAAGAGATAACTGGTTCTGGGAAGACTATCCTATCAAGCTCGATCGGAGAATTCTCGTCACAAATAGTATCTGAGGTAATAGTGTCCTTTAGCCCCACTGCAGCGGCAATGCCTCCAGCGAAAACTTTTTTCACTTCTTCTCGATCATTTGCATGCATGCGAAGTATTCGCCCAATGCGTTCTTTGTTGCGAGTCCGAGGATTGTATACATAACTGCCAGCGGTGAGTGTTCCCGAGTAAACACGGAAAAATATGAGCTGGCCTACGAATGGGTCCGTGGCCACCTTGAAAGCAAGAGCAGAAAATGGTTCTTCGTCTGAAGCATGTCGCTCCATCGCTTCTTCTGTGTCAGGATTAATTCCTTCTATCGCCGGCACATCTACCGGGGCCGGCAGGTAATCTACCACCGCATCAAGCACTAATTGCACACCTTTGTTCTTAAGAGCAGAACCAGCGAATACTGGAAATATTTCGTTAGCGATAACAGCTTTGCGCAGAACTTTTTTTAGCGCATCAACGTCTGGAGTCATCCCCTCGAGATATTCAGTCATCATAGCTTCGTCGTTCTCTACGATTTTCTCTATCAGTTCGGCATGATATTTTTCAGCATCGGCTTTCAAATTTTCAGGAATTTCTTTTTCCACTATTTGGCTACCCATCACTCCTTCGAAGTAATAAGCTTTCATCTTCAAAAGATCTACCACTCCCTCGAATTTATCTTCCAGGCCGACAGGTATCTGCATACGAACCGCTTTTTTAGAAAGCCTTTCTAAAATAGTCGAATATGAATGTTCAAAAGAAGCTCCGGTTCGATCTAATTTGTTTATAAAACATACCCGGGGAACTTTCGCTTCGTCGGCATAACGCCAGTTAGTTTCAGACTGCGGTTCTACGCCTGCCACGCCGTCGAATACCACTACAGCACCATCTAAAACACGCAGGGATCTCTTTACTTCTACAGTAAAGTCGATGTGCCCCGGGGTGTCGATAATATTAAAACGATGTTTTTTATCTTTGTCAGTAGGCGCATAAGTGGGATTCCAGAAACAGGTTACCGCCGCAGAAGTAATGGTAATGCCACGTTCCCTTTCTTGCTCCATCCAGTCCGTAACTGCTTCTCCATCGTGCACTTCCCCGATCTTGTGAGACATTCCAGTATAAAAAAGTACGCGCTCGGTCGTGGTAGTCTTACCCGCATCAATATGCGCGATAATCCCAAAATTCCTAACTTTCTCTAGTGGATAATCTCGTTCCATATATTTTTACCAAGCAAAGTGGGCAAAAGCTTTGTTGGCTTCAGCCATTCTATGAGTATCGTCTTTCTTTTTAATAGCAGCGCCTTCGTTTTTGGAAGCAGCAATTAATTCATCTGCAAGCTTCTCTTGCATCGGCTTGCCTTTTACTCCGCGAGCAGCATCTCTGATCCAGCGCATAGCTAAAGCAAGTTTTCGTTCCGGGCGAACTTCTACCGGTATTTGATAGTTAGCGCCACCAATACGCTTGGAACGAACTTCTGTGGTCGGACCAGCGTTTCTCAAAGCTAAATCAAAAATCTCCAATGGATTCGGGTTGCCAGTTTTTTCTTTCACTACTTCAAAAGCAGAATACACCACCTTGCGAGCAGTTTCCTTCTTGCCAGACCACATAACGTAGTTTATGAATTTCTCCAACTTTGGAGAATTGTATATAAAGTCCGGTGCTACTCCTTTTCTATTTTTAACTTTGCGTCGCATATTTTAAAAAATTATTTCTTAGCTTCTTTGGGTTTCTTATTGCCATAAAGCGACCTAGCTTGGCGTCTCTTCTCTACTCCTTGGGTATCCAAAACTCCACGGACGATGTGGTATCTCACACCGATCAAGTCTTTCACACGTCCTCCGCGAAGCATAACTACTGAGTGTTCTTGCAGGTTGTGTCCTTCACCTGGGATATAGGCGGTAACCTCCATTCCATTAGTAAGTCTAACCCTAGCGATCTTTCGTAGAGCTGAGTTCGGCTTTTTCGGGGTAGTAGTCGTAACTTTAGTGCAAACTCCGCGCTTGAAAGGCGAAGAGAAAAAGACCGGCTTGTTTTTTAATACGTTAAAACCGCGCGTCAAAGCCACCGTCTTGTCTTTCGGCTTGGCTTTTACCCTTCTCTTCTTGATCAACTGATTTATTGTAGGCATATACAAAAATAAAAGAGTCCGAAGACTCAGGGAATAATGTACTATAAACTCTTTAAAATTGCAATAGGGCTAAGAGAAAGGAAGGCCAGTAAACAAAGCAAAAAGGCTAGATAATATCGGATATAAAATATCCGAAAAAAACACTATAAAGAGAATTAATACAAAGAGGGCGTACCTTTCATAAATCACCATAGCTGAAAAGGCAGATCGAGGTAAAAAAGAAAAAAGTATTTTCGATCCATCAAGCGGTGGAATAGGAACTAAATTAAAAATACCTAGTGCCAAATTTACGACTACAATCACCGAAGTGATAAAGTAAAATCCATCGGGGAGGTTCAAACCATAAGTGAAACGAATAACTAAACCGAATATGAAAGCCAGACAAAAATTGGCAATAATTCCAGCCGAAGCTACAGCCAGTGTTCCCCACCTGCGGTTGCTTAAATTATTTGGATTATACGGCACCGGTTTCGCCCAACCCACTAAAAATGGTGAGTGAGATAAAACTAAAACAACCGGCAAGATAACCGAACCAAAGATATCAATGTGCGCAATGGGATTTAGGGTAAGACGCCCAGCATGTCTAGCGGTCTTGTCTCCAAAGAATTCTGCAGCAAAACCATGAGCAACTTCGTGAATCACCACAGACATTATCAATATCAAAATATAGAAAATGGCATCGGTTGCATTCATGCATCTTTCATGATAGCATACGAAAACTACATATGAAAACATGTGCAATCACAAAAAAGGGTTCAATAGTGGGAGGCGGATACTCAAACCGCACTCGTGCTACCCAATTCAATCCGACCGGAAAGTCTAGGAAGAATCTTAACTTGCAGAAAAAGAAAATTTTCGTGCCGGAACTCAACAAATCTGTCACCATAAAAGTGTCTACCAAAGGCATGCGCACCATAAAGAAGAATGGGGCTTACTCCACTCTACAAAAAGCCGGTTTGATAAAATAAAAACCTCACTGAATGTGAGGTTTTTATTTTATGCAGGTACAAAAGTCAGCGCGGTTCCCTTTTTGCCTGCACGGCCAGTACGACCGATGCGATGCACATAAGTATCATAAGTCTGAGGAATGTCGTAGTTTATGACATGCGTGACATCCGGAATGTCTAATCCCCTCGCCGCCACGTCTGTGGCAATCAAAATATTTATTTTATCTTGTTTAAATGAATCCAAAATGCGGATGCGTTCTCTGCTTCTCTTGTTCCCGTGAATACCTCCCACTTTAAAACCGGCGGTATGCAGCTCTTTAGCTAAGGTGTCTACGCTATGCTTCATCTCGCGGAAAATAAGAACCTTGTCGGAACCATCTTTTCTTAACACTTCATGCAGTTTTTCTATTTTTTCTTCTTTGGTTTGAAAACGAACGACATTTTGATCGATATTTTTTGCCGTTTCTCCAGAAACAACAGAGATGAAGACGGGGTCTTTGAGGTGTTTTTCGGTCAACTTTTTTATATCCGGGGAAAGAGTGGCTGAGAAGAAAAGGGTTTGTCTTTCTTCGGCGGTTTTGTCTATGATATAGACCATGTCATCGCGGAATCCCATATCGAGCATCCTATCTGCCTCATCCAGTACAACGCTGTGGCAAGTAGACAGATCTAAAACTTTCTTTTCAATCAAATCCCGGAGTCTTCCCGGAGTGCCGATAATAAACGAAACACCGAGCTTGATTTCTCTGATTTGTTTATTTATAGGCAAACCTCCAACGCAAGCCACCGAGAACATTCCGAAACCAAAAGCCAGAGTTTTAAAGTCCGCTTCTATTTGAAGAGCAAGCTCTCTAGTTGGCGCCATTATCAAAACTTTCTCTTTTTTGTTTTGCCCCTTTGTCTTCACAATTTTCTCAATAAGGGGCAATAAAAATGCCGCGGTCTTCCCTGTACCGGTATTGGCCATGCCGAAAACATCACGACCAGTTAAAACTGTCGGTATTGCTTGGTCTTGGATAGGCCTTGGGTGTTCAAATCCCGCACTTTTAATATTTTTATGAAGTTGAGGGTTAAAAGGAAAATCAGCAAAAGTATGTTTTGAAACGTATGGCTTTTCTTCCACGTGCACACCTTTTTTTATGAAGCGAGAAAAATCTATCCTCTGGCCTCTCTGACCACCGAATCTTTTCCTACTTCCACCACCAAAGCGACGGTGGGAATTATTAAATTTTTTAGCCACGCCGAAACGAGGTTTACCACCAAAAGATGGACGGCGTCCGAATTTAGTCGGGCTAGCCGAATGAGTTTTGTACATAATGGGTCACTCCCAATATGCAACATAGAGAATGATGTTAAAAGAATATCATTATTAGCCTAATTTGTCAACACAGCATTAATTTTCTCTCTCGTTCTCGGCCCCACTATTCCGTCGGGGATAAGACCCTGAGATGTCTGCCAAATCTTTATGGCATTGGTTGTTTGGGGACCAAATAGACCATCAACGTTTAAATTAAGATTTAGTTTATCATTTAAAAATCTCTGCAATTCTTTGACAGAGCCCCCTGTACTACCATCTCTTAAAGTGGTATTTCCTAAATTATAATTACTAGAAACAGAACTCAGATTATTCATAGAATTTCTGGTATTGGGACCTACAATACCATCAGGAGTTAATCCGTGTTCTTCTTGCCATTTTTTGATGGCATTTACTGTGTTAGGTCCCAATTTCCCATCTTCTATTAGATTAAGATCTAGGTTGGTATTTAAGAAATGCTGTAAAGATGCAACATCTATCCCGCTATCTCCGCTCTTTAGATTGCGAGTGATATTAAGAGACGGTTGAGATGTTGATGTTTGGGGTAAAATATTTCCGATCCTACTAGAACCATTAGTAGTAGAACCATTAGAGGATGTGCCTGTAGATACAGAAAAAGAAATATTGTAGTCAGAAGTATTAGTATTATTTGATGCGTCAGCGCAACGTATATAGTAAGTATATGATCCACCGCTAGTAAGACCAGACACAGTTATCGCATGCGAAGTAGTTCCAGTGGTAGTAAACGCAGTCATCGAGCCGTAAGCAGTGCCGGAGGAAGTGGAATATTTACAGGTGGCATTTTCTGCGGTAGTGAGTGAAAGAGAAACAGAAGTGGTGCCAAATGCTTGCGTTCCAGACGGCGAACCGGCAGAACGAACGGGAGCGGTTGTATCGATCACAATTGCACTCGAAGCCGCAAGATTTGTAGCAGGAGTAAAATTAGACATCGCGTTGTCGGCCTGATCGGCAATCGTGCCTGAAATATCAGTAGTGGTCAGATCAGAAGAATCTTCTCCAGCCCCGACAGTATATGTACAAGAACCGGTAGAAGAATTAGAAACAGTAAAAGAACAAGAGCCTCCCGAGTCTAGAGTTACAGTAACTGAACCGGTAGAAGTAACCGCTTCAGAGAAGTTGACGGTTATGTTGATGGTGTCGTCCGCAGTATATGTATCATCACTAGTCGAAGAAGTTACCGAAGTGATAGTGGGCGGAGTGGTATCGCCATCGCTTGGGTCGTATTCATAAGCACCGATATCAGGCGCATCTCCGTAATACGATCGGTTAGTGGTGTCGCCAGTTATGGGGTCGGTGTAAGACACCGCTACACCGGCATCAATCGCAATGCTTGAAGAGACAGGTGTAAATGCCGTACTAAACTGGTCTTTTATCCAAGCCACTTTTTGAGCAATGGTAAGACCTTCGGGGAAAGTAACGGTTATTGTTCCCTCCTCGTCTTGAAATGGGGTCGAGTCTGCTAACCCCGGATCTCCGGTTGTACCAAAACTACCGTCACCGCTGATGTTGTTAGAACAATCGGGACAACTACTTGAATTTATATCACTTGAAGTATTGTCGTAACCGATATTATTTTTAAACTGGTTACCAGCTCCCTCGAAACCCTTGTCGCCGTTACCTACCGCAAGATTGTTAAGCATTAGATCTCCCCCTCCACTTCTTGGCTGGAAACCATCCTCATCATTTCGATAAGCGATATTACCAACAAATAGATTGTTCTCTACATAACTGAGAAAAACTTTAAAACCTTGTCGACCTTCCGGCCCGTTGTCAAATGAAATATTATCTTCTAATAGCGAGTCTGCAAAACTCATATCGAAACCATCATCCGCATTTTGCCAAGCCACATTGCCTCGCAAAACATTGTTTGGGCAAAGATTGCTAACGCTTATATCTGAGTTATATTCAGGTCCTTGGCCACAGTATTTGCTAGACTCAAATCCATCGGCATTTCCTCCCCCCGCCGGATCACCTCCGATCGGCAAAACTTTTGTGCCATTCGGCAAATAACCGTTTTTATAGGACAAATTATCTTTTATTAGATTTTTAGTTACAAGATATCTGTCACCCGTACCATCTACGGCAACCGAACTGCGCATTTGGATAAAAATACCAGTGTAATACCTGTTGTTATAAAGTTCACAATCCTGTACGGTGTTATATTCTACTTGCTCTAATCCCGCATCGCCAATCGAAATTCCATTGCTCCAATTATTATCAACTATCATTCTTTCTACGGTATTATAACTGCCGGTAATTGACATGCCAGATCCTTGGGAATTAGTCAGCTCTAAATCACTTATATTAATATAATCGCCGGATATTTTCACCAGGGTTTCACTCTTTCCACTTTGCGCTACACCGTCAGCCAAACCATCGCTATTCAAATCTTGATCTTCAAAACCGAAACCTCTCAAAATTACAGTATCGCTTTGATACGGCCTGAAGGTTATGACATTGCCAGAAGTTCCTGGCCTGCTTATGCTGACCAAATTACAGGTAGCACCAACACAATAGCTAAGCTGGTTTTGATATGTACCCGCTTTTATTAACACTGTATCTCCGGGATCTACTATGTCAGCGGCTGCTTGAATTGTGGAGAAAGGTAGAGCTTCCGTACCGGGATTGCTGTCGTCCGCGCTGGGATTGTCTTGATCGACATAATAAGTGGTCGGCCCAGCTCCCGCTGAAACAGAAAAAGAGACAGTATAGTCAGAACTATTTGCATTTCCTGTAGAGTCTTCGCATCTGATGTAATAATTATAAGAAGTGTTATCGGTCAAGCCGGATATGGATTCAGAATGTGAAGTACTGCCGGTTGTAGTAAAGGTGTTGGCAATTGATGCATAAGCGGTGTCGGCAGTAGTACCGTATTTACAAGTAGCATTTTCATCAGTGGTTACAGAAAGAGTTGTCGATGTTGTGCCAGCATCAAGAGATCCCGATGGCGAACCGCTAGACAATACTGGGGCTGTAACATCACCAACACCATTATCGACAGTTACAGAGATACTCGAAGACGTTGTGGAATTGCCATAAATATCTACAGCCACGGCTGTCAAAGTATGAGAACTATCGGAGGCACCTGTGGTATCCCATGTTATAGAATATGGCGATGAAGTATCTGCGGATTGCAAGTCGCTGCCATCAAGCTTGAACTGCACACTGCTGACAGAGGTATCGTCAGATGCATCTGCAGAAACTGTAACGCTATCTCCCGAAACAGTGTCATTATCCGAGGGAGCAGTTATTGAAACCGTAGGGCCAGTATTATCTGAAAACCCTCCAGCTAAACCGTCATTGTATATGACACTAATTTCAGAACTTGTAAGGGCGCGGTTGTAAACCATCACGTCATCAATAACTCCCGGGAAATAAGTCGGGGCTGCTACTTGTCCGCCAGAGCCAACTTTGTATGTCGTACCACCATTACTTCTCGTATTGCTACTTAAACTACCTGGGGAAGAATCGACGGAAGATCCGTCAACATATATGTAAACATTTGTACCATCAAACACGCCCACAATGTGGTGCCATGAAGTCACAGTACTGGCTGAGTCAGCTGTAGCGCTTGCTTGTCCGCCAGAATCGTTATATGCCCAAAAATAAAATTTCTCTGCGCTGCTAACACCAAGTTCAAGCGAGTCTGTTAGCTGAAAGTTAGAAAAGATTCCGGTATTTGCAGAAATATCTGCCGTAGAACTTTTCACCCAAGCTGAAACTGATACTGCTGATAAACTGTTCAAGTTAAGCGGTACGCTGACATAGTCATCACTACCGTCAAAAGAAAGAGCCTCACCAATTTGCCCTGTCGTTGAAGTCGGGCCACTAGAAGTACCATCATTACTATTACCGCTCGAATCAGCCACAGAACCGCTGGTAAATTCATACCATCCGACAAGACCTGATCCGTCTCCATAAATTTGAGCAAGCTGAGAAGCGGGCGATATCTTAATATTGCTCGTAATTGAACCCACAATCATGATGATTATAATTATGGCTAAAATGATTATAGGTATGGGAAGAAATTTCTTTATTGATTTCATGAAAAAATTTAATACTATATTCTGACTATTGCCCCCAACATCTTAACGCCTAGACCATACGTTTGTCTACCTAACTTGTTTATTGCTATAATCAGAAACATGCAAGGCAAACACGCTGATGAGTCATATTTAGATCTCCTAGAACACATCATGAAAAATGGCGTGGAGAAGGGTGACCGGACGGGCACCGGCACCAAAAGCGTCTTTGGCTACCAAATGCGCTTCAACCTAGCTGATGGCTTTCCTCTGCTTACTACAAAAAAAGTGGCGCTTAGGGCGATCATCCACGAACTTTTATGGTTCATGCGGGGCGATACAAATTTGAAATATCTAGCAGATAACAACGTGCACATCTGGGACGAATGGCCATACAAAGCATATCTGATACGCAACAAAAAATCGGTGCCAAAGACCGGTAGCGAGGAATGGAATGTTGGTATAAAAGAATTTATAGAAAAAATAAAAACAGACGAGGCCTTTGCAAAAGATTACGGTAATTTGGGGCCTATCTATGGCTATCAATGGCGCAATTGGCCCGCCTACGCTGAAGCTTCGGCGGGCAAGCCCGCTCAAAAATATCATATTGATCAGTTGAAAAATGTGATAGAGACTATTAATAAAGACCCAAACTCTCGCAGGATGATAGTTTCAGCTTGGAATGTAGCCGACTTAGAAGAGATGGCCAAAGCTGGCCTCCCCCCTTGCCATCTATTATTTCAGTTCTACGTTGCCGATGGAAAACTTTCTTGCCAGCTATACCAACGATCTTGCGATACGTTCCTAGGAGTACCTTTCAATATTGCTTCTTATTCTCTCTTCACTATGATGCTGGCACAGATATGTGATCTAGAGCCCGGTGAATTCGTTTGGACAGGTGGTGACGTACACCTTTATTCTAACCATATGGAACAAGCCAAGCTTCAACTATCTAGACGCAAGGATATCCGTCCCCTGCCGAAAATGAAAATAAATCCGAACAAGAAGAAAATAGAAGATTTCACCATAGATGATTTTGAACTGGTTGATTATAATCCGCACGAAGCCATCAAAGCCCCGATAGCTGTATAAAAATTTATGATTTCCATCATTGCAGCCATTGGCAAAAATAATGAACTCGGAAAAGGCAATGCATTGCTCTGGCATATGCCATCCGATATGAAATATTTCAGAGAAACCACCGCTGGACATACAGTAATAATGGGACGAAAGACTTTTGAAAGCATCGGGAAACCACTACCGAACAGAAAAAATATAGTGATAACCAGAGATAAAAACTATCTACGCGATAGCGTAGATGTAGTGCATTCATTAGAAGAAGCAATCAAAGCGGCAGAGAACGAAAAAGAAGCTTTTATCAT
>Ga0210057_1009893_pt1 | contig 10914 bp, 9 predicted proteins | sample CryGeyCG2114_010_2_FD_183968 | JGI IMG/M metagenome (GOLD analysis project Ga0210057, IMG submission 183968) | Groundwater microbial communities from aquifer - Crystal Geyser CG10_big_fil_rev_8/21/14_0.10 (SPAdes) (version 2) | ecosystem: Environmental > Aquatic > Deep subsurface > Groundwater ...
CTAAGGTAAGGTTCGTTTTCCACCTGCCAAGAACTAATAACGCTGGTATCTTTATATCTTTGAATTGTCTTGATTAATAGTTCCAAGATTTTCTGCTGCCTCTGCTCATCGGTCAACTGATAAGCCCAGGCGGGCCAATGACATTCCGGCCAGCGAGGCAAGCGGTGGCCGATGACCAAGCTGACTTCCCCTTGCCGTTTGGCTATCTCCCTCAGCTGCCAATCAAGATTAAAATAATCATAATTGCCCGGGGACGCCTCAATTTCATCCCAGTAAGCCATTAAGCGGAACTTTCTAATCTTTAATTCATCAAGAATGGCCGTCAATACCTGATATGGGTTTAACTGCAGCTGGCTGGCATATTTTGGACTAAAGCTGACCCCGAATTCCACTGCCTGGCCTTGAGAAAAATCCGCCCGATACAGCCAAAGCACTAAATATAAAACCAGGATTAGGAGCAAAAATTTAAAATATTTTCTTATCTTTATCCGCATGGTTTTAAATAAGGACCAAAACAACGCCAATGGTCAATAGTAAACAATAGAAAAATTTTTTTTTGACCACCAACGGACTGATAACTTCTTTAAGAATTTGAGGAAATTTTTTAGAGAGAAATAGAGTCATTAACAATAAGAAAATATATTGCAGCCCCTGAAGCGAGCTGACAATGGTCACGCTGCCCAAACTAATGGCATACTGAAACAAAATTACGGCCACTCCCCCGCTGAATTGTCCGACCACCAAAGCTGGCCAAGGATTCTTTGGTTTATCAAGCCCTGCACCATACGGTGCAGGGCTTGATTTAACAACGGGCTGGGAGGTCTTTTTTAGCTTAAGCAAAACCGGCCAAGCACCGCTGACAGTGACAAACAGAATAGCCGTCAAAAAAGTAAACCAGCGCAGCCAGACAAAAGCGGTTATAAAAAAAATCTCCTGATAAGCCATCTTGCTGAAAGTATTGGTTAAGCCGAACATCAACGCCGCTAAGATAAGATAGATAATCACCGACTTTGATAATCTGGTCCTGACTAAACCCACCTGCGAAAGCAAATAACCGCCGCTAATAGTCACGGCCGCGCCCACCAGCTTTAACCAGCTCAACTCTTCCACCGCCAAAAGCAGAGCCAACAGATAAATGAAAATTGGAGCCAGACTGTTGATTAAAGGATTAATCCGGGAAACTTCCTGCTTAACCACCGCCAAATACATAAAATACAGGGCAAAATAAAAACCGGCGCCGCCGGTGATTAAAATAAATAGATGTTCTTGGGGGAAATAAAAATTTTTTTCAAAAATAATCAGAACGCTGGAGGCCGCCGCGCCCAATAATCCCACTAAAAAAGCAAAGCTGACCGGGACGAGGGTAGTCTTAGCCAGTAAAAACTTGTCGGTAACGGCGGCGATGGCCAAAAGAAAAAATGAAACTACAGCGACAATAAACCACATGATAAAATTGAAAACATTAATAAGGCGAAATAGTTTTAACCTTTTCCGGTCGGCTAATCCCGTCAGTTAAAATCTTTTCTATGTTAAAGGAACCAAGCTTTGGCGCTTCTAAGAATCCTTGCGCCGCCGCTTCGGCTAAATAACCGGATTTAATCCAATCAAATAGCCACTGATCAACATATTTAATATTTTCTTGGTCAATGCCGGCCCCTAAATTAATAAGGTATTTTCTGTTAAAATCCTCCTGTGAGCCGATCGGCGGCGCCATAATGATTGGCAGTCCCAAACCGCTATAAAAAGACAGTTCCGACGGCTTGGTCCAGAGGATGTCGGTTGTCCGGAGCCATTGGTTAAATTTGCGGAAATAGTCCATTTTGCTGGGCGTGTATAAAATGCGTATTCCCTGACCCAGGCACTTAGTTAACTTTAACTTTTTAATCTGTTCTTTATAATAGCTGTTAACGTCAGGGTGGACACCGGCAATCAAATTCACTCTAATAAGATTTTTAACAATGCTCTCCTTTAAACCCAGAACAATTTTTGCGCCCAATTCCCGCTGGGCGCCGGCCCCGCCGACGGCAAAAGTTAAGGTTAAAACGTGATTAGAACGAACCGGAAAATTCCTAATGGATAAACTTTTGCATAAAGTCTCCTTATATTTGCTGAGATATTTTTTTTGAGGATCCAAATTGACCAAACGGTACTTTAGGTCGTTTTTTAATATGGCTAAACGTTCGTCGCCGATATTTTCCCGGGGCAATGGAAAGCCGGTATAGAAAATTCTGGATTTGGGCACCCCGTAAAGCTGCAGCCGTTCCACCACTCTGTGGCAGGGAGCAAAATATTTTATCTTGCTGGCCTGTGGATTAGCGGCTACCCAGGTCCGGTTGATATCGGCATCGCAAATAATGCAATAAATCTCTCCGGGAAAATTAAAAATTTCTGCCATAAAAGCCGTGAGAAAAAAAGAGTTGACCATAGGCAACTCCGGCTTCTGGGATATTTTTCTGATCAAGTGACTGCCAAAACCATTGTGCTGAATTAAACGGTAGGCCGCGGCCAACTGCAGACTTTTTTTTGATAAATCCCGCTTAGGGTAAAAATCGGAGATTCTTTGAAATAAATCAAAAATATCAAAAGCAATATCGCCCACCACGGGAATTTTTTTAAATCTGGAAACGGCTTCATAAAATTTACGCTGTCCTTGCCAAATTTTTTTATCCGAGGCCAGAATACCTTGGTAATTATTGGCATCAATTAAACCACGGTAAGCCAAATGTTTCAGCGGATAGGTGGCCCGCTGATGACCATAGCCCATATCCACCGTTACCAGCCAAAATTTTTTGCTTTTTTTTGATTTCACTAAAGAAACTCCTCTCCTCATAATTATAACAAATTATACCAAATTATTAAGGAAAAATGAACTGCCTCGCAATAAGCTGGCGAGGTATCTCACCAGTAGTCAAAATAGATTCATCCTCCGAAGCAATCTAATCCGCCTCCGCTGATGCTTCGGCGGATCCTCACTACTTGATTCCTCCGCAGCAAGCTGCGGAGTATTTTGCAGAGGAGGATAAATCGGCCAACTAGACAAGGTCTCCTAAAACAAGGGCGGATAAAAAAATAAGCCGCTTAGCAAACGACTTGTCAAGACAAAACGCTCCCAAGCTGGAGGCGTTAACCCGGGTTTTAAAGTGATCATTCAGATTTAATTAATTGGCTTTGATCTCTGGCTTTTCGGTATGTTTTATAATCGGCGTCAGTGTAGGTAACAAAAGTTATTTCTTCTAAAGTATTAGCTGATCCTTTTCTTTCTAAAAACTCTTTGATGATTTTAAAAGCTATCTGCGCCGCTTCTTCCACCGGATAACAATAGGCGCCGGTGGAAATTGACGGAAAAGCAATGGACTTGAACTTTTTCTCTACGGCTAAATCCAAACTATTATAATAGCAGTTCCGTAAAATTTGTTCTTCCAAACCATTTTCCCAGCCATAGGTTGGACCAACGGTATGGATAATAAACTTAGCCGGTAAATTATAACCGCGGGTAATTTTGGCTTCGCCCGGGTAAATCTTGCCCAATGACTGAAGCTCCACCATCAAATTGGAACCACCGGCACGATAAATAGCGCCATCCACTCCTTTATCGTCCAGCAAGGCCTTTTTGGCGGCGTTAACAATGGCATCCACCGCCACCTTGGTAATATCGCCTTTAATTACATTTATTGCTACATTGCCCATATATTGTTAATTAAATTTTATCATAAACGGGGTAATATTAAAAGCAATCTACCAGCTCCGGCACCAATTTACAGTTTTAGGTATTTCGGCAATAAGGTCTGAGGCGTTGTAATGAAAGCCCTCTTTTCGGTACAGGCGGTCGCCGGCCAAGCCATTAATAAACACGCCGGCCGAGGCTGATAAAAAAAGATCGTTTTGGCACGAAAGAGCCGCAATCAATCCGGCTAAAACATCGCCGGTGCCGCCTTTGGTCATACCGCTGTTGCCAGTATCATTTATCTGAAATTGATTTTTAGCCGCTACCAAATCTTTAGGGCCTTTTAAAACAATGATGCAGTTATACTGGCGGGCCATAGCTTTAAGATTGGAGGGGTTGGGTGTTTTCTTAAAAAGAGCCCGAAACTCACCGTGATGAGGGGTTAGCAGGCAATTTTTGTTTAACAACTTTTTATCCACCATTTTAAAAGCGCCGGCATCCAAAACAAATTTCTTTTTAGGAAATTTTCTTAAAAGCCCGTTGATTATCGCTGTGAATTTAGGATCAACATCAATGCCCGGGCCGATCAGTATAGCGTCCACACTTTTAGCTTGCTGAAAAACTGATTCTTGAGGCACGGCAATGAATTCGCCCAGCCGGGACTTCATCTTCTTAAGCAATTCATTATTCTCGGCAGTTGAAGAAAAATAGACCAAATCCACAATTTTGCTGGCTATTTTGGCGGCTAATAACGGCGCGCCATGGTATTTTTGGCTGCCACCGATTATCAGCAGCTTACCGTTATCGCCTTTGTGTGAACTAGGCGCCGGAGTTTTCAAAACTTTTACCTGGCCAATGCCGATCTTTTCTTTCCGCCGATCAGAGTCTACCGCTTTAACGCCAAAATAGCGGGCGTTGGCATCGTATAAAATTGTCTTTTTTACCGGGGATAATTCCATGCTTTATTAAAATAAATAACAATACCGCTGATTAATGATGCGCCTGGCGCTAATTTTATTATTCGCTATTATGACTACCGGCTCTGCCAATAGCTTTTTGCCGCCTCTTCCATTCTATCCAAACGGGTATAATAATCGGCAAATTCGTTCAAATGGGCTAAGGCGATTTTACCGGTCATTAAAGAATCATCGCCAGTAACATTGGTTTTTGGATTAGCCAAGCCGTGCTCCAACTCCACGTTCATGCCCATTGTGAACTGTTCAACATTGAATTTTGACCAGTCAATGCCCAACTGTTCGCCGATTTTTTTAGCTTGCTCATTGGTGAAAATTTTTTTATTTCCGTAGCTCATAAATTTTTTAATTATTAATATAACAAAAAAAATCATCCGGTCACCTGTATTTCGGTTTACTATGACTTAAACTTTTCCAATACCTCTTTGCTGGCTTTACGGTAATTGCAATAATCGCAGTCTGGATCAGGAGCGGGCAAGCCGTGGGCGTTCATGCACTGATGGGCTTTAACCACCACCTCTTCCACCCAGGAATCATCGCCCTGATAAGACAAAATTTGAACATCAAATTCCAGCTTGGCGTCAAATGCCTCTTTATCCTTACGGCCGTTGGCATAAACAAAATAACCGATATTGGAAACTTTGTGGCCATTCTTTCTTAAAAGCCACTGGTAGATTTCCATCTGCCGCTTAAAGGCCTGGCGGTATTCGTCGTCCAAAGAAATGGCGCTCTCGGTACTGGTGGCTTTGTAATCAACAACGATAAATTCTTTTTTAGCATTAATCCAAATATCGTCCACGGCGCCGAAGATGATTAAATTGGTCGGCTGGTGATGGTACTGTACGCCCACAAAATTTTCCCGCCACTTGTTTAAATCCTCATGTTGGAGCGGCACCGCATTGATTTTAAAATGTTTCATTAGAGGATGCGCCTGGCCTTTGGCCCGGTGGATATCAAACTCTTTCTTGAGCAAAGCGTCAACGGCCGAATTCAAAGTAAAAGGAAACCCCGGCGGACGGCCAACGCCCAATCTTCTGTCTAAATAAAAACAGCGACGGCACTCCAAAAACAGTTCCAGCTTGGAACGGGATAGCTTAAACGGCTGCTGCGACTCCGGCTGATACAGTCCCCGCACCCGTTTTGAATTATAGTAATCAGACATAAGCGTAATTAAGTCAGTTGAAGCGCCAACGGACAGAATTGATAACTAAATGAATTTTAGCATATTATCTTATTATTCATAGCCCTGCGCTATAATACTGCCGAATCCGCTGATTCTGTTAAAATTAATAATAATCTTTGCGCGTTTTTTTAAAAAACTTTATTCCTTCAAACCAGATTAGGATTAAAAAAGACAAAAATATTCCAAGCAATAAATCGCCAGTATACAAATACGAAAAATGGAACAGTGACCGTAAAAACGGAACATATAATACCAATCCTAACGCCACCAGCGCCCCGGCAATAGTCCAATACAGCGTCCGGTTTTTATTTCGTAAAACCTTGATAATATTTTCTGTCTTTGAGAGATTGGCCGTTATCAGCGCAAGCATACCGACAACGGTGGTGAAGAATACCAGCGATCGAGCGGTGTCTTCGCCGAAACTCTTATCAAGAGCGAAAAGAAACGCAAAAACAGCAATTGCCAAAATCCCCAAGCCCTGTAGCAGGCTCATAATAAAAGTTTTTTTGTCGAACAGCGGCCGTTTGAGATTCCGCGGCGGCCGCAGCATCACATCGCGCTCTTCTTTTTCCGATTCAAAAACAACAGAGCAAGCCGGATCAATAATGAGTTCTAAAAATGCTATGTGAGCCGGAAGAAACACTATCGGCAAATTAAAAATAACGGGGAACAAAGACATGCCGGCTATCGGAATATGGACCGCCACAATAAAAGCCATTGCCTTTTGCAGATTATCAAAAATGCGCCGCCCGAGCCGTATGGCATGAACAATTGAAGAAAAATCGTCATTAAGAAGCACCAGATCGGAAGTTTCGCGGGCGACATCGGTACCGCGCTCGCCCATGGCAATGCCAATATGCGCCGCTTTCAAGGCCGGTGCATCATTCACCCCATCGCCGGTCATGGCCACGATTTCGCCGTTGGCTTTTAACGCATTCACTATCGCCAACTTCTGCTCCGGCACCACCCGGGCAAAAATATTGACGTCTTTTATTTTTTCCCCAAATTCTTTGTGTCCCATTTCTTTCAATTGCGGCCCGGTGATGAACAAAGACGGATTCTTTAGACCGATTTGGCGGGCAATGGATTGGGCAGTACCTAGATAATCGCCGGTAATCATAATAACCCGGATGCCGGCGCCATAGCACTCTTTTATTGATTGCGGCGCACTTGGCCGGATCGGATCGGCAAAGCCCAGGAGCCCCACGAATTCAAAATTAAAATCGTGCTGCAACGGAGGAAGATCTTTTGCTTCAAATGTCGCCTTGGCAACACCGATAAGCCGCAAGCCACTGGAAGACATGGTTTCAATATTTTTAATGACTGCCTCGTTTTCTTTTTTTGATAGATGGCAAAGATCCGCTATGGCCTCGGGCGCGCCTTTTGCCGCAATAATTAAATTCTCTTTATCGGGCGATTCCCAAACATGAGAAAGCGCCAGCAGATCTTTAGAAAGCGGATATTCTTTAACAAGCAACCAATTATCATGAAAATGCTCCGAACCGGACAAATAATATGTGCCCTTGGTTTTTATTTCTTTTTCAATCGGATCAAACGGATCACGCTGGCTGGCCAGGATCGCATATTCAAACAGATTATGAAAAGGTTCTGGCATATGCCGCCCGTCCTTGGTAACAGCGTTGAAATACTGACTCCCTGCCATCAGACCTTCAAGATTCATCTGATTCAAGGTCAGTGTTCCTGTCTTGTCAACACAGAGCGTTGTGGCCGCACCAAGGGTTTCTATGGCCGGAGTTTTCCGGGTCAATACTTTTCTTTTGGATATGCGCCAAGCGCCCAATGTTAAAAATATAAGCATCACTACCGGAAATTCTTCGGGCAGCATTGCCATAGAAAGCGTCAAGCCGGCAAGAATCCCTCCAAACCAGTCCCCCCGCATCAAACCGTAAAGAATAATAACCACAACGCATAACGCGAATCCTAAAAGCGCAACACTGCGCACGATTTTTTGTGTTTCTTTTTTTAGAAGCGTGTCTTCTTCGCGGATCGTTTGGAGGAACTTTCCAATCTTTCCCATTTCGGTAGACAGACCGATTGAAGTGACTTTGGCAATGCCGCTGCCCGCCACGACCAGCGTTCCGGAAAAAATAAACGGCAAATCTTCTCCGCCAGGGTGGGTCAGTTTATCTTTATAATTCCATGGTGTTTTCCTCACCGCGAGCGACTCGCCGGTAAGAAGCGACTCATCAACAAGCAAATTAACAGCCGATAATACCACAGCGTCCGCGCTCACCCGATCACCTTCGCGAATAACAATAGTATCATCAATAACCACTTCACGGCCGGCAATGCGTTTTTGCTCTCCGTCACGGATAACCAAAGCACGGGGACTGGCAAGGTTTTTAAGCGCATTAAGCGCCCGCTCGGTTTTCCGTTCCTGATAAAAAGTAATGCCGATGACCACGCAAACAAAAGCCAAAAGCATTAAGGCGTCGCGCTTCTCTCCCAATAATAAATATATAAGACCGCTGGCTAAAAGCAACACCAGCATCGGCTCGCGAAGAACATTGAATAAAATCAAAAAAACGTTTTGCGATCTTTGCGATGGCAACTCGTTATATCCATCGCGCATTAAACGCTCTTTCACTTCAACACTTGTCAGCCCTTTCACCAGTTCCGTTTGAATTTTTTGCATAGATAGGATCACTAATTCACCCAGCGCCACAAGTCCCGCCTCGCCGATTCGGCCGTGGTGCTGGGTTTACTGCCGCTGCTAACGAACATAATTGATAACTAGAACCTGTCTCAAAAATAGCTTTCAGACGATTTTTAGGAAATTTTGAGCGAAAATTATGAAAGATGAGGAGTCCCGCTCCAGCGGGACGACGAGTTTTGAATAATTTGCAGCCAGAATTTACAAAAAGCAAGTCAAAGATTATTTTTGAGACAGGTTCTAAATGAATTTTAGCATATTTTTTTATTATTTATAACCCTGCGCAAAACAATACGTGGATAAATTTCAATCTTCCGGACGGAATATTCCTGCCTTAACTGGTGATGCCAGTCATTAGAAAAGGTACGGAATAGATGATATAATCAAGACAGTTCAGACACGACCAGTCATCAGCTGGCTTGTCTGTCCAGCCCGGTACCATATGGCGCCGGGTAAAAGGTCGGTTATCAATTTTTAATAAATTAACATTATTTTTATGAAAAAACTTAATGGTTTAGACGTATTATCCTTGATTTTGGTCATTATCGGGGCATTAAACTGGATCCTGGTCGGCCTTTTCAGCTTTGATTTAGTGGCCGCCGTATTCGGCGAACTTTCGGCTCTGACCAGGATTATTTACATCGTGGTGGGTCTGGCAGGAATTTACCTCTTGTTCACTCTAAGCACTCTTTGCCGAAAACAAGTGATTGCCAAAACCGCTATGCCGCCGACACCATAAGCATCAGGTTTATCCTAAACGGATTGAACAATCAACCCAGCCCTTCGCGAAGGGCTGGGTTAGTTATACGTCGGCTTGACTTTTTAAATAAGATCCGTTATTAATAACATAGAACAATGACTGACAGAAATAACTTATTTTTGGAGTAGTTAATGAATCAAAAATCGTTCTTTTCACCGCTGACCGCCATATTCAAGGTATTAGCCATTGCTTTTCTTGGAATTGAATGTTTGAGCATTCAAGAGAAAACTGACATGCACGTGAGTGCTTAACGGTCAGGCTTCCGCTCTAGAGCGATTGATATTATGAACTTGCATCAAAGTTCGGATTATCTCTCGCTCTTTTTTTATTTGAAAGCGGTGATAAAAAAATGACGGCAGCGTTTGGCTACGAATGAAAAAGTAAACCCAGCACCACTCGTGCTAGTGCTGAGCTAACGGCCGTGGCTTTAGGGATTGTTGCCCTTCGGGATAATTTCCTAACCTCGGATTTACGCTTGCGGCTTTATCTAGCCCGACGAATCGGCGAGGCGGGACTTGTGGTGCTGAGTAAACTGTTATCTTTCATTCCTATTGACCTCAAATATCTCTTGATTATCTTGCCATATCTTTCGGTAATAACTTCCTCCCGATTTATACCGAATTTTTTTATTAGCACTAATAAATTTTTTCTGGTCTGGGATTCAATCTCGACAAAATATCCCAATTGAGGAAGCTTATCAATGGTAATCTTCCCTATAGGTAAAAGGTAGGTTTCTCTTATCTTTTCCATTTCGGAACGGATATAGGTGTAACCCAGTTTTTTGAAAATGAGAATAATTTTTTGAAGATCAAGGCATTCCAATTCTATTTCCTCTTCCAGCCGGTAACCACTTTTGGCTTTTCTGTTTTTATAACCAAGCACCACCTTATCCCCGATCTGCTTGATCCGGAGAATATCTCCCCTCTTTTTCATATAGTGGTTGGGTTTGTCCAGAGAAATATCGTATTCAAGTTTTTTGGAAATGAATTTGCCTTTCAAAGCCAGAACCCTTTTCCGCCATTCTGCTGGATTATCTATTTTTAATTTGATTTCATATTCCTTCATAATAAGAAATATAATTTATGAATCCCGCACCCCGCCGCTTTTAAAACGGATTATTAACTAGATTTTAACGCCGTCTATGATGAGACCACTTAGGACGATTATTTCTGCTATATTTACTGGCGCCAGCGTATCCCGAACTATGAGTAGGGGCCGCGCGCCGCAGAGGCAATACCGGAAGATCTACCACGGGCAATGTTTTACGAATAAGCTTTTCAATTTGCTTAATATCTCCCCGCTGATTAGGCGCCGCAAAAGAAATGGCTTTGCCTGTCTGACCGGCGCGTCCGGTGCGGCCGATGCGGTGAACATAATCTTCGGATTGACCCGGCATGTCATAATTGATAACCAGCGAAATGCCGATCACATCAATACCGCGCGCGGCGATATCCGTCGCCACCAGCACGCGGTAAAAGCCTGATTTAAAACCGGCCAGCGCCGCTTTGCGCTGCGACAAGGAACGATTGGAGTGCATTTCTACGGCGGTATGGCCCATATTGCGCACAACCGCGGCAATTTTTTTCGCCCCGTATTTGGTACGGGAAAATATCAACACGGAGCCACGGTTATCGCTCAACACTTTTTCCAGCAATTGTA
>Ga0210057_1009896_pt1 | contig 10913 bp, 8 predicted proteins | sample CryGeyCG2114_010_2_FD_183968 | JGI IMG/M metagenome (GOLD analysis project Ga0210057, IMG submission 183968) | Groundwater microbial communities from aquifer - Crystal Geyser CG10_big_fil_rev_8/21/14_0.10 (SPAdes) (version 2) | ecosystem: Environmental > Aquatic > Deep subsurface > Groundwater ...
GCTCCGCGCGTGCGAAGTGGGTTCGCGCAAAGGTTAATACATCACCGCAGACGAGTGTAGTGAGGAATGCACAGGCGACGAGTAATCTGCCTGTGGATAACTTTTCGCGTCTTGACGAGATTTTGCATACAGAGGAGGGAAGGGTGGTCAGACCCCATTCGCGTGTTCTCCGCCAAAACTGCTTGTGGCACGTCACCTGTTTCTCGGCGCGCTCGAAGCGACGCTCGAGACGACGCGTGGCCCAAAGCACAGTGAGAACATCGACCGTATAAAAAGCTCACAAAAAACTGCAAGGTCACTTCCCTGTTTGCCGACAAATTTTCTGGGCGCGCTACACTATCTACATGCACTCTAGGCTCACTCACCTCCTGCGGTATGTTGCAGTCGCCGTGCTTGTGGGTATCTGCGTTGGGGCACTCTTTTTCTATAAGACACACACGGTCGAGGCGCCAAGAGCGGGCGCCCAACTCGAGAACGCTTCATTTGGCGGCGTGTCCTTGAGGCTCGAGTTCGCCACTACGACTGAGGCGCGTGAGAGAGGTCTTGCTGGCCGCCAGTACCTCCCCAACGATTACGGAATGCTTTTTATATTTAAGAAACTAGATCGATACGGCTTTTGGATGAAGGATACTCTCGTACCTCTGGACATCTTCTGGCTGGACGCTCAAGGACGTGTTCTATACGTGGTGCAGGACGTCGACCCTTACACCTACCCAGACGTCCTTTATCCGCCGCAGCCGGCGAGCTATGTCCTTGAGACTGCGGCGGGCTTCGCTCGCGCACACGCCATCGCCACGGGAACACCGCTCCATTTGCAAAAATTTCCAACCGTTTCGGAGTAACACTATCCACAGTGTTTTTTATGTCGGCGGGAGTAAACTTGAACTAACGAAGACGTTTCGTATTTTTATCCACTTAACTTCGACGCATGCCCAAAACGATTAAATCCCCAACCCGTGCGCACGCCTCCCAGGTCGCAAAGGAAGAAAAAGCGGTAACAGCAATCTCTAAGGAGACACGTCGGTATCGCGAGATGGTCCCGCAGATACAGAAGCGCGATGGGCGTCTGGTCCCATTCGACTTCGACAAGATTGTCACGGTGGCGTGGAAGGCGATGAAGGAGACGGGCGAAGGTAGCGAAGAGGATGCGGTCATCATCGCGCATCAGGTGGCAGGCGAGCTCGGACGCGTCGCAAAGAAGTTCGCCGGATTCCTACCGACCGTCGAAAGTACGCAAGATCTCGTCGAAAAGTATCTCATTTTGAACGACTATGTGAAGACCGCGAAGGCCTACATTTTGTACCGCGACAAGCGCTCGCAACTACGTGCCGCTGAAGCGCTCATCCCGAATGAGGTTCGAACCAAAATCGCCGAGAGTAGCAAATATTTTGAGACCACCTACCAGGAGTTCATCTTCTACCAATTTTATTCCCGCTGGAGCGACGAGTTTGGACGCAGGGAGACCTGGGTTGAGACCATCGATCGCTTTATGGGCTTCATGCGTGAGCGTCTTGGTAACAAGCTCACGACCAAAGAGTACGGCGAGGTGCGCGAGGGGATACTCAACCGAGACGTGTGCCCTTCGATGCGTTTGCTCTGGGCCTCTGGTAAAGCGGCGCAGAAGATGAATGTGACTGCGTACAATTGCGCGTACATCGCGCCAACGAGTTGGCGTGACTTGTCGGAAATTATGTATGTCTCGATGTGCGGTGCCGGGTGCGGGTTCTCTGCCGAGCCAGAGAACGTGGAGCAGTTCCCCCAGATACAGAAACAGACCGGGAAGAAGATGCCCACCATCGTTGTTGAGGACAGCAAGGTTGGGTGGTGCAATGCCTTCGTTAAGGCCTGTGAGACATGGACGGCGGGGCACGATGTGGAGATCGATTACTCGCAGATCCGTCCGGCAGGTGCGCGCCTTGGCACCATGGGGGGGCGCGCCTCCGGCCCAGACCCACTGCGCGAGCTCATGCAGTTTACCCGTCGCAAGATGCTTGCACGTCAGGGCCGTCGGCTCTCAACCCTCGATATACACGACATCATCTGCCAGATTGGCCTCATTGTCGTGGCTGGAGGGGTGCGGCGCTCCGCGCTCATTTCCATCTCGGCACTCGATGATCGAGAGATGCGCGACGCCAAGAAGGGCGCCTTCTGGCAATCAGAGGGCCAACGCTCGATGGCCAACAATTCGGCGGTCTATGAGGTAAAGCCAACGGCGGCCGAATTCTTTGAAGAATGGACGGCGCTCGTGACGAGCGGGTCTGGCGAACGCGGCATCTTCAACCGTGGCGGGCTCGAAAAGCAAATGCCGAAGCGTCGATGGGAGAAAATGAAGACACAGAAGCAAATCGGCATGAACCCATGCGGCGAGATCTATCTGCGCTCGAAGCAGTTCTGCAACCTTACCTCTATCGTCGTGCGCCCAGGCGATACGGTCGCAAATCTCAAGAAAAAGATGCGTCTCGCGACCATCCTGGGGACCTATCAGGCGACGCTGACTGACTTCGAGTACCTCTCGAAGGAGTGGAAAGAGAATTGCGATGCGGAGCAACTTCTCGGAGTCTCGATTACCGGGTACTATGACAACCCCGTCATTCGCAACGACAAAGTCCTCGACGATCTACGCGAATACTCGGTCGTCGTCAATAAGGACTACGCCAAGCGGCTTGGACGCAAGGCATCAACCGCCGTCACGTGCGTGAAGCCACACGGTAACTCGGGGCAGTTGCTCGGCGTGGGCTCGGGCATGCACCCCTGGTATGCGCCGTACTATATTCGTCGGGTGCGTATCAGCGCGACGGATCCCCTCCTCAAGCTCGCAGAAGATCAAGGGGTACCGATCCGTCCAGAGGTCGGCTACTCGACAAGCAACGCGAGCACGATGGTCCTCGAATTCCCGGTGAAGGCGCCCGAAGGGGCGGTCGTGAGTAAGGACATCACGGCGCTCGCGATGCTCGAGGAGTGGAAACGGCTCAAGACACACTTCACCGAGCACAATCCCTCGGTCACGATCTATGTAAGCGATGAAGAGTGGCTTGCTGTTGCAAACTTTGTCTACGAGAATTGGGATATCGTTGGCGGACTTTCCTTCTTGCCGCGCAAGGATCACGTCTACCAGCTCGCGCCCTATGAGGAGATCACCAAAGAGGAGTTCGAGCGGCGCAAGAGTCAGCTCGGTGCCATCGACTTCTCTCGTCTCCTGCTCTACGAGAAGAACGACCAGACCATTGGTGCCAAGGAGCTCGCCTGTGCAGGCGGTACCTGCGAGATCTAGAGCACGCTGAGTTTAGCAAAAACCCACGCAGGAGCGTGGGTTTTTGCATGATTCTAGACCAGGCTCGTAAGCCGAGTTCTGTCTTTGCTACGTGTAGCAATGGGTGATCATTTATCTGGGCTTGAGATTACTCTCAAGCTCGAGCGGCGCTTCGTGTTCTATTAGAAAACAGAACACGACACGGCCTTGCATGCGGGTAAGGATTTGCTCGTTGCACTTCTGCCTCGCGACAGAACTGTTCCCGAAGGGAACTCGCGGCCTCTCGGCGTTGACGTCTCTGTAGGCACCTCTATCCTCACGGACGACGGGAGTTACCCGCTACCTTGTTTCCCGCCTTTCTGTGACGAGGGGCGGGAGCATGCTCGGACTTTCCTCCCTTTGGACGCTAAGGCCCAAAGAGCGATCACCTCGCCTGGTCCGTTCTTGTTTATACCACACTTTGGCAGGTTCGAGTAGCTTCTCTTCAAGAGGCGCAGTGCGGTATACTGTGACCATTATCATATTGCATCTTGCTATAGCCTATGCCCCCACAACCCACTACTCGCCGCACGCTTGAGGTTTGGAATGTTTGGATACTCATCGCGACCCTCATAGTCGGCACGATCCTGGTCACGCCGTTTCTCTCTGTTGGTCTCGAGACAACAAAAGCCTTTCTGCTCGCGGCAGGGGCCATTGTCACGCTGGTGCTCTATATCGTGGCCCGATTGTCCCGGGGCAACATTGTGCTCCCGCCGCTTGCGCTTGTGGGGTCGCTCTGGCTCCCGGCTGTTGCGTACGGGCTCTCGACTATTTTTTCTGGCACGCCGTTCACCACCTCTCTCTGGGGAGCCACGCTTGAGCCAGACACACTCGGCTTCATCGTCGTTGCCGCTACGCTCGGGACGCTGGTCGCGTTTGTCATACGGCGAGCCGAGCACTACCAGACCCTCTTGCGCGCAGGCGCGTGGACCTTTGTTGGCATTACCTTGGTGCAGGTTGCGATTGTCATTGTTGGGCAAGTGATGCCCGACACGATTGCCCCGTCATTCTCACTACTCGGGTCGTTCCAAGATCTCAGTTACCTCCTCGGCCTCGGGGTGGTAGCGACACTGGTTACCGTGCGATTCGTCACACTTTCTGCGCGTATCCGTCGCGTGCTTGCGGCGACGATGATTGCGGCACTCGCGCTTATTGCTGTGGCTGGCGCGACGATTGTCTTGGTGCTCGTCGCGCTTGTTGCGCTCGGGTTCTTTATCGAGTCGGTGATGATGCGCAAGGGTTCTGCGACAGACGACGAACTTGACGATGTCACACTTCTCACTGAGCGTGAGGTGGAGTCAGACGGCGGGACGCATTCTATCGCATGGCCGCTCCCGGTATTGGCGGTCGCCGTGTTCTTCTTAGTGGGGAGTGCGCTGAGTGGCGCTCTCGCGACAGGGCTACACATAAACGCGCTCACGGTCAGCCCCTCGTGGCAGTCTACGTTGACCGTCGCACAAAAGACCTACAGTGCGTCGCCAGTCTTTGGGACGGGGCCGGGGTCCTTCGGTGCCGAGTGGCTCAAATATCGGGACGCTTCTCTCAACACAACGGTGTTCTGGAATACTGACTTCCACTCTGGCGTTGGCTTTATTCCCACATCGTTTGTCACCACGGGCCTCCTCGGCGCCGCCTGCTGGCTCTTGTTCATGATTCTGTTCATCGTACTCGGTCTCCGAATGCTCATCAGCCGAGCGCCAGAGGACCCAGTCGCGCGTTACGTGTCTATGCTCGCGTTTGTCGCGACAGTGTATCTCTTTGCGATCGCGACCTTCGCTCTTCCCAACGTGGTGCTCCTTGCATTGCTGTTCGTGTTTGCTGGCCTCTTCGCCTCGACGACTCGCTATGCGAGCGGTGCGGGCCAGTGGGGCCTCATATTCTCTCGGAGCCCGCGCGTCGGGTTCGTGGTCGTGTTTGTGCTGACGCTCTTCATGTTCGCCTCTGTGGTCGTTGCCTATACGCTTGTCGAGCGGTACGTTGCCCTCGTTGCGTTATCGAATGCGTCGACCGCATTCTCGTCTGGCGATCTAGCGCTCGCCGAGCAGGAGGTCCAACAGTCGATCTCGTTCTCACCTTCGGCGGCGGCCTACCAGACGCAGGCGAATATTGCGTCGGTGAAGCTCGGGCAAATCGCGGCAACCACCACACTGTCTGCCACCGCGGCCCAACAGGCCTTCCAGGCAACACTCTCTGGCGGCATTAACGCGGCAATCACCGCAACGCGTCTGGCCCCGACAGATTATCAAGCCTGGCTAGCGCTCGGGAACCTGTATGCACAGGCGGTACCGTTGAACGTCTCGGGTGCATACGATAGTGCAAAAACGGCCTTTGATAAGGCACAGGCACTTAATCCGACGAGCCCCGAAATCCTCTATGTGCTTGCACAGCTCGACTTGGCGCATAAGGATCTTAAAGCGGCAAAGGCAGACTTAAAGTCAGCCATCGCGCTCAAGCAGGATTATCTGAAAGCAATCTTCCTCTTGTCGCAACTGGAAGTGCAGGACGGCAACGTGAAGGAAGCTCTGGACGCCGCTCTCGCGGCAGCCTACTTCGCACCGAACGATCCGACGGTCCTCTTCCAGGTGGGCGTACTGCGCGCCGCGAGCGGCGACTATGCGGGCGCGGAGAGCGCGCTACGGTCAGCCGTAGATGCGAATAACCAATTCGCAAACGCGCGTTACTTCCTTGCGGCGGTGTATGCCAAGGAGAAGAACTTGGCCAAAGCGACAGAACAGCTGCAGGCCATTGCTGACCTCTCGGCAGACAACGCAGCAGCTGTCCAGCCACTCATCACGCAGTTGAAAGCAGGCAAGAATCCATTCCCTGCAAACCTTCTCTCGCTCGGTACACCACCGGTAAACTAGGCTCCAGAGCCTTCGTAGAGTAGAGTAGGAGCATGGTGAGAAAGACTCTAGCGAGTATCTCTACGCACGTGCTCGGTCTCCGCAGGGCCGCGTATTCGCGCATTGCGACCCCGATCCAGGGCCTGCATCAGGCCGCGTATCTGCTCGCGACACTCACGCTCGCGTCTCAGGCACTCGCGCTCCTGCGTGACCGCACGTTCGCGGCCGCCTTCGGCGCTGGTCATGTGCTCGACCTCTATTACGCCGCGTTTCGGGTCCCTGACCTTGTGTTCGCGGTAGTGTCCTCTCTCGTGAGTGCGTACGTCATTATCCCGCGCATCACCGGGATGGACAGAGACGAGACGAGGCGACTGCTCTCGGAGACGGCAACATTCTTGTTCGTCGTGGGTGGCGTGGTGTGTGCCGTCCTGGCGCTATTCATGCCATCGTTCTTGGCCACACTCTATCCGGACCTGGTCGCCGTACCGGTGCAGGAAGGGTTTGTCCTGCTTGGCCGCATATTGCTTATTCAGCCGATTCTGCTTGGGCTCTCGAGCATCTTCTCGAGCGTCACACAGGTGCATCGGCGGTTCGCGCTCTACGCGCTCTCTCCGGTGCTCTACAACCTGGGAATCATTATTGGGACGGTCTACTTCTACCCACTCTGGGGGCTCCCCGGCATCGGCGTGGGTGTGGTGCTCGGTGCCATCGCGTACCTCCTCGTCAACGTTCCGGTGCTCGTGGAAGCGGGGGTGGTGCCGCGGCCGCGTTTGCCGCGCTTCTCGGTCATGCTACCGATTATCCGCCACTCGGTGCCGCGCTCGCTTGCGCTCGGCATGAACTCGATTACCGCGCTCGCGCTCACGGCCATCGCGTCGCGCGTTGGCTCTGGGTCAGTGTCAGTCTTTACTCTCGCAGGCAATCTTGAGGCGGTGCCGCTCGCGCTCATCGGGTCGTCATATGCGGTCGCCGCATTCCCAGCATTGTCTGAAGCCTCGGCGCTCGAGAACAAGAGTGAATTCACACGGATACTCTCCACGAGTGCGCGACACATTATCTTGTGGTCGATTGTCGCGCTGGGGCTCATTCTCGTACTACGTGCACACGTGGTGCGCGTGATCCTTGGTACAGGTGCCTTCGACTGGAATGCCACGAGACTCACCGCCGCGCTCCTCCTCGTCCTATCGGTGGGGCTTGCGGCTGATGCGCTCGAACTCCTCTTCTCTCGTGCGCTCTATGCGGCACGACAGTCGTGGCGGCCGCTCGCCTACCAGCTCGCGGCTGGCGGCCTCACGGTTTTTATGGCAATCAAATTTCTCTCCGAGCCGCCAGCGGCGATATTGACGCCACTTGCCGCACTCTTGAAGGTGAGCGACGTTACCGAGGCCTCAATATTGCTTATCGCGCTCGCCTCTGCGCTGGGGCAGATCTTTCTCGTGGTACTCTCGCTCATCGCGCTCCGGAGCGTAGCTCCCGGCCTCTCGCGCAGTCTCATTCGCCCATTCATTGATGGCGCGGTCGCCGCCACTGTGGGGGGGCTGGCGGCATACGGCACGCTTGCTCTCACAGGAGGCATTGCGCCACTGACGACGCTCATGAGCGTACTCGTACAAGGATTTACGGCTGGGGTGGTGGGGCTTGTGGCGGTTGCCATCGTGCTGCACATTATCGGCAACGAGGAGTTTAAGGCAATCAGTCAGGTGATCGGAGGCTGGCTACGCGCTCTTGACGGTGTCTCGGGCGTCTTGAAGCCCTCTGCTGAAGAAATTATACAACCGTGATCACGAACCAGATACGCAACTTTTCGATTATTGCACACATCGACCACGGCAAGTCGACGTTGGCAGACCGTATGCTCGATAAAACGGGCACCATACCGGAGCGTCTCATGCGCAATCAGGTGCTCGACAAGATGGACTTGGAACGAGAGCGGGGCATCACGATCAAGATGCAACCGGTCCGGATGAAATACCAGCTCAACGGTACCGCATACATATTGAATCTCATCGACACACCCGGACACATCGACTTTTCCTATGAAGTGTCGCGCGCGCTCAAGGCGGTTGAAGGGGTTATTTTGCTCGTCGACTCGACACAGGGGATTCAGGCCCAGACGCTCACCACGCTTGCGGCGGCCGAAGCGCAGAAATGCGTGATTATCCCGGTCGTATCTAAGATCGACTCGCCGGCGGCGCGCGTGGATGAGATCAAGGCACAGCTCGCCGCTCGTCTCAATGTATCGGTCGACGATGTATACGGCGTCTCGGGTAAGACGGGCGAGGGAGTGAGCGAGCTCCTCGAAGCAATTGTCGCTCTTGTCCCGCCGCCGCGTGAATCGATCTCTACCACCGCTGACGAACCGCGGGGTCTCATATTCGATTTCTCCTACTCAACTCACCGCGGCGTTACGGTGTTTACGCGTGTCTTCGACGGCTCATTCAAGAAGGGACAGCCGCTCTCATTTAGCGTCGCGGGCAAAGAGTTTACGGCCCTCGAGGTGGGGACATTTTCACCTGCCGAAACGCCCACAGAGACGCTCTCTGCGGGCGAGATAGGCTATGTGGTCACGGGGATCAAGGAGCCTGGCATCGTGGCCGTGGGCGACACCATTCTCTCGGCGAGAGGTACGCTCCCAGCACTCGAAGGGTATCATCTGCCCCGCCCCGTCGTCTGGGCGTCGGTATATCCAGAGAGCCAGGACGATCTCCCGCTCCTCAGGCAATCTCTTGAGCGCCTACGTCTCTCGGACTCGTCGCTCTCGTTTGAGGAGGAGTCGTCTGGCGTCTTGGGACGCGGGTTTCGCTGTGGGTTCCTCGGCCTCCTGCATCTCGAGATTATTACTGAGCGCCTGCGGCGCGAGTTCGGCCTCAAGCTTGTCGTCACCATCCCAACTATTTCATACGTGGTGACGACGACAAGCGGCAAGAGCGAGGTCATCTATACACCGGCAAAATTCCCGCCCTATGGCGAGATTGCACAGATTGAAGAACCGTGGGCGAAGGTGATTATTATTACGCCGCCGGAGTGCATGAGCCCCCTCGTGCAGTTGTTGTACGAGCACGAGGCACTTACCGTGGGCACAGAGACGTATCAAGACGGCCGTATCGAGGTGACCGTCGACATGCCGCTCCGGGAGCTCATGCGTGGATTCTTTGACAAGCTGAAGAACGTCTCATCGGGATATGCGTCACTGTCATACGAGATTACAGACGAGCGCGTCGCCGACGTGGTGCGTCTGGACATCCTAGTCGCGGAGGAGTCTGTGCCGGCCTTCGCGCGCGTGGTCGCCCGTCGGCGCGTACAAGAAGAGGCGGAGAAGATGGTCGAGAAGCTGGCGGCGATTCTCCCGCGCCAGCTATTCGTGACGAAAATACAGGCCGCGGCTCAAGGGCGCACACTCTCGTCGAAGACGCTCTCAGCATTGCGCAAGGACGTGACCGGGTACCTCTATGGCGGTGACGTGACGCGCAAGCAAAAGCTCCTGCAAAAACAGAAGAAGGGCAAGAAGCACCGCGCGCAGTTCGATAAAAACCGGGTCGAGATCCCCGAGAGCGTCTTCATGAAGATCATCCAGGACTCAAACAGCTAATGCTTGACGAGTGCGGTTGAGGTGGTATGATAACGCTAGGTCGAGCCCAGCTCGGCACTCTGTTAGTGAGGTGAGACATGCACAACTTCTGGATTTTTTTCGACAGGTATCCGCTCATGGTGCCGCTCGCGGTGACGGGGGTCATCCTCGTGCTCGGGGTGGCCACCGGTGCCGTGCGGTGGCGGCCCAGCGCGTGTAAGCCCCCTCGTCTGCGCTCGGTGCCGACGCGCGCCGCACGTCGTCGCAGCGCGACGAGGCGGGCCTAGGAGCCCGCCTCCCCCTAGGGCGCCCTGGTCACCATGACCGGGGCGCCCGCTCTCTTTTATCGTATACTTAGGCCATGCGGCCAGCACAGCTGAGACAAGGGATCGTCGTGAGCGCGCTCATTCTCGTCTCGTTCTGGCTGTTGTCGCTCATCTGGGCGCTCGTGGGCAAGGCCCAAGTGGCGGTGAGCGAGGCGCACGACGCCGAGCGTCAGTATCGTGCACTCGAGGACCGCAAGCAGACTCTACAGGCGAACCTCGAGGCACTGCATACTCCTCTTGGTCAGGATGCGGCTATCCGCACTGCCTTCGGGGTTGCGCGGCCCGGCGAGGAAGTTATTGTAGTGGTGCCGCCGACGGTAGCCACCACGACACCAGAGTTGTCGTGGTGGCAAAAGATTCTGCGTTGGTTCTAAAGAGGCGAGGAGACCCGCGGGATTCGTTTAGTGGTAGGATGGCTGCTTCCCAAGCAGCAGGCACGAGTTCGATTCTCGTATCCCGCACAAGATTTTATGTAGCGTGCGCTTACGCCCCGCGTCTCACAGGGGTGGCGTAGTGCTGTGGATAACCCAGCGTGATATACTAAACCTATAACCAAAAAAATATGGATAAAAACGTCACAATCTACAGCACCCCAACGTGTCATTTCTGCAATATGACTAAGGCTTTTCTTAAAGAAAAGGGCATTGCCTACACTGAATACAACGTGGCTACAGACCTCGAGAAGCGACAGGAGATGATCGAGAAATCGGGGCAGATGGGCGTACCCGTTATCTACGTTGGTGACGAATTGATTGTCGGTTTTGACAAGGAGAGGCTTGTCTCCACCCTTGGTATCACCGAATAAGCGTGCGGCCCCTTTAGTTCAATGGATAGAACGGCTCACTCCTAACGAGCTGATCCAGGTTCGACTCCTGGAGGGGGCACCA
>Ga0210057_1009897_pt1 | contig 10913 bp, 2 predicted proteins | sample CryGeyCG2114_010_2_FD_183968 | JGI IMG/M metagenome (GOLD analysis project Ga0210057, IMG submission 183968) | Groundwater microbial communities from aquifer - Crystal Geyser CG10_big_fil_rev_8/21/14_0.10 (SPAdes) (version 2) | ecosystem: Environmental > Aquatic > Deep subsurface > Groundwater ...
AGATGGTCGAGGCGGGGACATTCTATGTGATTCTGACCGGTGGCGAGCCCTTTATTCGGTCGGATTTCATGGAAATCGTCGTAGCAGCACGTAAACGTCGGCTATCCGTAACGATTTTTACCAACGCCACCCTCATCACTGAACAGCAGATCACTGGACTCCGTGCTCTTTCGATTGACGAAGTTCACGTCAGTATCTATAGTGCCGATCCTTCCCTCCACGACAGCATAACAGGGGTTCCCGGATCATTCGCAAAAAGCACGGCAACTATCAGAAAGATGCTGGTTGCCGGAATAGCAGTCCGCATTAAGTGCCCTCTCATGAACATGGCTGTCAACGGAATTCAGGCTATTAAGGACCTGGCGAAGGAATTCGGCGTCAACATCCAATATTCAACGGTCATTACAGCAAGAAACGATGGCGACCAACATGCCCATCAGTGTCGACTCATCCCCGAGCAATTACAGCGGGTGCTCACTGATCCAGACGTGATTGCTCAAGGCACCGAACCAATCTATTTTCGGGAGAATTTAGATTGTATACCATGCGATACGGTGTTTAATGGGGGTGCCATAGATCCTGATGGAAATGTCTACGTCTGCAATCAACTGCGAGTCATCGGCGGGAACATTCTCGATCAACCGCTCATAAAAATCTGGAAAGAATCACTGGAGTTTCAACGGCTCAGAGAAATAACGTTACGCGACTTAAAAGAGTGCTCTCGCTGTGAACTCTTCCAGCACTGCACCCGCTGTCCAGGACTGGCCTATCTAGAAGACGGGGATGTGTTGGGGTGCTCTTCGGTCGCTAAGATGGTGGCTAAAGTACGAAAAAAAGCTGGTGTGTATCCCACCGAGGCTCACATTTTCAGTGAACCGTTGGCTAGAAAGGAGAAAATGCTATGAAGACGTTCACGAAGCCCCAAATCATGGCAAGCGGAACCAGCACGTCGTCGATGAATACGTGCAGTAGGGCCGGCTGCCAGGGCAAGTAGCCAACAAGACGAATCGTCGTCCCAGCCCGGTGTCTCCTTAGCGAGACACCGGGCACTTTATTTATAAATATACATCAAAAAATATTTGGGGTATAACATATCTATGGATCAAAAGCTGATTAAGAAACTTCAAAGACAAATTATTAAATTACTGCCAGCTGGTCTACAAAACCAACCCAGCATTTTATTAACCGATAGTTGTAGTGAGCTATCTCGTCTAGTTGCCAATCGGATAAAAATATTAGATAAATCTAGTCAAATATTCATAATAAAAGGCATCCGTGTTTGTGGTACTAAAAAAGCACATGACATCTTAGCCGTGATAACGGTTAATAAAGAAGTTTATATTATTGACCCAACGATTTGGCAATTTTTCCCGCAAGCAAAATCAATTTTAGTGTTTATTTTGGATGATATTAATATTGCTCTAGATAAAATCAAAACAATGTATGGTGGACGATGGTCAAAAAATGAAAAATTTATTCAATTAAATAAAAATGAAGAAAGAAAATATTTAGATATCGTATCTCAAAATATTCATGAAAATTTAAAGCAGTCGAATCTTGATTCTAATAAAAAATAGCCCCGAATAATGTTTTACTTCGCGAAACAAGGGCTTTTAATTACATCTGATAACACGGCATATCTGGTTACGGCTTTTATACAAAAGCCTCCACCCATATTTGCCTCCGCTACGCTACGGTAAACATCAGATATGCCGAAACGTTATTCGAAATCACTCCCTCCGGTCGTGTATTTCGAATAATGTGGCGCGGATACCTCCGCCGTTCTGCTCATCACTCCCTCCGGTCGTGACATCGCATAACAGCGGATATGCGAAATTTTTTTCAGTAAATTCCTACGTCATTTCTTGAAAAAAGCTTCGCATCATCCGCGCCACATTAGGCGAAGCGCCGAGGCAACCAAACGCACAAATCAAATCTGGTGGACCTGGGGAGAACCACAGCACCATGCAAGCAGGTGCTGGGCAGGTCGAACTTTAATTATGGTGGACGATACCCCAGCACCAGAACAAGTTCGGTGCGGGGCACGGCCGGATTAATCTTAGATCGGAATCACCAAAATAAAACAGAGCCGGGCGGCTCGGTTTTATTTTGGTGGACGATGCCGGATTCGAACCGGCGGCCTCTACAATGCGAATGTAGCGCTCTACCAACTGAGCTAATCGCCCCTCACACAGGAGCTTACCTATGTTGTATTGTACCTGTTTGAATCTGTAATTGATCGTTTTTTGAACCCCTCATTAGCTAACATTGTGTGAGGGGCTGAGCGTCCCTATTTTCGACGGACAGGTGCGAACGGCTTCTTCTTCAAATTTTCTCAAACTCAAACTTGCGTTTGGCAACAAATATTGTATCACCATTCTTAGCACCGGCTTTCACCAGCTCTGCTTGCACCGCCATGGCCTTGAACGCCTTGCGCATTCTTTGCATCGCTTCCTCGTTCTCAAAATCAGTTTGCAAGACCAATCTCTCCACCCTGCCACCGATTACTCTGTAGCCAGATTCAGCCTTCTCCACTTCGAAACGTTCCCGCACATATTTTTCCGGTGTGAAAACTTTGAGCGATTTGACTTTCTTGGGTTTCGGCATTTTGGAAAGTGTCTCGATAATCTTGTCTAATAATTTATCTACGCCCTCTTTATTCAAAGCTGAGATTTTAAAAATCTCTTTTTTCTTAGGCAAGGATGGCTCCCTTGTTTCTGAATTTAATTGATCAATTTTATTTATAACCAAAATCTCTTTTTTCTTGGCCAGAGCTGGGTCGAAAAGTTTTAATTCATCACGAATTTTCTTGTAATCCTTTTTTAAATCCTCGCGTGAACCATCCAAAATATGCACCAGAAGACGGGTGCGAGAAACATGACGCAAAAAATCATGTCCCAGACCCTTGCCGCTACTGGCACCTTCGATCAGTCCCGGAATGTCTGCCATCACAAAGCTTTGCTTCTTGTAATCCACCACGCCAATATTGGGCGAGAGGGTTGTAAATTCATAATTCGCAATCTTCGGCCTTGCCTTGGAGATAACGGAAAGCAAGGTTGATTTGCCCACGTTTGGCAGACCAACAAGCCCCACATCTGCGATAGTCTGCAACTCTAGCCTCAGATCATCCCTCTCCTCCCCCGGCAGACCCAGCTCCGCGAATTGTGGTGACTGATGACGTGAACCACGGAAATGTGCATTCCCAAAGCCACCTTCCCCGCCCTGAGCAATCAAGGCTTTTTGTTCATGTTCTAAAATTTCGACCAGTTTATCCTCGCCATCGAAAACGATCGTGCCCAAAGGAACTTTTATAATCAAATCGGCGCCGGCCTTACCGCTCATCTTTTTGGTGCCCCCAACCTCACCATTCTCAGCTTTGAGGTTTTTGTGAGAAGCAAAGTGGCTAAGCGTATTTAGATTATGATCGCCCACAAAGAAAACACTGCCCCCGTCTCCCCCATTGCCTCCATCGGGGCCACCTTTCGGCACACCAGCCTCGTGACGAAAAGAGACGATCCCATCTCCCCCATCGCCAGCTTTCGCTTTTATTCTGATTTCATCAATGAATTTTGGCATACATACATTGTAACAAGCAAAATGGCCAAAAAATAAACGGCTCAAAAAATGAGCCGTTTATTTTTTGTATTTTTTTATACTAATCTCCAGTCTCTAATCTCTAAAGATATTGCTCCCCCGCCCCCAGTTCTTAATCAAGTAACGATAATCGAATGAGTTAACAATACCGTCTAGATCAAGGTCAGCGATGGTCTGAATGCGAGAGAACCAGTTGGCCAACATTCTTGCCAAGTCAAAGCTGTTGATGATGTCATCATGGAAGGTATCATCACCATCGTCATTACCAGCAATGTCGCCGATTGGCAGTGTGCCCAGATTGACTTCATAGATAGATTCGTCGGAAACAATGGCGATCTCAGCTTGTTTTGATTTGTGAATAAGCGGCTTAATACCCATAACGTATGTTCTACCCTCTTCAAGACCAGTCAGATTGGCCACGGTCACTTGACCGTCAGCTCCGACCTGATGGATGTCTTCGTAGAGGATATCGCTCAAATCAAGCTCTGAGGCAATCCTCACCTTCACTGGATAAGTAGCGTCAGCCGGTCTGGCTTCAAGATTCAGATTAGCTTTGAAAGTGTATGAAAGCGGAATCGCTTCTTCGATGTTCAGTCTGAATTCTGCAGTTTCTTCTGTATCAGCTTCGTCGGTACCGATGACGGTAACAATTGTGCTAGATTCGTTAGCAGTACGCGGTACGGTCAAGGTCAAGATAGCGTCACCGTCTGTCTGGACACCGGCTGGGTTGAATTCGTAGCCAACTCCACTCGGCAGACCAGAGATATCGAACTCGATAAAACCGTTGTAGAAATTGTGTCTCTGAGCACGTACGGTCAGATCGCCATCATTGCCAGCCACAATCGTGATTTCCGTTGGGTCAACATGCACTGTGAAGGAACCTGTCTCAACTGGCGGCGCAAAAATTTCAAAAGCAGAGTTAGATTCGTTGTTGTTCTCGTTACTCTCAGCAATATCATTGAAAAGGTCTGTCTTGGTTTCGATACCATAATCACCAGCTTCACCAAATGTACGACTGAATGTCCATTCGTAAGTTTCGCCCGCAGCCAATTCATTCACAAAACCTTGTCCAGCGAATGATTCGCCAACAACTTCATAATCATTAATAAATGTCTGATCGATATCGAAGTGGCCGGCATTTTTGATTTTCACATTGAAGTTAACCAAAGCTGGAGCTTCGAAATCATCAGGTGAAGTAATCTCAATTTCAGTAATCGTCAGATCTGGCTCACCGGTAAAGACCAGCGGCTCCACATTGAGAATAAAGGTATCGCTGTGGGTCAAAGTACCGTCTGTACCCGTCACGGTTACTGTATAGCTCTCCTGACCAAAACTGAAACTGCTCAAATCAATATTCAGCTCAGCAAGACCACTTGGAGTGATGACAGCTGGATCGAAGGTGTAGTGGGCACCGTCGCTTTGGCCACCTGTGGCCGTCAAAGCCACGTTTTCGTTGTAACCCTGCAAACTATTCAAATCGACAGTTACGGAGTCACTTTGACCATGTTTAATCGTAATTTCACTTTCGATGACGTTCAAAGTGAAGTCTGGTGTGGTTGGAATATAAGTTTGGACAGCAACATAAACTGAATGATTGCGTCCACCGCCCGTGCCGGTAATACGAACATTGGAGAGTGTTTCGCCCATATTCTCAGCGGCCGTAAAGGTCAAGACACTGGAGCCATCTGGCGTGACCCCCGTTGGAGCAAATGTGTGGCTCAGGCCACTGGCCAAACCACTGGCGGTCAAGCTCACTTCAGAGCTAAAGCCTTCGATAGCAGTCAAAATTATCTCAGTAGTACCATTGCCCCCAGCTGGGATGCGAAGGGTAACTGGATCAGCAATAATGCTGAAGTCAGCTCTATCCGCTTTATTAATGATAAGCGTAAAGACATCGCTGTGGGTTAAATTATTGCCATCTGTACCCGTAACGGTTACTTCGTCAGTAGAGTCATTGTTGAGATCATCAACCTCCAAGATCAACGTCGCTAATCCGTTCGGAATCAAACTGTCTGGATTCAAGATATAATCCACTCCACTTGGTAAACCGGCAATGCTTAAGTCCACCAATTCACTGTAGCTACCAATCTTCCCTAGATTCACGCTGGTTACGCCCTGTCCACCAGCCGTGATGGTAACGGTGCTGTCCGTTACATCAAGAGTAAAGTCAGGCTGAATGGCCGGAATAAATGTATACGAAAGAGTGTAATCATAAACCTTTGGCGAAACACCAAACTCAGTCGTGCTCAAAGTAGAGCGGATCTGCCCGTATCTCTGTGGCACCACACCGCTGACATCCCCACCCGTAATCTCTACCCAGCTGCTCCAGTTCAAGGCATCGGTCGAGGTGCGCATCTCATATTTTAGAGTGGTGTTAGCCGGGATAGATTCGTTCGATTCGAAGCTGTCGATAGTTACCACCGTACCGTCACCAAGATCTAGTGGCTGCGTGGTGTGTGTACCCGAGAGGAAGAAAGTTTCCTTTTCATTGACAAAGATTTGGTCGCTCTTGGTATTGTTATTTTCATTTGACTCTTCGATCACTTCGTTAGAGTCAGCAGTCACTGTCAAGTTCTTGGAACCAGCCGTGTCGTAACGGACGCCTTCAAAAGTCACTTGTTTGCTCTCGGCAATATTCAGACTGCTGATTGTTTTACCAGCTGGTGAGCCAGCATCAGCCCCCATAGCCTCTAGACGCACGACGAATGAGCCAGCCACATCTTTGGCCCCAACATTGCTGACAGTAGCTGTGATATCAAAGGTCTCCTCAGCCGTTTGTGAAGACGGAACATAGCTCAGGTTTGTAACAATCAGATCTGGCAGGGAAGCCACAACGATCTGCAAGCTTTCTGTTCGATCATTATTATCTTCGATGTTTTCATCGATATCGTTATTTACATCAGCATCAACTGTAACCGTATAGTTGCCGTTGCTACCATAAACATAATTCTCATTAATCACGACTGTAGCAATCTGGCCGATGCTCAGGCCACCAGTATAAGTAATTGTCTTGGTTGGCAGATTAGAAAGTGGAGCAGAGATATCAATATCGAAAGCATCGCTTACCGGTGACTGACCAATGTTCTCTAATTCAAAACTGATCTGGGTAGCCTCACCGGCTTCTGGCTGAGCTGGGTCAAAAATAATGTCACGAACAACAACGTCTGGCTTCAGCGTTGGGGCTGGACGTGTGATGCGCAAAATAAATGTATCGCTCTTGACCAAACCGCCACCACCACCCGTAACTTGTGGGGTGCCGGTTACCGTCACCGTCGAGACAGATTCAAAGGCGTCGATGTCAATGTCCATCGTAAGCGTAGAGTTCCCAGTTGGGATAACCACAAATGGATCAAAGGTTTCGGTCACATCGCCAGCTACGTTAACCTCGAACAGGGCAGAAAGACCCACGGGGCTGTTGTAGCCACCAATACTGATAAGCTCAACAGCCACGCTACCATCATCACCAGCCTCAATTTCGATCTCATCCTCAACAACGTTGAGAATGAAGTCTGGCTCTGGCTGAAGGTCAAAAGTATAACCCAAGTTCAAATCATAAACTTTCGGTGTCTTGAATTTAGCATCAGTCGTCAGTGTTTCGCGGAACTGGACATAACGACGAACTGGTACATTCGGGATATTGCCACTGGCGATCTTCACCCAATTGCTCCAGTTGTTGCTGTCATCAGAGCTACGCATCTCATAACTTACAGTCGTGCCTACTGGCTTATCGTCCGTAGCCGTAAATTGATCATACGTCACGACCATACCATTATCACCCAAACTCAGGTCATAAGCTTTGGTCGTATGTGTGCCAGAGTAGAAATATGTTTCTGGCTCTTGAACGTCAATTGTTAAGGCAACGCTAGTATCGGAACCATTATTGCTCTCATCTAATTCTTCAATGTCACCTCCGAGATTGCCAAACTTATCACGCGAATCAACATAAGAAGCAACGGTTACTGGGCCACCAGTGCTCCATGCTTGGCCAGTAAAGGCAACTTGTCTGGAAGCACCCACTGGCAAGAACTCAGTAAAGATATACTCTTCAATCGTTCGACCATTTGTGTTGGCCTTACCCAAGAAAAGTTCGATAATAAATGGCTGATCAATGTCGGCTGTGCCATCATTGGTCAAATTCACTGTAATCGTAATCGGTTCATTTACTTCTGGAGAAGCGTTACTGGCCACTGTTGAAACATTTACCAAATCTGGCAAAGCTTCCGGTGCAACATCAAATACTAATGTAACATCGGTTTCTGAGCCGTTGTTAGTCTCATCTTCTTCTTCGATATTGCCACCCTTGTCGCGATTACCAAATTGATCGACTGAGTCAACGAAGGAAGCCACCTCAACTGTCCCTGGTGTGGTCCAGCTTTGATTTTCAAAAACGATATTTCGTGTAGCCCCAGCTGGCAAAACACCACTAAAGATTCTTTCTTCACTAGTGCGGCCGAGACTGTTGGTTCTATTAAAGAAAAGTTCAACTACAAATGGCGTCGTCACATCGACATGCCCTTCGTTAACCATGCTAACTGTAATATCGACACCTTCACCCACCTCTGGGTTTGGATTGGAGACAGTTGTTGAAATATTCACCAAATCCGGCAAGATCACCGGTGCTGGGTCCACCACCAATGTCAGTGGTGTTGAAAGAGTATTGTTATCTTCGCGAATTTCTAAGACCTTCTCATTGCTGTCAGCCAAAACATTAATCTCGTAAGTACCAGCTTCGGTAAAGACTTGAGACCAACGCAATTCAAAGCGAATATTTGGGAAAATATCGCTCCACTCGAAAAGATTGCTCTCGTAAATCCTGTCGCCATCTTGCTCGGCAAAGATGAGGTTGCCAAATTTCTTTGGCGTTGGTGCGGCTAGTCCGTCACCAATGTTGCGCACAAAAGCACTAAAGGTAACCGTATCGCCACTCTTTGGATCGCTCGGACTCACAACTTCCAAGCTTTCAATAGCCAAATCTGGCTGACCAACCTCAACTTCTATATTGAAGAAGTTGTTATTCTCATTCAGCTCTTCGATAACATTGTTCGTATCTAAAGTGACAGTGATCGGCTTTGAACCACGCTCAGAATACTGGACGCTGGTACCTAGATCCAAATCAATACTTTGCCCAGGTTGCAAATCTGGTGTCCAAGGACCACCGACAGTTACCGGATCGTTATAATCATTGCCCGGAGCTTCTTGGCGAATAGTGTAACTCGTGTTTGGTACCGGTGCGTTCCCCACGTTCTTAACAGTCACAATGATTCTGGCCCCGTCACCGACAACTAATTTCGTCGGTTCTGTTTTTATTTGAGTGATAGCTAAGTCTGGCCGGCTAAGGTCTGGACCAATGGTTAGGTCACGACTAATTTCATTGTCCCCCTCATTGAACTCATCGACCTCACCGTAATCACCAAAGTTAAAGTAGTCTTTCGAATCCACAACCGCTGTCAAATTGTAAACATCAGCTCGGTTGTGCGTCAGCGTGCCGTTAAAAGTATGAGTTATAGTTTCACCAGCCCCAATCGTCTGTGTTATCCGATCAATCAGATAGCCAGGATCAGCAAAGAGACTGTAGGCCGTTACCTCAAAATCTTGAACGATAGGGGACTTGCCAGTGTTACGAATGTCGATACTTACCTTGAAAGACTGGCCCTCAATTGGATTAACTGGTGTCACTCGCAGATTGCTGACGGTTAAGTTCACATTTGGCTGAGCATCGTACTCTTTGGTCAGCTGGTTATCATCATAAGTCAACTCCTCAATGGCTTGATTCTGGTTAACGGCAAAAAGCATGGTTCTAAGACCTGAGTCGCCAAAGGAAACGGGAATGCCAAACGGAACACTGAAACTCTTGTTGTTGGCTGGGATATCGTTATCTACTTGGGCAGAATAAGTACCTGGATTGCTCCTGAAGCCTTGGGTCAAAAATGAGATGAGAAATGGCTCCGTTACATCCACTTGACCATTATTGGCCAAAATTAGATTAATAAAGAATTCATCACCGACACGTGGTTGAGACGGATCGAAAAGAACGTCTTTTATATAAAGGTTTGGCAAGCCCCCTGTTGGTGCCTCCAAAACATTGATCTCAAATTCATCAAAGTTATCTTGGGTTTTTGTCTCGCCTTTCAGGATTTCACCGTCAAGATAAATATTCTTAAAACCAGCCGTGCTGTAACTCCAAGCCGTGAAAGACTCTTCTTCTAATAGAACAGAGCCTCCGGCTGGGATGTCTCGTAAAGTTGAGAATTGCCAACGATCATTTTCGACTGCTCCCGGTGTACGGATTACGCCCTCAATGGATTCTGTGACATCGACATTACCGTGGTTAAAAATTTCAATAGCATAACGAACCGGTGTCCCGACATAAATTTCAAAAGTTTTTTCTGGCGGCACAATTTTAAACTCCAGATCAAATTCTGGATCTACTTCGGCTGGATAACGAATGATGCTACCGTTATTACCAACGGCCCATCCATATGCATTGCCGTCTTTCTGAACCAGCTCAACTTTACGTAATTCATGATCCGGCAAGTCGATATCGTCAGGCTCCCATGTGAAGCCACCATCAACAGTGTGCAGCACGCCTGGATGCCCGTCTAAATCAGTTGAAACAATCCAACCTTCGTTTTCATCAACAAAATTAATATCAAAATATGTCCCGCTGCCAGGATCTGGAGATTCCCCATCCAAAAGTACTGGTTTCCAAACAACGCCACCGTTAGTCGTACGCCAAATCTGATAAATACCGTTGGGTGGAGTGGTTGAAGAACTGTAAATGACCCAACCGTAATCCGGATTGTTGTCAGCGAAATCAATCGCTTCGATGGTCGAATAGTTGGACCAATATGGTGCATAGCCCTCATGCCAATCGCGACCTTCATTATTAATACCTAAAAGAGTCGGACGCAGATTTTCATTTTCACCAATCACGAAAGCTGTATCTGCATCACGAAAAGTAAGATCAGTGTACGGTGTATTGCTTGGATCTGGCTCAACATCAAAAGCCCAACCGCTAACGTCACGATCGCTCTTATAAATACGAGCATAGATGTCGCCACCAAGCGCTAAGCCCCATTGACCATTTGGCGAAATAGCAATCTTACCCCAAGAATGAAAATTGCTTGGTTCGTCATCGCCATAGGCCGTCTCTTTATACCAAGTTGTTTCCGGAGTGCTACCACCACCGAGCGATACTTTCCAAATGCCCAGCTCATCAATGCCCGTGCCTTGGACAATACGCCTAGAGCCAACAAAAGCTGTATTGGCATCAACAGCGGTAATACCAGAAAAGCGCGGCTCGTAAAGCTTCACACGAC
>Ga0210057_1009901_pt1 | contig 10911 bp, 8 predicted proteins | sample CryGeyCG2114_010_2_FD_183968 | JGI IMG/M metagenome (GOLD analysis project Ga0210057, IMG submission 183968) | Groundwater microbial communities from aquifer - Crystal Geyser CG10_big_fil_rev_8/21/14_0.10 (SPAdes) (version 2) | ecosystem: Environmental > Aquatic > Deep subsurface > Groundwater ...
ACAGGAGCAGTATAGGTTGTCGGTATTTTATTTTGTAAACTCATAAAATACCTGACAACCTTTTCGAGTCCTACTCGTAGCAATACCATTGCTACTCTGTGGAGTTTTTCATTTCATTCAAAACTCCCGAATTAAAACCTTCGCAAACTTTTGAAATCATTTTGCCAAATCTGATACACAAATCCAAGAAGCGAAATCTGAAATGATGCGCCCCGCCACTATTTTTCTGGAGCAAAGGAGGCGGGACGACGGACTCGCCCGCGCGGAGGAGGGTCTGGGGAGGAATCCGCGCGGGCTTCGGCTTTCTTTTTTGAAAAAATCGGCGGCTACTTCAAATCCGAAACATCTAAATAATTCTTTCCGGTCTTGTGGCACTGAACAGCCAACTTGCACATTTCAAACATTGGTTGAGGCAAGTTGTCCATATCATACCAACCCCACGATTCTGATTTATCTGGCTCAAGAACTTTTGCCTCGCCATTTTTCCAATCAGCCACAAGACCTATATGCGTATAGTGCTTCGGCGCGTACTTGGTTACATTCGCCAAATATTGAAAGCGAATATTTTCAATTTCAATTCCGCACTCCTCGCTCACTTCGCGCCGAGCACAATCCGCAAAGGATTCCATGTATTCCAAATGGCCACCGGGGAAAGCATACTCGCCCTCACCATGTGAACCTTTGCGTTTGCCAAGTAAAATTTTTCCGGTTTTCAAAATCATTACACCAACGCCAACTTTCGGGCGTTGTGCTGGGCTATCTTTCGGCTCAAATTGGATAACCTGAAAACCGTGCTTTTCAACTTCCTCCGACGGCCAAAAAGTTTGGCCTTTGGTTTTGAGAATGTAAGTTGCAATAACCTCAATTTTTCTTCCGGTATATTCTTTTTTGTCTTTGTCCCATTCCTCCAAAACCAAAGTGTCACCCTCATTTACCTCAAAATCGGCAAGGCGCAATTCCAGCTTTTTCTTGCCGGAAACGATTTTGTCAAAATATTCTCGCCAAACTTTTTTGTGAATTGTTGCCATGGATTATTCTTTTGCCCATTTAACGATTTCCTCAATATCCGTAGGATCCTTTGGATAAAATATCTTCATTCCTTTTTCTCGCGACCACTCAATCTCTCTTTTTGCACCCCACGATTTTTCCCAGTTTGGCATGGCTAAAACTGCGTCAGCCGCACGCATAAGAAATTGAAAATCTAAATCGTAGTAAAACTTCTCAGGCGGAGTTGCGCCTTTCTTGCTACTAAAGTGTTCTGTGTGATTGTGGGCGCAGAAAAAGCCGACTTCTCTATTTGCGAGAGCAATCTGATATTTTTCCGCTTCGCGGATATTGCGCTCAATAGCTTCAAATGTGCCGTCTCCCGTATATGGTCCTGCAATAAATACTATTTTCATATTATTTTTTTGTTACGATAATTTTTCTTAATTCTCCAATAATCTTTAGGGTCATCTTTCTTGTGGTTAAAAACTTTAATTGGATACTTCTTTGATATTTTATCAATCTTTTTCTTTACTGCTTGCGTAATATCAATTTTATTGGAAACCGCGAAATAGAGGCAGTAAATCATAATATCGGCAAGTTCACTTTCTAACTCGTCAGAATTTTTCTCTTTGTAGTCGTCCCACTAAAAATGCTCCATCAATTCCGCCGCCTCTATCGCAATTGAAACAGCAAGATTTTTAGAGCTATGATGTTTGCCCCAATTTCGCTCTTTACGAAACTTTTCTACCAAATCTTTTAATTTTTGAATTGTTGCGGTTTTATCGTTCATAAACTATTTTATCAATTCCTCAATTGCGACATCAAGGGCTTTTGCGATTTTGCTCACTACAAAGACAGATGGTTTTTTAATGACACCAGTTTCAATCTTAGTAAGCGTTGTATAGGCAACATCTGCCTTACGAGCAAAATCGTCTTGCGAAAGCCCTAATTTCTGTCGCAATTTCCTTATTTTCTGCCCAAGTTGATTACTTTCCATATATTGATAACATATAACTGTTGCTATATTTCGAAGACAATATTATACTAACAGATATGAGGACTCTAATCAATTTTGTGGCCGCCGATTTTTTCAAAAAAGAAAGCCGAAGCCCGCGCGGATTCCTTCCCAGACCCCTCCTCCGCGCGGGCGAGTCCGTCGTCCCGCCTCCTTTGCTCCAGAAAAATAGTGGCGGGGCGCATCATTTCAGATTTCGCTTCTTGGATTTGTGTATCAGATTTGGCAAAATGATTTCAAAAGTTTGCGAAGGTTTTAATTCGGGAGTTTTTCATTTCATTCAAAACTCCGCAGGTAGGAATCTCTCTCCTTACAGGAGCAGTATAGGTTGTTGGTATTTTATTTCGTAAACTCATAAAATACCTGACAACCTTTTCGAGTCCTACTCGTAGCAATACCATTGCTACTCTGTGGAGTTTTTCATTTCATTCAAAACTCCGTCTATATGATGAAATCCGAACTTTCTACCAGTCGCAAAGCGACTGACTTCGCACGCGCGGAGCGCGTGGTAGCTTGAACCCAAATCGTACGCTCCGATTGCGTGGTAAAGCGAACAGTGCGCGCCTCGCGCTCTCTTCGGTCGCAAACCAAAACCAAAAATTTCCTTATCAATCCATTTTCGGCGGGGGGTGTGGGGGGAGCCGGCAAAAAAATGAAAGGAAATTTTATGGTTTTGTTTCCGCCGCTTCATTCCTCCAAAAAGGACTCGTATGTATATTTTAGCATGTTGGCAATATTCCGTCCGTCCTTTTCTCCGTCATTCGCGTCGGGCGAGGCGCTTCCTCTCTGCTTTTTGTGGTAGCTCTATCGTCCGCTCACACTTCGCAATCACCTCGCATTGGCTGTTCGCATTCGCTCACGATGCCTGCTCGGTTCTTGCTTCGTGTTCGCTCTATGGCTTCGTTTGAGTATTGTGGTAATTCTAAAAAACGGATTGTGCCAAACTGCTGAATGGCACAAGCAAATCATATTGCGCTTGCCCCAACCCTCCCATGCGTGCGCAAGCGAAGCTCCCTTTAATTTTATACTGATTTTAATACCTTCCAAATTTCAACCATTGCCAAAGTATCGAGTTGGCAATAATCTTTTAATGCTTTTATTTTCATATCTTTATCATCTTTAGAATACTCTCCTGATACAATTCGATTCCATGTATCTGCTGCTGCTCCACCTTCTTGGATATGCATTTTTTTGTAAGACAGAGTTGGGACAAGAGCAGGTAAAACATATTTTATTGAAGCACTACCTTTAAATTCTGGGTGGTCATACATTGTTGTCTTGCCAAAAAAAGGAATCATTAGATCAACAACGCGATCATTAATATTCTGCATAAAATCTTTAAACTCTGGCAAGTGTTCACCGAGTTGCTTGTTGATACCTTTTTCAAACTTTTGACTCCACACAACAACACTTCCTTGGTTCGGAAGATATTTTTTTAGTGCTTCAGAAAAATATTGATCTGGACATTCTTGATTTGTATAAATAAAGTCATGGTGCACAAACTCACTGTCTGGAGATTTAATGATATGAAGGGAAAACTGAAAAGGAATTTGTTGATAGGGTCGATACCCGTTATATTTTGGTATTGCAGAAGGATATGTCTCGTAATCCAGAAAGGCTAGAGGGTATTTCATCGTTTCTAAAAACTCTGATATACCCTCTTTATCAATATATTCTTTTCCAGATTGTGCAGTATCTACCTGTCTTCGCTGATTATCAGATAATTCGAAATCTTCTGGAATATCGTGAATATCTAAAATATTACTATCAACTAACGCAGTTAGTTTTTTCCTGTGAATTCGCGCAATTGCATGAACAGGATACTTCGGGAGATCTGAATTTGAATACCATGAAGTCGTGCAGTGTGAATTTCGTCCCTTCAATATACAGTCGCAATGTCCATGAGGTTCTGTCTTTTTAGATAATAACTCATAAGCACCTTCCATTTTCTGCTTTATATCTTCAAGTTTTTCATTTACTTGATCAGTAAAATCCTCAATAAAAAATAGTTCTTTTAAATTTACTTCCCCAGTCCGTACATATTCTTTATTTAGTCGAACTAAATTCAGGGTTCCAATTTTAATGCCCAAATTGTTTAAAACATTTTTTTGGAAAGCCATATCGATCAAATAATCCTCGGTTTTTCGACCACCATTTTCTTCAGAAGCGGTTGATGACTTTACTTCGTATAAATCATAGACATTGGTATTTGAATTCCAAACAAACATATCTGAAGCCGTAATAAATTTTTCTGAAGTGAATACGGGCTGATAAATTACAGCGGTCTTTTCTGCCATTAATTTCTTGGTAGATTCTGTATCATCACGGGACTCAATAGCTATGCCATTAGGGAAAAGATCACGAGCAAGTTCGTCAATTTGATTACCAGTATCAATGATGTTTAACTCAAAGGAAGAAAGTGATTTTTTCTTGTATACATCTGGTTTATGGATTTTCAGCCACGCATTTTTTGCGCAATCAATACATATTAAGAAGTTGGTTTTTGATAATTTCATAAATAATTTATAGTGCTGGTTCAATTCTAACCTCCCTAAATTTTCCTAATTTTATCAATCAAGAATTTTATGTAATAACCTTTGTCGGATCTAACTTGTACATATCTATCATCAACAAAGTAATCGTGCATTTCTCTTACCTTGGTATCATTGCGGTACCAAAACTTTATCGGCATATTATTTGCTTCTTGATTTTTTAGATAAGTAGCAATTTCTTCCACGGTATTTTCTCTTTGAAAAGTATCCTTCTTCTTTATTTTTCCAGAAAAAAGATTTTTAGCAACTCCGTTAGATGTCCAGTTTCTATCACATTCTTTGCATACATATCTTTGTTTTTCATTTCTGAATCCTTTTTTCTCATAATTTGTAGAATCACAAGCGGGGCATTTTATTCCTCTTTGCTTAATTTGCAGTTTCTGATGAATTTTTGACGTTTTTTCACAATTTCTACAAATTTTGTTTCCATTTTTATCTACCACTAACGACTCAGCCTGACAGATTGAACAGACTTGGCGACTTTCCACGAACCTTTTAGTTGTTTTTGCAAGAGAGCGTTTTCTGCTTATTTTTTTCCTATGTTTTTGCAAAACAACACCATGCTCGTTTTCATAACAATCTATACAGTGATTTACAGACTTATACGGAAAAAAGATTGCTTCATATATTTTTCCACAATGATCACAAGCTCTTTCGTTTCCTTCCTTTAGTCTATCAATCTGATTGTGTAGATTTTCAAGTATTACTTGATTTTGAAGTTTTTTTTTACCAGATCTTGCAATCTGTTATCTAAGGTTTCTATTGGATCATCTCCGATATTAAAGCGATTTATTCGCAAAAACTTATAACCGTAACCTTCCAAAACTTTTTGCCTATAAATATCATCATCTTTCATATAATATTTATAGTTGGATTCATTTACTTCCTCTCTGTCAACAAAGTGTTCCTTAAAGCCGTCATATTCTATGACAATTTTCATCTCATTGAAAATTAACAAAAAATCAACTTTATAATTTGGGTGGTTATAATCTTTATTCAATTGCTTTAGATATTTTCCGAGCTCAAATCCTGGAATAAATTCAACTTCTTCTTTATTTTCTTTGTAAAATTTTGTGTTGTGAAAAATTTCATCAATCTTATATTCCATTTTTGAATCAAGTTTTTTAACTATCCTCTTTTTACCAATTTTTAGTTCGTTTTGATAATGCAACATTGCATTTTTTATTTCTCCTCGAAATTCCTCTATCGGCTTACTCAATACAAAATGAATGCATTCTTTTGCACGACTGAATCCAACATTCATTCTTTGCCACTTAAGTTTGTCGTCTGGAACAGCTCCCTTAAAACTCATGGCTGTATCAACTGGAAAAATCCAATTAAGCCTATCTTTAATAGAAGTTGCGACCATTGAATAAAAAATATAATCTCTTTCTTCTCCCTGGCAAGTGTCAAAAGTCATTATTTTCAATTTACAATTTTCGAAGAGCCAATCCCTCTCTGGTAATTCGTTAATTTTGTCAAAAAGAAGCGTCACCTGTTCTCTGTGTGGTGTAATAATACCAAGACTTTGTTCAATTTCTTTTTCCTTAAATTCTTTAAGTTTTTTAATTATATGCTTAGCCTCAAGCTCATTTGTATTTTTATTTTCATCAAATTTTCCGTCATGGTCTATAACTTCAATCTTAATCACATCTTCAATCTGTTTCCCCCTTATTTTCATACACTGCAAAGTGTAGTCATAAAATACTTTATCAGAATAAGAAATAATTTCAGGATAACAACGAAAGTGTTTTTTTAGTTGGCATTCATAGTTTCTAATAGATTTTAGAAACTTTAAAACAGAATATTTAATATCAAAGTTGTCAACATCTGTTAACCAACCAAATTCATCTTTTTTATTTTGAAGTTTTTCTTTAATGAAAATGTCTTTGATCTTACTTTTATATTGCTGGTTTGTAACTTTACTTGCGTTACCTGACTTAACATTTGAAAATTGTTTATCATCTCCAAGGACTATTATTTGTTTTCCTCGCACCAGAGCGGGTAATGCCTGTGCAATACTAACTTGTGAAGCTTCGTCAATAATAATCAAGTCAAACAGATTCTTCTCTAGCGGAATAAATTCTGCATAATCCCTAATTCCTGCCAAAATACAAGGAAAGGCTTTTTTTAGATTCCCGAAAAGACCCTTTGGAAACTCTTGTTTTTTGCTTATAATTTTCCTCAATTTCCCAACTTCCCCTGAATGATGTTCTGTATATTGAATAATTTTTTCATCCAAAAAATGAGCCATCCTAAGAGTGTTTGCGTATTCAATACTATTTATTGAATTGTAAAATTTATCTTCTGGCTGCGAATTAAATTGCTTCTCTAGTTTTAATTGTAAGATTTTATGTTTTGAATATTCTTCAATCTCTTCATCCGAATAATCAGATAAAACACTTGATGATTCATTTATATTTTTATTTGATATATTTAAATTTATTTTTTCTGAAAAATCAGGACAGTTCTTTTTTATATTTAAAATAAAATCAATATCATCTTTCAATACCCGCAATTTCTCAATTGTCTTTATGAGTTTACTCAAAGATTTTTTTATATCATTTTCAAAAAATACACTGCAATTTTCATCGCTGTTTATTTTTATATCGTTTGGAATTATACCCGATAATTCGTTGACGATACGATTGATATTGTCTATTTGTTTGAATACTTCTATATTCCAGCCAACTTGTTGAATTTCATATTCTAAGTCATTTATTTCCACAAGCGACGGTTCTGTTGCTTCAACCAACTCTTTTTCAGTTATAATTTTCTTTTGAAGTTTTTTTATGCTTTGGTAGTCGTCTAAATATTTATCATTATTGTTATCCAGCAAATCTATCAAAATTTTAACAATTGAATATACGGAAGTGTCTTTTTCTTCTCCTTCTTTGTATTCATTTGGAATCTTTTCATAAATAAAATCAAACAGATCAGAAACTTGCTGTATATCATTTAAATAAAATTCTAAGTTATCTAACTTAAAATTAAAGAAAGTTTTACGTAAGTCTTGATTAACTTGCTCAAGTTTTAACAATCCATTTTCTTTAATTTTATCTAGTTCAATTTTCTTGTATTCATGCAATTTTTCGTCGCTAATCTTTTGAGTTAAATAATTAAATATCTTTATAAAATCTTCCTGATTTTTAGCTTCTGAGTGCAATAACTGAAACATCCCATAAACATTTTCTATCAATCTTAAATTCTTATGAGGTGATATATTGAAACTATAAAAATCTTGCTTAAAATTGAGCGTTAATTTATTAATATCATCTTTCTTAAACAAATATCCCCATAACGGATTTTTTAAGCTTTTTAAGTCTTTGACATATTTTGCGAAAACTTGAAGCAACTCATCCTTGTCACTATTTTCTGAAATTTGAAATTGAGTTATCGAATCATAATCTTTTGCTAAGAACTTTTTACATTTATCTAATATTGCAACTTCGGAATTGAAACTTTCGATAAAATCATTTTGACAATTTTTATACTCGTCAGTTATTTTAAATGCTTTGCTTAAGCATTGTTTTAATTCTTTTAATATCTCTTTCGTTGAAACACCTTTTGGCATTTCAAAATTAGAAAAAATATCATAATTATCAAATTTTTCTCCTAAAAATTTCTTTCCTTCAGAAAGTAAATTAAGAGAAGTGTCTATAATTTCTGAACGCCATACTAAAACACCAAGATCCAATTCATTTGCTGGCTTGAATAAATTTAAAATTACCGGCTTATCTTTATATAAGGTATCTAATTCAGATAATGTTGTTTTTAGAGAATTTAAAGACTGAAGTATGTTTTCATTATAAGGGGCATGTTTATTAAATTCTTCAATCAGTATATTTGTATCAACATTTTTATTTTTTTCCTCAAAATTTATCTTTGACTTATTCAAAACAACAAGAGAATTTTCATACTCATCTAAAAGTTTGTAATTTGTATCATTTAATAAATTTCTATCAATCTCTAAGTTATCATTGTTTTTGCAAAGTTTCTGTATTCCTTTTTTTATTCTCAATAAATCAATATCGTATTCTTCGGGAGAGTTGAACCAGTCAATATTTGAAAATTTATCAAGATTTTGAAAATAAAATTCAATATTCTTGATATCTATCCCTTCAAAATAATCTATGTTTTCTTTTATATTTTTTTCCAATTCACTAAGTGACTCTTCTCTAATTTCTTCATATTCACCTTTTTTATATTTATACGCATAAAAATGTTCTTTAATTTTTTCAATAGTATTACCTTGAACAATTTTATAAAATTTGTTCCCAGTTTTTCCAAGTCTCAAAATAGGGTTTTGAAAATCATCTTCACGTCTAACTTTTTTTAATGTTTCGTTAATTTTATCCTCAACAACATCAAGAGCCTCTTTTTTATCAGACAAAACAAGCACAGATTTTTCTTCCAGTAACGCTTTGCAGATAATTGCTGTAATTGTATGACTTTTCCCCGTTCCAGGGGGTCCTTCCAATATTATAAAATTACAATCTGGCTTTTGTAATGCAATTAAAACTTTTTTTTGTTCCTCATTGAGCGGAATAGGACTTTCAAAAATAAGTTTTTTAGAAAGAGATTTTTCTTCCCATTCGTCACGCACTTTTTCCCCAATATTCGATTTATTTGGATCTTCTTCAATAAATTGATTTATAAGAGCTGAGAAATCTTCAATAATTTCTCCGTCGTCTTCAATAATTTTTTCATAATCATTAATAAGTGCTTCGTCTGATTTATCAAATAAAAATAAGTAACTTTTATTAGAAAAAGAAGTTATAAGATTCATCCCTTTTTGAAATTCTGAATCTTGATAATCTATATTTTTATTTAATTCAAAAAAGTTTTCTATTTTTTGGATGTAATTTTTCAGTAAAGAAGAAAAATCATCTTCTCCATTTATATACAAAATTCTATCGAATTCTCCTGCCAAAGTTGATTTCTTTTCTGTCTGCGAATTAAATTCTTGCACTACGAAATCAATAGCCTTTGTGTTTACAAAAATACGCTTTTCAAATTGAAAAATAAATCTATCTTCTTTCTTATCAATTGTTATCGGTATATAAAAAACAGGGAATTTTTCATTTCCTAAAGAAAGTTCGTAGAAATATAAATATATCTCTGTTTTGTCTATCAGTTTATTATTTCTGTACAATTGATAAATATCAAAAAACGCATCACCGATAACAAAGCTTTCAAAAAAATTAATGAGGCTGTCTTTAATTTCAGTTAAATTAATACTTTCCCGCAAATCTTTTTTTAAATCAAAATTCTTTTTGCCGTGAAAAAAGTGTTGCAATGCTTCTGTATATTTATTTTCAAATATGGCAAAAACGGAATCTGTAATATCAGTTTCTAGCTGAAATTTGCTGTTTTCATCGGCTATATCTAAATTTTCAAGTGGTTTATCAAGGTCATCTAATAATGAAATGATTATGCCTCTTGAAAATATATTTTTTGTTTCTTCTTTAGTTTCTTCTAAAAACTTATCGTACTCTTTCGCATACAAAACTTTTCTTTCTTTAACTAGGTTTTCAATTTCATTGAAAGCTTTATCTAGATCTCTTTTAGAAAGTTTTTTAATCCTCGCTTCAATTAAATTAAAAAGGTTTTTAGGAACATTATTTACATATTCTCCCTTTTTAATTTCCAGACTTTCTTTTTTGAAACCACTGTTCAGAAGTGCAAAAAAAGTTTTTTTAAGCTTGGGATATTTTTTAAGATCAATACCAACCCTCAATCCTTTTTGAGTTTTTTGAATAGAATTTCTTTTTGGAATCCTCCTTTTCTTAAAATCAGTTTCAAGAAAATTCATAAAATACTTAGCCACTTCTTTTACAAAAGAAGCTGATTCTGTATTTTCAATTTTTTCTTGTTTTACAGTAGGCATAACTATTTCTGTATTAAATCATCAACACTAACACCAAGCGCATTAGCAATTTTTGAAAGTGTATCAATGGTCGGGTTCTGACTACCTCCCGATTCAATTTTGATAATCGTATTGTAGGTAACATCAGCCATTTTGGAGAGACGGTCTTGAGAAACACCGAGCTTTTGTCGGTATTTCTTGATGTTATTAGCTATGGTTGATTTTTTGCTTGCAGACATTGTAATAAATTACTATAATTAGAGTAATGGCGATTTCAATTAGTTATTGTATTAGTATGATAGCAAAAAATCATCTAAAGGTAAATATGACGTTCTAGCTCATCAAAAAGGTTACCGTAAAAGAGTGGATAGCTCATAAATAGGTTACCGTAGTCGTATATGACTATGGAAACAAAAAACAACATATTTGAGGAGTATTTAGGTGAATATTTAAAAGCGGGAAAAGACAAAAAGACTAAGATATTAAAT
>Ga0210057_1009904_pt1 | contig 10910 bp, 9 predicted proteins | sample CryGeyCG2114_010_2_FD_183968 | JGI IMG/M metagenome (GOLD analysis project Ga0210057, IMG submission 183968) | Groundwater microbial communities from aquifer - Crystal Geyser CG10_big_fil_rev_8/21/14_0.10 (SPAdes) (version 2) | ecosystem: Environmental > Aquatic > Deep subsurface > Groundwater ...
CACAAGGGTTTTGATCGAGGAAGAATCCACTTAAGAGTCCAAGTTCTTGCCCCGTGTAGTAGAGAGTGCTCATCACATTTGCGTACGAGAGCAGGAAAAAAATAAGCGCCAGAACAGCTCGCACATCCCCCATTCGTTTTTGCGCTATATGAAAGAGCACAAGACCGGAAAGACCTCCGATGACAGAGGGAAGAATACTGAGCGCTACAAGATCTGCCCCCATCTTTACAAGGAGAGTGGAAAGGAGGATTTGGAGCGGAGCATGCGAAAAGAAGAAATCACGATAGGGGATAACACCATCCGAAAAAAGATACGATGCAGCGAAGTACACCCATTGATCCCCCGCAGAGAACGCTAGATTGGCACGCTTAAGATACGCGTAGCAGAGGTATGCGAGAGCAAGGGTTGCACCAATGATTGCGGCCCGCACCCGTGGCTGCACAAAAAAACGCATAGGCACAGTGTACCCTCCTTTCTTGCTATACTGTGTACCTCTTATGCAGTTTCTTAAGATTGGTATCGGCATCGCACTATTCTTTACGGGAGCGATCACTGTCGCATCTGCATTTGCAGATGTGCCTCGCGATGCGTGGTACAAATCCACACTCGAAAATTTCCTCGAGCAGCAGCTTATCGATGCTGATGTGGCATTTCGCCCATCGGATTCAGCCACTCGCGATGAATTTGTAAAGATTCTCATTCGTGCACGCGGCGGTCTTTCTGTGGGGATTGCACAATTCGATCAGTTCTTCTCCGATGTTTCCCCCGAGCATCCATCGTATCTCGAATTTCAGGAAGCAGGACGCAGTGGTTTCGTGCATGGACCGGGTGATTGTATTGGAATGAACCCCTGCTTCGCTCATCCAAGATCATTCATAAATCGTGCAGAAGCGGCAGCACTCCTCGCTCGCGCATTTAATCTTTCGGGCGAAGATTCTCCGGAGTTCGCAGATGTCATTGTGGGGTCCTGGTACGAAGCGCCGATTCGGCTTGCCTCGAGTCGTTGCGTGCTCCAAGGGGATGCCGGGAAACGCACGGTGCGCCCCGGTGATTCTATGAACCGAGCAGAAATGATTGTGATGATCGATCGTGCGATGCACATGCTCACATACGGCGTGGATTGCGGAGAGGACACGCCCTCTTCCACTTTTGAAGAAGATCGTTTGCGTCCGGAGCGACGACCGGAGAATGAAAATCTTCCCGCAAGGACATTTGAAATTCCTTCACCAGAAACTCCAACCGGGATTCCGCTCATGCGATTCGATATGAGCGCGCACAAGGTGAAGGATATTGTCCTCACAGGGTTCACCTTCGAAGCCGAACAAGGTTCGCTTTTCAATGCGACAAAGTACGCACTCTGGGTGGATCACGATCACGACGGCACTGTCGATACACCACTCGAAAAGAATCAGGCTCCAAAAGGAGGAGTCGTACCATTCCAGAATTTCTCCGGTGGCGGATATGTGATCTCCACCGAAAGTGTTACCTTCGAGGTGCGCGCGACAATAAGTGCATCACCAGAGTCTACGATCCTGCAACTTAAGATTGCTGCGAATGGCATCGAAGCCGAAGAGCTCGATGGTAGAGCGCTCTCTGGCATACGGAAAGATGGTATTTGTGTTGGGAGATGCCAAATTACTCAACAGACGACTCCGGCAGAAGTCCTCACGATTCTTCCACAAGGAAATCTCTTCGTGACCAAGAGTCCAACGCCTATTCGCCCGCACCTCCTCCTCGGTGGTGCCATGACAGAGCCCATACTTCGGCTCAGTTTCCGTGCGGATGGCGAATCTATCGATGTCACAGCGCTCCGCATTACTTCTTCCGGTTCCCTTGCGGGCTCCATTGATCGCCTTGAACTTCTCCGATCAGGATCCTCAACCCATTTTGCCGAAGCTTTGATCGGTACATGCGGTAGTGATGATCTTCTTACGATGAATCCAAGTGATGGTTCCGCACTCCGTACATTCTGTACATCTCTTCCCGCCGGCGCACTGCGCATACCGGAAGATGTTCGTACGGATATCCTCATACGAGCCAGAATGAAGAGTGATGAGACGGGAGGAATCAGTAACGAACCCATCCAACTCTGGCTCACGGGTCAAGCGGTTGCTGCAGATCATACGGGATCAGGCGCTGTAAATGCTCGCGGCGTCGCTTCCAGCACCCGCATTGCAGCGAACGATGGTGATGGCACAGCCGAAGGAGAACTCTTTATCGGAACGGATCACCCTGCAGGGAATCGCGACATCATCGGGACGCTTCATACTTCCATTCTCTCCACCATCACTGCAATCGAAAACGACAGCAGCGATCCGGCGGGTTCGGCGATAGCCACTGGTACGCGTACGATCGGCGCTCTCCGCTTCCATTCTGCAACACATGGTAATGCACAAAATGGATCGAACGATGTTGTGATCGATGATCTTCTCTTTACGGTGAGTGCGACAAATGTACACATCGATTCTTCAACCTTTTTCCTCTTCAATACCGCGGATCACGGAACAACACATGCATGCTCGGCAATCGATTCTTCTGGCGGAGCGCTTGCAGGTTACATCATAGGATCGTTCTTTGTATCATGCACGGGGCTTGCTGCAGCATCCATCGCATCCGGTATCGATTCCGGAGGTGTCATAAACCTCGCGCTCAAAGGAGACATTATAAATCCCCAAGTGAGCGGCTCTGCACATTCCTTCCTTCAACTCTCGCTCCAAGAGTTTACATCACCACGATTAAATTTTAGCGTTGGGGGAAGCCATATCCACTTCCTGGATCAAGATGCAGCGGAGAGCGAGGATTTCTACTGGGTTGATCTGCCTGTGACAGAAGTGCAATCGACAGGGTATGGGCTATAACAAGAGGAAGACGGATGATGCCACCATTGATGTGGTTCAGTACCAATTATACTATTCAACTGAATAGTATACTATATGAACCATATTAATGGTGATGATGCATGCGCCTCCTCGAACCCTTTTTCATCTTTGGAATCAACCACGCAGCAAGTACCGTGGAAATGGGAACTGCGAAAAGAAGTGTTGAGCTGCCAACCAATGTTCTTACAATTTCTTCAGCAATGAATTCTCCATTTATAATTACCCATACGGGGAGTTGGCGATTCGTACTAAAGAGGAGGAGAAGTGGAAGGGAGGCTCCGACATATGCAAGTGCAAGAGAATTCACAAGTGAGGCGATATGTTCTCGACCAACAGATGTTCCTGCGCGATACAGACCGCGGAAGCCGAGAGTCGCATTTGCATGATGGAGCTCATCAACGACAGCGGTTTGCGCCGTTGTGATGTCATCCAGTATGCCCAGAGTACCGATGATCACACCTCCAAGGAGCAAGCCGCGCAAATTAATTCCTGCAGTGGGTCCCATTTGTAGATACATTGCCTCTTCCGATCCCAAGCCAAAAAGTTTTGATGCATACACAAAAATAATTGCCAACAAAGCTGCAATAAGCAGTGTGATCATGGTACTGATAAGTGCAATGGTTGTTCGGCTATGAAACCCATGTGCAAGATAGAGAGAGGTGAGTGCGATGATGAAAGAACCCGTGAGACTTATGAGCAAAGGATTCCATCCTGCAATAATGCTTGGAACAACAAAAAAAGCAAGAATGGCAACACTCACAAAGAGACCGGCAGCCGATTGCAAACCCATTCTGCCGCCGAAGGCGGCCGCCAGGAGGAGAAAGACAATTGCAAGCCACACGAGAGACGGAAGGCGATACTTTTCCCGCAGGTAATACTCGGTGCCTCCATCGAGCGTTTCCCATGCTTCCACAACAACTTTTTCTCCTTTATGGAGCATCATATCTGGTCGGTTTTCCAGAACGGTGTTTTCGATATCAAACTCATTTCCCTTTTTCAGTCCGCTCGTGATCCGAACAGTCACAAACTGCACAGTGCGCCCCATTCCTTCAAATGGCGCCTTTTCTTCTTCCAACACAGAGACGACTTCGGCAACGTATAAAGCACTTCGATCCATCCGGATATTCAGCAGTCCATCGTCCGCGGGCTGAGCCCATGCCGGGAAGGCAAGCAGAAGGCCGAAAACGATTGTGCAAAATTGTATGGGCATGAGACTAATGATCATTATAACGATCGTCCAGAAGCTCCTGTTGCTCATTTCCGTGCACTTCTTCATTGACGACATTGTGTGCGTGAGAGCTTTCTCCACTCAAAAGGAATACTGCCATAATGGCAATGCCGGCAAGAATACAGAGAAGTTGCCGAAATGCCGCCGAGAATTTTACTTCTTTATGGAGCTCTGGAAGAAGATCAGATCCCGCGATATACAGAAAATTCCCAGCGGTTAATGGAAGAAGAATAAGTTCGACATTTTCTAGAGAGCGATGCAATAGAATCACAACAATTGCACCAAGGAAGGCTGTTGCAGCGGAAATAAGATTCCATGCGAGCGCGCGTATACGCGAGTAGCCACTATGAATAAGCACGGCAAAATCTCCGATTTCTTGCGGGATTTCATGAAAGAGAACGGCAACTGTTGTTGCGATTCCAAGCTCAGTGCTGGCTAAGAATGCGCCGGCGATGAGGATACCATCCGTTATGTTATGGACCCCGTCTCCAATAAGCATCATGGTGCCGAGTGGATGCGTATGATCTGGGCAATCGAGTGTATGGCAGTGGTGCCAGTGAATAAATTTTTCAATAATGAGGGAAAGGATGATACCGGCGAGAGTGAGTGAAAATGGAATGAGAGGATTTTCGGCCATCTCTATGGCTTCCGGCAGGAGATGGAGAAACACGTTGGCAAAGAGCGCTCCCGTTGCAAATCCCACAAGAGGCAAAAGCATTTTTCGCAAGAGCGCATCATGGAGAGAAAGCAGAAAAACACCAACGAGGGAAACGAGGCTCACAAGGAGAATACTGATGAAGATGAGAACGATGGTATTCATAAAAAGAAGAAGAAAAATTACAGGCGACAATGTGAGCACAGTCCAAGAATTTCACTGACATGCTCCATAGCAGAAAATTTTGCGCGATGTGCGATAGCCTCTTCTAACTTGCAGAATCTTGGATCATGGAATTCCTCAGTTGTTTTGCAGGAAGTACAGGTGAGAAATCCATGATGTCCAGATCTCTCCGGAATGGTGCAGAGAAGGTATCCGCCAGTTGATGGATGTTTATGGACAAGATGATTTTTCTCGAAAAGGGCGAGCGTTCGGTAAATCGTAACAAGATCTACTTTGCAGCCAAGCTGCACCTCGATTTCGGCTGGAGAAAGCGGTCGTGCAACGGTGCCGAGCGCCGCTAGAATCATTCTACGTGGCTGCGTATTGCGTATGTGAGAGCGGGCAAGAAGTGCGCAGATATTCTCCTCTTTTTGAGTCATGTGCTTCACAGTGTAGTTTAATTGCAAAAGTTTTGCAAATAGAATATTCCACAAAAAGCTTCTTACCAAGGAAATGGCAGACTATGCCTCATATGTGGACGTTCTGGACTACATCAGCTTAAGCTGATGTGGTGAGGCTAGTTGGTTGTTTTCAGAGCTGCATAGTGTTACGCAGCAATAATAGAAGTTAAGTTCGCAGCTTATGTGTGCTGATTACCAAGCATACTTCTGAAACGACCAAAGTATGTACTGGCTGGCTTTTTATAAAGTAAATGCAATAACAATCGTGTGAATGGCTGAAAGTGACTACTCCGTTGTTCGCATTCATGAACCTGGAGTTCCTGCTCACCGCTACACAACTGTTTCTCCATCCATTCGGAAGCAAATGATGGTACACGACCATGTAACAAATGAGAACGTTGCCAAGGTTTCAAATTGAAATTCTCTCCGTTTGCAACAACTGCGCTCTCGCGCACTAGCGAGTCTAACTCCGAACTATCGTACCCATACTGACACTCTTCTTCTGTAAGATTGATGCAGCCCTTACTTACATCTTGCGGCAAATCACGCACAAAATAGAAGTGCCTACGTGTTGCACGCACCAACGGGGCTAGTGTCTCAATTGCCCGGTGGTCGTCCCCTAGCACTGTTAAAAAACCTCTCATAATACCACGAAGCTCCATATCAGTGAGATACTTTCCAAGTCTATTTTCTGGAAAGATATGTGGAGTGTTTGTCTCTGCAAACTGTTCTCGCCTTTCTCTATCAAATCTCAATCCCTCCAATACATTTTCTGACGCGTGCCATAGGGACTCTCCCGCATCATCACCAAATGCTAGTGAAACTCTCTCAATACAGCGTAGCATTACCCGCTCTACATCGTCTTGAGGGTTTGCTCCGTCGTTTACGAAAGCAATTTTTCTCTGCAAATATTCTTTGCGACTCTGCCATTCGTGAGGCAATGGTGCATCATCATCAATAACGTCATCTATTTCCCTCATCAACACATAGTATTCACAAAGGAATTGGAGTCTTTGCGGTAACAACCCATGTGGTACATGACCAATAGTAGTGTAGGCATATTTGTGCTTGCGTTCGGGAGAGCATAACCGCGAAAACACGCGTTGTTGTATGCCGTCAAAATCGGAGTGCTGTTTTAGCATAAACCTTGTTTGACAGGCTTCATCAAAGCACCCCAGACAGCACCACCCTTCTTCATAGGAGGATTATCCTACTACAAAAAGCCTCTTTTTACGAAGGATTGGCATGGAACTCTCAAAGTTTCTATGTACGAGTGTGTGGCGGGGCTGACGGGACTCGAACCCGCGACCTTCCGCGTGACAGGCGGACGCTCTAACCAACTGAGCTACAACCCCAAGTGTAGACTTTTAACCGTTGTCGTAATGATCGCGTTTCGTCCCTTTATAACGGGCTGCAGGGCAGCCCTAGGCCAACTGAGCTACAACCCCACAGGTTGATGCAGGAAAGGAACGAAGCGTGCTCTCTGCACAGAGCGAAGGAACTCTAGCAGGAACGCGCTCTCTGTACCAAAGGGAAACAGTGCTTTCTCCCATGGTTGAATGCATGGTTAGGCTCCACAAGGATAGGGAGGTTCCCTGTTCCATTCCCTTTGTCCACAGTGCTGGAATGTTGTTACTGGAGCATCCGTTATGAAGAAGGAGTTATGGGAAGGATTCCATCGTTGCTTGCAAATCTCGCATCATTCTAAGCGTGATGCCGATGTTCTGCATCATGGCGATAGTTTCCGCGTACCGTTCTCCTGCAAGGAAGAGGTGGCGAAGATAGCTCTTGGTGTGCTCGCGGCTCAATTCGCTCGGGGAATGTGCATCAATGATGGAGTGATCATTCTTAAACTCATGTCTCGTGATTGTGATTTCGCTTCCATCAGAGAGGAACAAACGCCCATGTCGCGCTTCGCGTGCAGGGAGAACACAATCGAACATATCGATGCCGTGGGCAATGCAGCGGCGCATCTGCTCCCTATCCCCAACGCCCATCAGGTAGCGAGGACTTTCTGCAGGCAGAAGCGGTGCAACCTCTTTTACAATAGCTTCCATTTCGTCCGGCCCTTCGCCTACCGCAAGTCCTCCGAGTGCATAGCCATTGAACCCTATGCCAATAAGCTCTTCTATGCATTTCTTCCGCAGGTCGAAGTGAAGCCCCCCCTGAACAATACCAAAGAGAAGAGGATGGAGAAGAGGAGAAGAGGAGACGACATTCTTCTTATCCTCTCCTCCTCTTTTTCCTCTCATTCTTTTCCTCTTTATCAACTCTAAGTGAATCTCCTTACACTTCTTCGCCCATCGCAGCGTGCGATCAACTGCCCGTTCTATTTCCCCTCGCGAAGCCTTGGAAGGAGGGCACTCATCAAAACACATGATGATATCCGCGCCGAGTTTATGCTGGATCTGCATTGCATCTTCTGGCCCTAAGAAATGGAGATCGCCATTCAAGTGATCGCGAAACTCAACACCCCTATCATCAATCGTATTCCGATGGCGGAGTGAAAAGACCTGATAGCCGCCGGAATCCGTGAGAATCGGTTTCTGCCATCCGATGAATGCATGCAGCCCTCCGGCTTCTTCCACAATGTGTACTCCCGGCCGGAGCGAGAGATGGTATGTGTTGCAGAGGAGAATTTCTGCACCAAGTTCTAATAGCTCTCTGTGGCTTATCCCACGCATAGCGCCGGATGTGCCAACCGGCATGAAGAACGGCGTTTGGATATCGCCATGCCCCGTTGTAAGGACTCCTCGCCTGCCCAAACTTTCTTGTATGAGCACTTTAAACATGATTGGCATCCTAGCAGAGGAGCTCTGCTCAAAGCTCAAGAAGCTTCAGATTTTGGTGGGCAGCCAGCCTGTAATTTTCTATCATGCATTTCCCTTAATGCTTTTCGAAGAAGCCATCAAAATCGTCGATGAACCAACTTTTCGAGATTTCCTCGAAGATGGATGCGAGGTCGATGTGCATTTTAGCAATCTCGAGCATGAGGGGCTCTTTGAGAGTATCGTGTTTGAAATGAGGCAGCGTTATCGCACAAATACCGGATTGCCTCTCTACATCGCTGCGATTGGACAGCAAGACGGTGCACATGTAGTAAGGTTCCGGCTGCGTCCCTATGGACAACCGAAGTCTTAAGGGAGAATGAATACGATGTCTGTCTGCGGGTGAGCCTTTCATTGCGATTCTCCTCCTCCTCCATTACCCTCCTCGCGATGCCAATAGTAACGTACATACAGACCGATGGAACGAAGAAGAGCGTGGAAGGAGAAGAGGGGAGAACGATTCTGCAAATTGCACTTGAAAACGGCATTTCCATGGAACATGCCTGTGGCGGGAATGGTTTTTGCACCACATGCTCGTGCGATGTGCAGGATGGTCAGAATATGATTGAGAGTGGAGCCGTGAGCTCTGTGAATGACCGAGAGGAAAATATGGGTGTCGAGGGTCCCGAACGAAGACTCGGCTGCCAAACAAAAGTGCACGGTGACATTACGGTAAAGATTGTGGAGATTTAACAACTTTTCTCGCTTGCCCCTCGTAGCCTTGGCGCAGTGGGGAGCGAGTCCGTCCCGCCGCGGCGGGACGGGGCGAGTCGAGAGATGGCTCAATTCGACAAGTCTCTCGACTCACTCAGTCATGCGTGGCATGACCTCGTTCGCTCAAGAAAAGAGCTATTTCGTCCTCAACTCCTCCATCACTCCCCGGAATATTTTTCGCAGTCGCTCTTCATCTCCTGTGGCAGAGGGAATTTCGATTTCATCAATCTTTTTTCCTAAAACGAATGGTCGTACATTTGCGGCGAATGCCCATTGATGCGCCCGCTCCAACTCCGAGGCCGCTCCGGGTTCTATCGTGAGTTCGGTGATTTCATCATCATTGATCGCGAAGGAAATCGACATCGTGTGCGACTGACCAAAAAATTCGTAGCTTGGCGAGAATGTTTGCGATTGAGTGCCCCCTGTGAGCGACGCAGCGAGATTGCATGAAGAAAGCACGAGCCCCCCCAAGATCATCATTGTTATCTTCTGCATGCTTCCCATCTAACCATGAGTTTCGTTTGGTGCAAAGCGAAAGAAAGTCTACTCTGCCCGGATTAACCGGGCAGAGTAGAGAAAACCTGATATCCTCTTACCAATCCCAACCTGGTAGAGATCGATAACGAATTGCAGGCTTGCTACCACCCACTTTCTTCTTTTTACGTTTCACTCCGGGATCCCCAGAGCTTAGTCCTAAATGATTTGAGAGATGGGCAACCGGGATTAACCCCGGTCTGCCCCGACCCATACACCGAGGACACCGACACTCCATAGTCCGCGAAAGTGCCTTATTGGACACGACTAACTCCTTTAAAAAGAAGGAACGAAGAGTGATCAGCCAACGAAGGCTGATCGCGATAGCAAAGTATTTATACACCTCATTTCCAGTGCGTCAATGCTTTATGTTGTAACTGCTCACTGAACCTGCGAGAGAGGATCTATATGAAGGGCTAAAGCCCAAGTGGTAGCTTTCGTTAACCCCGCCCTTAAGGGCGGGGTTAACGCCCTTGTTTACAGGGCTTTAGCCCTTTCATGCAAAGTCAGTGAGGGTTACTTTATGTTCCCTCCTGCCAACTCGCAAGATACTTCTTCTGTTCTGGGGTGAGCTCATCAATCAAAATGCCCATTTCTTTAAGCTGCAGGAGCGAGATCTCTTGATCCACAGAAGGGGGAAGAGCGATCACTTCATTCTTCAGTTTACCACGATTCTTCACCAGATATTCACACGCAAGCGCTTGCCCGCAGAAACTCATCGACATCACTTCACTTGGGTGGCCTTCGGCGGAGGCTAAATTTACAAGTCGCCCCTCGCCTGCAACATAGATCACGTTCCCATTCTTCATCAAATATTCATCCAGATAATGACGCACACGGCGCTTGCGGCCAGCTTTTTCCTCCAGTGTCTTCAGATCAATTTCATTATCAAAATGGCCGGAGTTTGCGAGGATTGCACCATCTTTCATCTTTTCCATATGCTCCATGCGAATAACATGAAAATTGCCGGTGACGGTGACAAAGATATCGCCGAGTGCCGCAGCCTCTTCCATCTTCATCACACGGAAGCCATCCATGGCGGCTTGGAGCGCAGGGAACGGATCCACTTCTGTCACAATCACATTGGCGCCGAGGCCTTTGGCGCGCATGGCGCAGCCTTTGCCGCAACTCCCGTACCCCAGGATTACGACAGTTTTTCCTGCGATCAGAATATTTGTGGAGCGCAGGATGCCATCGAAAGTGGATTGTCCGGTGCCGTAGTAATTATCGAAGAGGTGCTTGGTCTTATTATCGTTCACGGCGATCATAGGGCACTTGAGCGCGCCCTCTTTCACCATTGAGTGTAGACGGATGATGCCCGTGGTTGTTTCCTCGCATCCGCCGATGAGCTTTGTCATAGCATCCTGCCTTTTCGTGTGGAGTTCTGTCACAAGATCGCAGCCATCATCAATCGTGAGATCGGGCTCTGCATCAATGACAGCGTTCAAG
>Ga0210057_1009905_pt1 | contig 10910 bp, 10 predicted proteins | sample CryGeyCG2114_010_2_FD_183968 | JGI IMG/M metagenome (GOLD analysis project Ga0210057, IMG submission 183968) | Groundwater microbial communities from aquifer - Crystal Geyser CG10_big_fil_rev_8/21/14_0.10 (SPAdes) (version 2) | ecosystem: Environmental > Aquatic > Deep subsurface > Groundwater ...
TTCCCTTTATTCCATAACGTTTAAACTGACGCTGCCAAACATCAATAGTGGCAATATTAACTTCAAAGATATTGGCCACATCACGCCTTTTCCTTCCTTCAATAAGTTTAACGATTGCTCGTGCTCGATCACGTTCATTAGGGTCTTTTGTTTTACGAAGAAACTCCCGTAATTTATTAATCTCGCCGTCCCCATTTTTGGCAAGAATAGTCATATCTTTCCATCATAGCAGATTTCTATTGAAGTTATCTATAGTTCCAAACAGCAAGATTGTACTTGGCAATGTCCACCCGACCATTATGTGGAAGCAGATGATGGAGTCATATAAAGAAATTGATTTTATTATTCGAGGAGAAGGAGAAGAAACTCTATTTGAGTTAGTTATGGGTTATCAGTTATCAGATATTAGAAGTTTAGTATGGAGGACAAACAAGAAAATTATTGAAAATAAAATCCGTCCAATGATAAAAAATCTAAATTCACTTCCTTTTCCTGCATGGGATTTGGTAAACCCTATAAATTATCCATCACGGGGACAAGGATTGGTAAACGGAATCAATCTTTCAAAAGAAGTACGTTTTCCACTCATATTTTCACGTGGTTGCATGGGTACTTGTACATTTTGTTCAAGTTGGCTTATATGGAAAGGATATAGATATCGTAGTGGTATATTAGTTGCTGATGAGATTGAAATGCTTAATAAAACATATGGAGCTAAACACTTTGTATTTCAAGACGATACTCTTACGGGAAATAGAGATGAAATTATTATGTTTTGTAAAGAAATACTGAAAAGAAACTTAAAAATTGCTATTTTTGGTACAACGCGGGTTGACAAGGTTGATTTACAAATGTTAAGAGTAATGAAACAAGCAGGGTTTTACGAACTGAGTTTTGGAATTGAATCAGGTTCTCCCAATATGCTTTTGCATATTAATAAGCGAACCGATATCGATAAAATAAAACATGCAATACGTATTACTAAAAAAGCTGGTATTAAAACATGTGCGCTTATGATGTTTGGTCTTCCCCGTGAAACCACGAAAGATCGTATTTTAAGCAAAAAGTTGTTGGATAGTATTAAACCTGATGAGATCGGATCGGTTGGAGCTGTATGGATACTTCCCGGAACAGCTTTATACGAACAGGCTAAAAACGCAGGACTTATGAAAGATTCTTTTTGGCTAAGCAAAAAGAAATACTATATTTATCGTGGAGGAATTGGAGGAGATAGAATTAATCAGTTATCGAGATTACGGGACGAACTATGGCATATGTTCGGAAATACGCTCATTTGGAAAATGATCGATACAATAAACGCATATAGAGAAAAATACATAAAAAGACTCTTTACGTATTTCAGATTCTCAAGTACAATACATGTATGAACATAAATAAAGTTATTGATACATTGAAAACAAAATATCCGGGAAAAAAAATCGTCTTAAATAGTAAAGAGAATCTAACAGAAATACTTTGTGAAGTCGATCCGACGCCCCTTCATCCTGAAAAAAGTACTGCAATATCGGTTATTGATATGACTGAACCGCACTATCATAATAATTCAACTGAAACATATGAAGTTGTTAAAGGTAGTTTAACTCTTTTGGTTGATGGAAAACCCCAACTTCTTTCAGTTGGGCATTCTGCTACTATTTATCCAGGCCAGATACATTCTGCCACAGGTGATGAAACATGGGTGAAAGTTACCTCAAAACCTGGTTGGACTAAGAAAGATCATATATTAGTTGAAGAAAAGAGTCTGTAAGTGTAAGACTAAATATCTTCTAGTCCCGCTAAGCGGGACGAACCAATCAATTCTGGAGTCATTACTTCATTCTCCCAGAATGATAAAATTACCGTTACATCTTTACAATAAGTCGTAGACTGATGAGAAAAAAAGTAAAAACCGTAATAATCAAAAAAAACATTCCCATATAGTAATCAGTTTGAGTAATTCTATGAATATAATTTCTACGTGGAGATTTAAGATGTAAGCCCCTTATTTTTTTCATACTTGAATATAATAATTATAGCATTTTAAAGATCTAAAGTCAAATTATATCAACAATATTTTTGATCTCGTTTATGGTGAGAGCTTTCATAAGTTTTTCTCTTACTTTTCCATAGCCGGGAAATCCGGAACAGTACCAGCAGAAATGTTTTCGAAGAGGAGCAATACTCATCTCAGGTCGATACTTTAAATACAATTTAGCGTGTTCAAGCATAACTTGAAACTTTGTTTTTAGAGTTGGCTTATTTTCTCCAAAAAACCATGGATTTCCAAAAGCTGCCCTACCAACAAGTATTCCATCTACATCGTATGTTTTTATATATTCCTTAGCTTGACCCATTGAGGATATGTCCCCGTTACCCCACATTTGAGTTTTTGATTTATAAGCAAGTTTAACTGCTTTTTGTATTTCTTCCCAATCTGCTTTTCCTGTATACAGTTGTTTAAATGTTCTTCCGTGAATGGTAATTAAATCCGGTTCAGCGTCGAGTAAATACGAAATCCATTTCTTTGTAATTGGTTTGTCAAATCCTATTCGAGTTTTTACCGATACTGAAAATGTTTTTCTTTTCGGGATTATATTATTTTGCTTTTTATAAGTTAAAATAGCAGTAAGAATTTCTTTAGGTAATAGAGTATCAGAAATTTGTTTTCCATTTTGCCAATCGTTTCTTGCTTCTTTTAAAGTATGGATTAGTTGCCGGGCTTGTTTTGGATTAAGTATTAATCCTGCTCCTCCACCTCGTTTAACAAGTCCGCGGTCGGGGCAACCCATATTTACATCAATTCCATCAAGTCCCATCTCGGCAACAATAAAAAAAGCATTATAAAAAGAAATTTCATTTACTCCAAACACTTGTCCAATAATGGGAGTTTTTGATTTATGTCTATGAAAGGAATGAAGGAGTTTAGTTGCTCCACGCATGAGTCCTTCAATGGGAATAAATTCAGTAAACATAATGGAAGGTTTACTATATTTGTCAACAATTTCTCTATATGCACAATCAGTTACACCATCAATAGGAGCAAGACCAATAATGGGATGTTTCAGGTTATGAATAAAAGACATATACTAAATAATTTCTTCTTTTCTTTTTCTCACGAAGGAGATCCACTCTTCTACAACCTCAAAAATAAGTTTAAAAGGAGCTTCAATAAGAAAGTCGAAAATAAAAATAAAGAAATTAAGCTTGGCTAAACCTCCACTCAAAAACTTGCCGATAGATAATATCGGCATAAAGAAAAAGTCAATTACAGGCGATAACAAACCTGATTTTTCAGAAAGACGATATTCATTTACAATTTGTTTCACTCGATAAGAAAAGAAGGTAACTAAACTGATAAAGAAAACAAATATACCTATACTAACTAAATTAAAGTTTAATAGTTTGAGTCCTTCAAAAATGAGAGTAAAGGTTACTAAAAAAGTAAGTGAGTAAAAAATGGTAAATCCGAAGATAAGAATTGGTTTTTTTTCTCTTCCTTTTTTAGGCATGTATGCAACAGTTGTTTCGAAACTTTTATCTGCATCGATAATATCAACCAGTCTATTATAGATATTTCTTGTATTATCTTCTCCAGGAACTTTAAAGAAAGAGATAATAAGAAGCATTAATATGGGTGGAAACAACGTATTTATAGCAATTGATTCATAATTGACTGCACCGTATATCCATTTAGAAAGAGGAAATTCTAAAAGAAGTGCAAATACCATTTTGGTGAGAAAAATATAAATAAAGCTTCTAATTGATAAAACGCGCATTCTGGACGAAAGCTGTTGGTATTTTTCGCGACATGTTAAATCGACCTCTGTCCAAAGTTTTTGACGGTTGGTAAGAATAGATTCAAGTGTTTTGAATTTCGTACGGACAAAGCTATAAAGAATTAAAAACGGTGGAAGCTGTTTTCGTGTATATCTTACTAAACTTTCTACATAGGGACTAGTAATTGTATCGTCAATTTTTTGCATTATAGCAGGTAGTTTATTGGTAAAATCACGTAATTCAGATTCTGAATAATCATGTAATGGTTTATAAAATGTAGTAAATAAATGATATCGTTGATATGGTTTATCGTTTTTTCGGAAAGATCGCTCTAAAGCGCAAAGAAAATATGCATCTTTTTGATCATCAGACAACCCTTGAATTCTTATTTTATTTCGAAGAACTTGATATATAAAAAAAGTAAAATTTGCATATCTGGTTGAATCTTCTGGAGAGAGTGTTTCTTCAATTTCACATGTTAGCATATGAACTAAAAACTCCCACTGAAATTCTTTTTGGTTTCCATTTCTGCCGGATAAAAGCAGTTTTCGAACATATAAATATTTATCAATAATTTCTTGGAGTATTATTTGATCATGACCTCCTAAACTTCCATTTGGAAAATATCGCGCCCATAAAAGTTCTCTAAGTACATTTTCCGCCTCATTTTTTCCTTCGGGATTGAGCATTATTCGTCTTTTTATAATTCGTTCAATTGCAGCCCTTCGAATAAGATGATCTTCTCGATATTCAACTGCATTCCGGACACGCTCATATACCAAAGCAAATAAGGATACAGTTGGAGAAACAGTAATTTTAGATAAATCATCAGGAATAAGTTTTTGTTTAATTGATTTTATGCTTGCGATTAATGCTTGTGTGAATTGAGAAAGGATAATCGGTGTCAACGGAATTTCCTTATTATCTGAAGTTTCTGACATAATAGAATATTATATCAAAATAGGTCAAAAATGACAATACATAACTATTTTACTTTTTGAATTATTTTCAATAGTTGATCATGAATTAATCCATTTGAGGCTACAATTCCATTAGGTAGTGTTTTGTCTGTGATTGGTTTTCCATCAAGATCGGTAACTTTTCCTCCCGCATTTTTAACCATAAGAATACCCGGTGCTACATCCCACCATTTATGATGAGCGATATCTTCTTTTGAAGTAATAGAAACATAAGCGTCGTATGCACCCATTGCGGTATATGCGAGAGATTCTGCATCCCATTGTGTACTTCTTATTTTATAAACAGCTTCACATAACCTGCTCATTACGGTAAATATTTTTGGCCGAATTAAAGGAGAGCTAGATAAACTGGGTAAACGTACTGAAATAAATGTTTTTGAAAGTGTTTTTTCTTTTGAGACCAATATAGTATGTGAATTTAAGAATGTCTTTATATCGGTCGAAAACATATACTTAGTTTCTGGCTGATAAGCAATACCCATAATAGGAGTGTTTTTATATTCCAAAGCAATAAGAATATAATAATATGGAATACCTTTAGCATATTCTTTTGTTCCGTCTAATGGATCAATAACCCAATTAAAATCGGACATATCTGATTTACTGATTCCTGATTCTTCTGCAATAATTCCGTGGTTGGGATAATATTTTTTGATTTGAGCAATAATATATTCTTCAGATGCGTAATCTGCAGAAGTCGCGATATCTAATTGTTGGAGATCTTTAACTTTTTTAATAATGAAATCTTTTTTTTTGGATATAAGAATATTTCCTGCTTGAATGGCAAGTTTTTCTGCAAAAAGTCTGAATTCTTGTTTTATCTTGTCTGATAACATAATTATTCTAAAGAACCTACGTTAACGCCAGATTTAAAATCTACTTCTTTAATCGCATGTAAAATCTGAGATACTTGTTTTTTTAATACATCATACATTTTCTGAGTTTTAGCTTCAAATTTGACAGTAAGGTATGGACCGTTTTGAGAAGCTCGTACGATAAGCATTTCGTTTTCGGAATCCATTCTTACACCGTCAATTTCAATATATTCTGCTTTTGGATATAGTTTTTTAATCTCTTTACCAATTTTATTACTGACAATATCAAATTTAATCTTATCTGCGCAACCTACTTTAATTTCTGGACTGGAAAAATAGTGAGGTAAACTATCTACTACTTGACTTAATGTTTTATTCTTTCGAGTAAGATAAGCAAGAATTCTCAAACTTGCCACTGCTCCGTCATCATGACCATAAAAATTATCTACAAAATAAAAATGTCCGCTGAGTTCTCCACCGAATGGAGCAGCTTCATCTCTTACTTTTGCTTTAATAAAAGAATGACCTGTTTTCCAAACAATCGGGATACCTCCTGCTTTTTGAATTACTTCTTTAACCTGTTTTGAACACAGGGTGTTAAACACGATTTTTGATCCTGGAAGATATTCAAGAGCATCTTTGGCAAATATGGAAACGAGAATATCATTCCATATGAGATTACCTTTATTGTCAACGACTCCTAGTCTATCTCCATCCGTATCGTATGAAAATCCAATGTCTGCTTTTTCTGCAATTACTCGTTTTGCAAGACGTTTTTGTACTTCGCTTTCTGTCGGGTCAGCAACTCCAACTGGAAAATTTCCATCCGGTTTCGTATTTTGTTCAATAACAGTGCATCCTAGTTTTCTAAATATTTTGGGAAGAAAAAGTCCTGGAGTTGCTGCGCAAGCATCTACAACAATTTTATATGGCTTAATATGATGCGTTCTGCGAAGGATATCTTTAATATATTCATCGGCGATATCTTTTTTAATGTGTTTACCTTTTGTTTTTGTTTTGATGAAAATTCCTTTTTTTACTAATTCACGAAATTCAATAATGTCGTGTGTTAACATCGTCTCGGAGTAACCAGTTGCAAACTTAAATCCATTAAACTCTTTTGGATTATGAGAAGCAGTGATCATAACCATCCCTCGAGTTCTAAAAAGATACTGGGCGAAATAGCAGATTTGAGAAAGAGTCATTCCGATATCATAAACAGTAATTCCTGAATCTGTAAGTCCCTTTACCATTGCGTCTCGAAAAGATGGACCTGATAGACGAGAATCATAGCCTAATACACAATCATATATTCGTCTTTGCAATAACCATGTTGCATATCCTTTTCCAAGAAGTTCTACACGTTCCTCATCAAGATCTGGACCAACAACACCTCTTAAATCGTATCCTCTGTAAACATGATCTGGAATTGTTTTTGTTTGTTTCATAGTATTAAAAAATTGTAATGCACTCCTAATTATAAGTAATGACAAGCAAGAATCTCAAGTGATTTTATTATTCCGAAGGGATTAGAACCTGTTTTCATAGTTAAGTCGATCCTAAACATACCTTCATACCATCCAATTAATTTTGTTTTTGACCATAAAAAAGCTTGTTTTTTTAATTTGTATTGTTGCCATTGTTGTGTTGTTTTTGTAAAAAGGTTATCTTGTGCAAGTATAAGAGATCGCGTAAAACGAGCTAACATGAGGAAAATAAATTGAGCATCTTGATATGAAGCGACACTATTTAGAATTTGTATAAAATTAGTCAAGTTACTTGGATAGAGGGCGTCTTGAAGTTTGAATATGCTTGTTGTAAGTTTAAACTCTTTAATTTCAACTAAGTTTTTCAACTTAATTTCTCGTGCTTGCTTACCTTCTTCCCAATCAATTAAGTCAATTGTTTTATTATTGGTTAAATCAATGACAATATCTTCAATAGTTTTTGTATTATTTTTTTTAGGTTTTATTGATTTTTTTCCTCTTGAACGAATAATTCTTGATTCAAGATTTTCAACAAAAAAAACGTGTTTATCGAAAAAAAGATTCTGGCTTTCTCCGATCCAAAGCTGAATTTCTTCAATTTGAGAAGGTTGAACCGATTGAATTTGATATCCCTTTTGAATGTATGAGTTTTTTAAAGAAGTATAGTATTCTCTTGATTTAATCGTATCTTCTCCACAAATTATTGTTAACATAGTATTATTATACAAAATAGTGTGTAACTTTTTACAATTTTGGTTATACTAAAAGGTATGTATGATCTTATTAGCATTGGAAATATAAGTGTTGATATTTTTTACCAAGGAGCTTCCTTAACGTATACTAATAATCGATTTCAGTTTGCCATTGGAGGGAAGTATTTTGCTGATTCAATTGTTGAATCGCTTGGTGGTGGTGGGGCGAATGTTGCAATCGGAGGCTCAAAACACGGTTTAAAAACAGCTGTTCTCGGACATATTGGAAATAATCCATTTAAGAGCATGATTTTGGAAAAACTGAGAAGTCATTCAGTATCTACTTCATTATGTCAGTATGTAGATAACTACTTCAATCTTTCAAGCATATTCTTAACTAAAACTGGTGAAAGGTCAATTGTTCACTATACAAGTCCTCATCAACACATTCTTTCAAACAAAGATGACAATCATAATCTGCTTAATTCACAAATTGTTTATATGGGAAATTTACAACATGTTTCATTGACCGAGAAATGTGAACTTCTCCACTTTTTTAAGAAACATAATAAAAAAGTAGTTGTGAATTTTGGAGCAAACGATTGTCGTCGTAATAACGACCAGTTAAAAGAACTTTTAAAACCAATCGATACGTTAATCATAAATGGTCATGAGTTTTCAGATATGGTAAAAGTAAATTACGCTGATATTGATTTTACTCATCATATAATTAAGAAATATATTCCTTATTTATCAGATAAAAATATCATAATAACATTGGGTGCAAAAGGAAGCTATGCGTATACAATGGATACTATATTTCACCAAAAAGCATATTCAATAAATAAAATTGTTGATACAACAGGAGCTGGTGATGGTTTTACTGCTGGGTTTATTTCAGGATTTATTAAAACTAAATCGTTAAGTGAAGCAATGAATGTAGGGGCAACATATGCTGCAAAAATATTGACTCAAATTGGTGCAAATTAAGCGAGTTCTTCATTCCAATAACAGTATGAAAGCCCACAAGCAATAGCATCTGCCGTATCATCTTGAAGAATTTCTTTTATATTACCCAGTGTTAATCGGAGCATTTTTTGAATTGTTTGTTTATCAGCTCGTCCATAACCGGTTATAATTTGTTTTATCTGAAGAGGGGTAAAAAAAACAATTGGAATAGAGTTTTGCGAAGCAATTAGCATAATAACACCCTGTGCTTGAGCCACTGAGATGAGTGTTTTTTTATTTTTAAAAAAAAATAGTTTTTCAAGGATAATTTTTTCAGGTTTGTTTGTAGTTATTATGATTTCTAACTCAAGATAAATTTCTTTAAATCGATCAGAAGTTGTACTACTTTTTTTTGTTTGTATTAATCCTGCTGATAAAAAAGAAAAGGATTGTTTAGCCTTTTTATTAAAAAGTGCATATCCAACGCGCTCTACACCTGGGTCAATAGATAAAATTATCATATATCGTAATTGTATACTAAAAAATATTGTATATAACAAATTTTTAGTATAAAGCTGATTTAAGGAAAATAAAAAAGTATAGGTAAAAAAGTTAGAAAGTCAAAAGTGATGGGAGATCGCTCGTTAGTACGTCTTGACTAAACCCATTGCGGGGCTTACATCTAACGCCTATCAAACCAGTATTCTTCTGGCGAGCTAATGTGGATTTCTTATCTTAGGGTTCGCTTCGCACTTGATATGCATTCAGTGCTTATCGTTAGGAGATTTAGCTACCCAGCGATGCCCTTGCGGGACAACTGGTACACCAGGGATCTCCTCATCTAGGTCCTCTCGTACTGTAGATGACTCCCTTCAAAAATCTAATCGCTTGCACCGGATAGAGTCCGAACTGTCTCACGACGTTCTGAACCCAGCTCGCGTACCACTTTAATGGGCGAACAGCCCAACCCTTGGAACCGACTCCAGCTCCGGGATGTGGTGAGCCGACATCGAGGTGCCGAACGACGCCGTCGATATGAACTCTCGGGCGTCACCAGCCTGTTATCCCCAAGGTAGCTTTTATCCGTTAAGCCCCGACGGCAAATCACAGCCGTGCGGGGGATCACTAACGCCTGCTTTCGCATCTGATCGGATAGTTATCCTCACAGTTAAGCTAGCTTATGCGTTTGCACTTACATTCCGATTTCCATCCGGAATAAGCTAACCTTTGCGCTCCTCCGTTACTTTTTTGGAGGAAACCGCCCCAGTTAAACTGACCGCCAAACACTGTTTCCTTCCTATTGGAAAGATAAGGAGAAAAAAGAACAAAGAGAGGTGTTTCATTGTCGGGCAAGCCCTCCCTCCTACGCTCAACAATTGTTCTTTTTTCGCCAATGTCTAGTTTCAGTAAAGCTCTTGGGGTCTTTTTGTCCAGGTGCAAGTAGGCCGCATCTTCACAGCCATTTCAATTTCGTCGAGCTACGATTCAAGACAGTTATCAACTCGTTATACCTTTCATGCGGGTCGGAACTTACCCGACAAGGGGTTACGCTACCTTAGAACTCTCAGGGTTAGAGCTGTCGTTCACTGGAGCTTGCACCGGAACCTTCTTTAGAGATTGCTCACTAAAGTCAGCCCCAATGATTAACTTACCAGTACTGGACAGGCATCAGCTCCTATACATCCCCTTTTGGGGTTTGCAGGAACCTGTGTTTTAGTTAAACAGTCGATTGATAAACGTTTGCTGAGATCCCGATAAATCGGGACAGAGCATCTTGCAAAGCTTACGCTCAGTTTTTTATGCAGAGTTCCTTAAATCGTACTTACTCGTATGCCTTAGTGTACTCCACCAATTCACCTGCGTCGGTTATCGGTACGGATACATATAAAACTCATTTATTAACTTTTCCCGGAAACATAATTTTTTCAGCTTGCCCGACTTGCGTCAGACTCGAAATTACTCCTCAATTTTACCTTGCGGCAAAACTTAAAAACTTAAACCCTCATATAGAAGGCCTGAAATATCATACTTCGTCATTAATAAATTGATAGCGCTTTATATGCAGTAGCAGGATATTAACTGCTTGTACATCGCATCAGCCTAAATCGGCAGACACTTAGATCCGACTAACCCTCAGTCGATTGACGTTGCTGAGGAAACCTTGAATTTACGGCATCTCGAATTTTCATCGAGAGAATCACTACTCATGTC
>Ga0210057_1009906_pt1 | contig 10909 bp, 7 predicted proteins | sample CryGeyCG2114_010_2_FD_183968 | JGI IMG/M metagenome (GOLD analysis project Ga0210057, IMG submission 183968) | Groundwater microbial communities from aquifer - Crystal Geyser CG10_big_fil_rev_8/21/14_0.10 (SPAdes) (version 2) | ecosystem: Environmental > Aquatic > Deep subsurface > Groundwater ...
TAAATGTGAAAAACAACAAGAATTTTTAATACAAAAAGAAGCTTGTTTAATAAAAAATGGAACACCAATAGTTGAAAAAGATGCTAACGGATGCCAAACACTTGTAAGATGTGAAATACCTATTGAACTTGAAGAAGAAAAACCAATAGAGATAACAATAGCAGAAGAATTACAACCACAATCACAAATTTATTGTGAATTTCCAAAACCAGAACAAGAACCAAGTTTAAACTTAATAAAAATAAAAAATTTAGTATATTCTGAAAGTGTACTAAGTTTTGAACTCATAAATGAAGGATACGAAGGAGAATTTGTAATAAACATAGAACTATTAGATAGCCTTGGAAGAATTTTAACAATTTATAATGAATTAACGAGTGAAACTGGCAATAAACAAACAAGCATCCCTCAAATGCAGGAAAACCCTCTTGTAAAAATAAACATTATAGGGAAAGATGGACAATTAATCGGACAAGACAAAATACAAACTTAAAATGAAATTTTCACATAAAGAAATATTTGATTTAGTGAAGGCATGGGTTATTATTAGTTTTGCTTTTGCTATTGTGTTTAAGAATGCTGGTGATGTTTTTATTAATATTGTTTTAATGTCTTTAATTACTGTTGGTGCCGGTTTTTTATTGCACGAATTAGCTCATAAGTTTGTTGCTCAACATTTTGGTGTTTGGGCAGAGTTTCGCAGTAATGATCAAATGTTATTACTCGCGTTAGTTATGAGTTTTTTTGGTTTTGTATTTGCTGCGCCGGGAGGTGTTTGGATGCCTAAGTTGAGTAAGAATAAAGAGGGCTTAGTTTCTTTAGCCGGCCCATTGACTAATATATTTCTTGCAATATTATTTTTTGTCAGTAATATTTTTTATGTGAGCACTTGGTTTTCTTTTGGTATGAATATTAATTGTTTTTTAGCTATTTTTAATTTGATTCCTTTTCCCGGTTTTGATGGTAGAACAGTGTTTGATTGGAATAAAATTGTTTGGGGAAGTTGTATATTGATTGCAGGAATTTTTCTTTACTTGCCTAGTTTAATTTAATAAGTTTAACTCTTCATTTAAGTCTTGTAATGAATATTTTGATACAAATCCTTTGTTAACTAAATATTCCTGTAATTCCCAAATAGTTATACCTGCCATTTTAGCTGCGCCACTCATAGTTGTTTTACTTTCAACATACCATCGAGCTGCTTTTTCTTTCATAAATTCTTTATATCCCAGATAAGATAGTTTTCTTATTATTGAACTTCTATCAAGAGTTTCTTCCTCACTTAATTTTTCAATTTTTTTTAAAAAATTTTCATCAAATCTTATGCCTATTGCTTCACTCATTTTATTTCCTCCGGCAATTTATCTAAAATTACATTGTGAAACCAACCTATTTCTCTTAATATTTTTATTGAATTTATCATGTTTTGTTTGTTTAATTTATTTTTTTTGTATAAATTTAACAATATAAATATTTAGGTTATGTAAAAAGTAGTTTTTATAAATATTTTAATTTTCTTATATGTTGAGTTTTGGAGGCATAATTATTTTCAATATGGAGATAATATTTAAGGATAAACCGGACAAAGAACAGGATATTTTAGATCTATTACACCCGTTAGTTCGTAAATGGTTTTTAAAAAAATTTGGCAAGTTGGCTTTGCCTCAACAATATGCAGTCATGGACATTCATTCAAGAAACAATATTTTAGTATCAGCTCCCACAGGCAGTGGTAAAACTTTGACATCTTTTTTAGCAATTCTTAATGAATTAGTTGATTCTTCAGTTAAAGGTGTTTTGCAGGATAAAATTTATTGCGTTTATATTTCCCCTCTAAAAGCTTTGAATAATGATATTAAAAAAAATTTGATTGAACCTTTAGAAGAAATTGAAGAATTATACGGTAAAAAATTAGGCATTAGAATTGGTGTTAGAACTGGTGATACTACTGCTTATGAAAAAAGTAAGATGACTAAGAATCCTCCGCATATTTTTATTACTACTCCCGAAAGTTTAGGAATTGTTCTTTCGTCAACCAAGTTCATTGATAATTTAAAAAATGTAGATTGGTGCGTTATTGACGAAGTTCACGCGTTAGCAGAAAATAAACGTGGAGTGCATTTATCTTTATCTTTAGAACGATTGCATGCGTTAGCAGGACATATGTGTCGTGTTGGTTTAAGCGCGACTGTTTCTCCTATTGATGAGATTGCGCGTTTTTTAGTTGGTCCTCAAAGAGGTTGTAAAATTGTTGACGTGCAATTTATGAAAAATGTTGATTTACAAGTTATGAGTCCTGTTCCTGATTTGATTAATTGCCCTCATACGTTAATGCATAAAGAAATGTATTCGTTATTAAATAAATTAATTCAAGAACATAGAACTACTTTAATTTTTACTAATACCAGAAGCGCAACTGAGCGTGTTGTTGATTATTTGAAAAATAAATTTCCTAAAAATTATTTGGATAATATTGGCGCGCACCATGGAAGTTTAGGTAAAGAGATGCGGTTAATGATTGAAAATCGTTTAAGAAAAGGTGATCTGAAAGTTATTGTTAGTTCTACATCTTTAGAATTAGGTATTGATATTGGTTTTATTGATTTAGTTATTTGTTTAGGCAGTCCTAAAAGTGTAGCTAGATTATTGCAAAGATGTTTACCGTATGATTCGAAAATTTTGCTATCAAATGGAACTTACAAAAAAATTGGCGAAATAGTTGAAGAAGAATTGCCAGTTAAAGTTTTGTCTTTCGATGATAAAAACGGATTTATTGAAAACAATATCACAGAATATCACAAAAATAATAATCAAAAATTATTAGAAATAAAAACACATTCTGGTTCAATCATAAAATGTACAAATGAACACCCGCTTATGACTCGAATGGGTTGGAAAAAGGCTAAAGATTTGAAAGAACATGAAGAAATTGCAGAAATATTCAATTTCAAAAACGACCGAACACCTCATATTTATGAAATGATAAATCAAAAAGAGTTTTTTGTTGAGAATAAAAATGATTTCTTCAGAAGAGTTATGGATAAATACATTAGCGAACATAAAATTTCCCAAAAAAACTTAGTAATTAAACTAGGATTGAATGGGGCAACAATTAGAGATTACAGGAGAGGAAAAGGAAGAAGAAAAAGTATTAGGCTTGATATATTTTTAAAGATAATGAATTATTGTGGCGTTGAAAAAGAAAAATTTCTGCAACACTTAAAATTTTTAAAAAGCAAATCTTTTCATAGAACTGAATTGCCTTTAAATATGACTAAAGATTTAATGTGGGTTGCAGGAATCATTGCATCGGATGGTTGTATAACAAAAAACAAAAAAACAGGTGAATATAAAATAAAGATAGGAAATAAAGATATCAGATTATTAAAAAAATGCCAAAACGTATTTAACAAATATGGATTTAATCAAAAAATAAGTATTAGAAAAAAAGACGGATTTATGAATTTAGAATGTGGCAGCAAATTATTCGCCCAAGTATTTTTATCATTGGGATTGAAGACAAAAAATAAAAGCAGAGAACTCGAAGTTTCTGAAATTTTATACAAGTTGCCAGAAAACCTCATCATTCCTTATATTGAAGGAGTTCTTGAAGGTGATGGTAATATTCATTCAGGCGGAATGAGAATATTCACCGCAAGTAAAAAATTTGCTACAGGATTACATAATTTGCTTAACCGATGCGGAATACATAATTATTTCAAAGAACAGGAAGCTAAAAAATCGAAATTAATACCTAAAATAAATTTTAACAAAATTTATTGTATTTATGTTTTCAGAAATAAACACATCAAAAAATTTCTAGAAAACTGCACTCTAAAAGGTAAAAAAGCAAAAATACTCAACAATAAAAAAAGAATTAATTTTCCAAAAGAAAAAGACATAACAAAAAATGTATATTGGACAAAAATAGAATCAATCAGAGTTTTAAAAGATCTGAACTACGTTTATAATTTAACATTAGAAAAAGAACCTAACAATTATTTTGTTGAAAGTATTTTAACTCATAATTGCGGGCGTGCAGGTCATAAATTAACTGCAACTGCTAAAGGTCGTATTATTGTTATGAACCGAGATGATTTAGTTGAATGCGCTGTTATGTTGAAAAGTGCTGTTGAAAAAAAAATTGATAAAGTTCACATTCCATCTAATTGCTTGGATGTGTTGTCTCAACAAATTTTTGGAATGGCTTTGCAACAAGTTTGGGATGAAAAAGAATTGTTTAATTTGATCAAGCAAAGTTATTGTTATCAAAATTTAACTTGGAAACAATATCAAGATATTTTAAGTTATTTGGCGGGTGAATTTGTTGATTTAGAAGAACGTCATATTTATGCTAAAATTTGGCGTAACGAAGGTAAAATTGGCAAGCGTGGACGATTAAGCAGAGTTATTTATATGACTAATATAGGAACTATTCCTGATGAAAGTTTTATCACAGTTAAAATAGGTAATCAAATTATTGGTAAATTGGATGAGGCATTTTTAGAAAAATTAAGACCTGGAGATATTTTTATTCTTGGAGGTGATACTTACAAATTTAAATTTAGTAGAGGAATGGTTGCTCAAGTAGAAGCCAGTATGAATCGTCCGCCAACAGTTCCTTCTTGGGTTAGTGAAATGTTGCCTTTAAGTTTTGATTTAGCAAATGATATTGGTCGTTTTAGACGTTTAATGTTTGAAAAATATTCTTCTGAAAAAAGTAAAAAAGAAATTGTTAAATTCATTAATAATTACTTGTATGTTGATAAAAATGCGGCTAATGCGATTTATTCTTATTTTCGTGAACAATTTAGTTTTGCTAAAATTATTCCTAATGATAAATTACTGCTCATTGAAACTTATGATGATGAGCGTGAGAAAAAAGTTATTGTTCACTCTTTGTTCGGCAGACGAGTAAATGATTGTTTAAGTCGTGCTATTGCTTTTGTAATTTCCAGAAAAGAGCATAAAAACGTTGAAATAGGCGTTAGTGATAATGGTTTTTATTTTAGTGGTGGCAACGTAAAGGGTGCTTTAGAAATTTTGAGAAGTGATAAATTAGATATGGTTATGCAGCAAGCAATTGAAAAAAGCGAAGTTTATAAGAGGCGTTTCAGACATTGTGCCGGTCGTGCCTTAATGATTCTACGCAATTATATGGGACGTAAAAAAAATGTTGGACGTCAACAAGTTAGCAGTATGATTTTAATGAGCGCCTTAAAACGTATTGATGAAAACTTCTTTTTAATTCAAGAAGCAAAAAGAGAAGTATTGGATGATTTGATGGATATTGAGAATACTAAAAAAATTATTGATTTAATTAAAGATGATAAGATTAAAATTAAAGAAATTATAACAACTATTCCGAGTCCTTTTTCTTTTAATTTAGCATTGCAAGGTCACTTGGATGTTATGAGTATTGAAGATAAACATGAGTTTTTGCGTAGAATGCATGAATTAGTTATGGGTAAGATCGGTTTAGATCCGGAGGAGGTTTAATGGACTTAACTCCATATGATGAATTTAAGACTTTTAAAAAAGCATGGGATTTGAACAGTCTTGAAAATAAAAAGAAGGGGTTAAGAATGATTGAAGAACAATTCACTACTGATACTTTAATTAATAGTGTTGGTTTATTTCTTAGACTGGGTAGTTTAACTTTGATGACTCTTACAACTCTCGATTATTGTAATATTACCGATATTGGTATGTTGGAATCTTTGGTTGATATCAAGACTGTTAATATGCAGTTTTTAGGGGAACAATATGCTGTTCCTTTTAGAGATTATAGTGTTATTAGTTCAAATTTAATGTATGGTTTGATATATACTTATGGTTGTGCAATGTCAGTAATTAGTTATAATAAGCCTGAATGGTATAAATCTATTCGAGATTTTTTTATCAGATTAGAAAAAAGTTAATTGTATTTTAGTTTTAATTCTTCAAGTTTTGATTTGAATAAAGGCAACTGTTTGTTTTTTAATTTGGTTAAATTTTTTATTTCTTTACTGATGATTGAATCTTCAGTGTCAAATTCTGGTTTGTAAGGAATTTTTTCTTTTTTTTGTTCTAAATTTTTTATTCCGAACAAACTTATGTGATATAATTTGCAAAGAGATTGTTCTAGTATTGGAACTTCAAAACCTTTTTGTTTTAAATCGTGAATCGCATAACTTAACAATTTCACTCCATCTTCTAAATATAAGTATTGCCAGCCTGGCGCGTACAAATTTATTTTTTTTATCCGATCATATTCTTTATTTAAATCAACATCATCGGGTAATTTTGCGAGACTATTTCCAGGATTTATGAATCCGAATTGCATTTCTATTGCTCTTACAAATTCTCTTGATGCACCGTTAGAGTATTCCCAGCCAGGTTTCATAACTAATTTTTTTGCTTTTTCTTCTATTAATCTGAACCATAAATACATGTAATCATCTTCACGCCATCTTTGAGTTCTTGCTTCAAATGCGCATGGAGAAATCACAGGTCTTCTGCTTTCTTTAGCAATTTCATCCGCAAAAGCTATTCCTTCTTTTGAATTATTATCCATGATATATTTAATAAAAATTTTTTGATCTTCTTCCACTAATTCATCAATGCTTTTCACACCTTTTTTTTCAAGTTCAGAATAATAAAAATGACCTGAAGTTATTGGTACGCTACAATAAGTGATTCGTTCTCGTATTGATCTGTACGCGTTAAGAACAACTTTTATATTATCTAAATTAGTGCTTCCTTCAAGCATCCATTGATCAGTACCCCAAACACCCATATGGTTGGTTCTGAATAAAAAAGTATAAAAACTTTTAGTTATATAAGAATATAAATTATTTAAAAAAAAATATTTTATTATATATTCAGAATAATTTGCAAAAAGTATATAAATACTAATCTTTTATATTTACATATGAGGTGGACGATACTTTTGTTATTAATAATGATAACTGCGTGTTCTAGTCCTAGTAAGGTTGAAATCACTGGCACACCTGTTGCAAATTTTCAACTTACTGAATCAGCTGAAGGTTATTTAATGATTATTTTAAACCCCATTAATGATTGGAAAGTCTCAATTAGAAATGTGGAAGTTTTTACCGGTCAAGAATGGCTTAAATTAAGCGATGGGGTTTTAAAAAATTCTAAAAAACCAATCTTGTTAGGTAAAACAAAATTGCCTAAAAACTTTTATCATGCAATAAGATTTACTTTTGATTCAGCAGTGTATAATAATAATATTTTAACCACTCCTTTTCCTCACGTAACTATTCCTTTTGATTTTGAAGTGTCTAAAGAATTTACTGTTTTAAGTTTAGACTTGTTAAGCGGTGAATCGGTTAAAAATACTGAAATGTTTTTTCCTTTTTTTAGACTTGAAGTTTTAAACGCCTTAGATGTTGAGGTTAAAACTGATAATAGTGTTGAACTTTTTGACACTAGAATTGTTAATACTTTAAAAGTTGGCATGAATAAACAAGGTAATTTTTTTGATGAAACAAAAAATGTTAAAAATGTTCCTAGTCGTTTAGATGAAGATCCTAAACCTTTGCAAATTGATGAAACTTTATATTTAAAACAAGAACCAGTAAATAATTCTCTTAAAACAATTAAACTTAGTGTTTCTCAGGATTTTATGAATCCTAAACAAGTTATGTTAACAAAAAATGAAGGTGTTAATTTAATATTTACTAATGTTTGGGGTAAACTTTTAGGAGTGTCTATTGTTGAACTGAATAAAAGTATGCTTTTAAAACCGGGTGAAGATTTTTATTTACAACTTACTCCTCAAGAAGAAACAAATTATAATGTTAAGTGTGTTGATCCTTGTTGGCGTAAAGAAGGAACTCATTTGGGATTTATAAAAATTGAAAAACCTAAAGAGTTTAAAAGGTATAATTAATGAGTTTAAAAAATTTTGATGAAAGTTTAGAAGCTTGTTTGAATGAAGAAATGAATGCTTTAACCAATTCTTTTACTGATCCGTTTGATTGGTTGGAAAATTTCAAGTACGTTTTTGCGCAGTATGATAAAAAATTTAAAGGAGAGAAAAAATTATTTTTTGATTATGTTAAGTTTATTTCAGATTATTCTGCTAAACTAGTCAATAGAAAACCTGGCGAACCAATTTATAATTGTTCGCCTGAAGAAATAGTTTATTTTAAAGAAATAAGAGTTACTGCCCATCAATCATTAATAACTATGATTACTTTTAAGAGTTTAATTGATAATCCTCCGGATTTCACGTACTTAATTGAACAACATGGTGAGAAAGGAATTTCATTTAAAGAGACAATTGATAAAATTATTACTTATACGAAAACAACTGATCTTTACAAAATAACTGAAAAAATAAACATTCAAGATTTAAAAGTTTTAGATGATGTGTTCTCGCAAATGCATGATGGTTTAGGACTGTTATGAAAATGCATAATCTTTATAGAAAACCTTTATATATTTTAATTCTATTGTTTATGATATGAATCATTCAAAAAAATTAAAGGAGGTTTTTGAGAGTTTTAATTCTTCAATTCATGGTTTAAGCATTGATCAAATTCAAACTAAACAAGAAAAGTATGGAAAAAATATCATAAAAGAAGAAAAAAAGATCAGTTCATTTCAAATTTTTCTTGAACAATTTAAAAGTCCTGTAATTTGGGTTTTGCTTGGTGCAATGATTGTAACTTTTATTCTTGAACATATGATTGATTTTTGGGTTATTGCAATAGTAGTTATTGTTAATTCATTATTTGGTTTTTGGCAAGAGTATAAAGCTGAAGAGGCTATTTCTGCTTTGAAAAAAATGATTTCTGTTAAAGCAACAGTTATTCGTGATGATAAAGAACAACAAATTAATGCTGAAGAATTAGTTCCTGGAGATATTATTATTATTCAAACGGGTGATAAAATTCCTGCTGATGCTCGTTTGTTTGAAAGTTTTAATTTAAAAGTTCAACAAGCAGCGTTGACCGGGGAAAGTTTGTCTGTTGACAAACTTGTTTGCATTGAATCTGAAAAAACTCCTGTTGCTGATCGTAAAAATTCTATTTATTCTGGAACTGTAGTTACTAATGGTCATGGTAAAGCAATAATTGTTAACACTGGAAGTAATAGTGAAATCGGTAAAATTGCTGAACTTATCAGAACTGTTGAACAAGAAAAAACTCCTTTGCAAAAACAATTAAGTAATTTATCTTTTTTTATTACTTTAATAGTTTTAGGATTGGCATCTTTAATGATTGGTGTTGATTTGTTTTTTGGTAAAGAATTAATAAGTACTTTTTCTAAAGCAGTTGCTTTAGCTGTTGCTGCTATTCCTGAAGGTTTACCTGCTGTTGTAACTATTAGTTTAGCTTTAGGTGTTCAAAGAATGGTTAAACGCAATTGTTTAGTTCGTCGTTTGCCCAGTGTTGAAACTCTTGGTGCCTGCAATGTTATTTGCACAGATAAAACAGGCACTTTAACTCATAATGAAATGACTGTGAAAAAATTGTACGTTAATCGTGACATTATAGATGTTGAAGGAAGTGGTTATTCTACTCAAGGAACATTCAGTAAAAGTAGCGATAGATTTAATTTTTTGTTAACTATTGGCGCGATCAATAATAATGCTCGGTTAATTTATGAACAAGAAAAAACAAGTGTTGTGGGCGATCCTACTGAAGCAGCATTATTAATCAGTGCTAAAAAAGCGGGTTTAGATTTCCATAAATTACAAGATAAATCACCTAGACTTGCAGAGTTAGAATTTACTTCTGAGCGTAAACGTATGACTACAATTAATAGTTTTAATAGTAATCGTGTTGCGTTTACTAAAGGCGCGCCTGAAATAATTCTTGATTTATGCACTAAAATTTTAATTAATGGAAAAGTTGAACGTTTAACTAGACCTGAAAAACAAAAAATTTTACAACGTAATGAAGACTTTGCTAAGCAAGCATTAAGAGTTCTTGGTTTCGCATATAAGCCGTTGAAAACAAATGATAGTTTAGATGAAAGTGAAAAAGATATGATTTTTGTAGGATTACAAGCCATGATTGATCCTCCACGATCAGAAGCTAAACAAGCTATTGAAACTTGCAAAACTGCAGGCATTGAAGTTATTATGATTACAGGAGATCATTTAATCACTGCTAAAGCTATCGGCAAAGAATTAGGTTTAGAAGGTGAAGCAATTACTGGTTTAGAGCTTGAAGAAATGAATCAATTGCAGCTTGAAAAAAGATTATCTAAAATTAAAATTTTTGCGCGTGTTAATCCTTCACACAAATTAAGAATTGTTAATGCTTTAAAAAAATTAAACTATGTTGTTGCTATGACTGGTGACGGAGTTAATGATGCTCCTGCATTAAAAAGAGCTGATTTAGGTATTGCCATGGGCATTACTGGAACTGAAGTTACAAAAGAATCGAGTGATATGATTTTGTTAGATGATAATTTTACAACTATTGTTAATGCTGTTGGTGAGGGAAGAATTATTTATGATAATATTAAAAAGTTCGTTCAATACTTGTTATCAAGTAATATTGGTGAAGTTTTAACTTTATTTGGTGCTACTTTGTTAGTGATGAAAGATCCTTTGCTTGCCAGACATATTTTATGGATTAATCTTGTAACTGATCTACTGCCTGCAACTGCATTAAGTGTTGATCCTGAAGAACCAGGAGTTATGAAAAGACAACCCAGAAAATTAAATGAACATATTGTTAATTGGGTTAGAGGAATTAATATTTTCGCTGTTGGTATTATTATGATGATCGGAACATTGGCAGTGTTTTATTTTTATAATAATAATTATTTTTACGCGCAAACAATTGCATTTAACACTTTAGTTTTATTTCAATTATTTAACGTTTTGAATCAAAGATCTGAAACTGTTTCATTATTCAAGTTAGGAATATTTTCCAATTTA
>Ga0210057_1009907_pt1 | contig 10909 bp, 14 predicted proteins | sample CryGeyCG2114_010_2_FD_183968 | JGI IMG/M metagenome (GOLD analysis project Ga0210057, IMG submission 183968) | Groundwater microbial communities from aquifer - Crystal Geyser CG10_big_fil_rev_8/21/14_0.10 (SPAdes) (version 2) | ecosystem: Environmental > Aquatic > Deep subsurface > Groundwater ...
ACCACTGCCAATGGCCAGACCGGCTACCAAGTCAGAGCCGAAATCTTTATCCGGGGAGTAAAAGAAAATTGAACAGCCTCGCTACCAAAACGGAATTTTATCTCTAACTAACTTGCCTTTTTTCATAGGTGGGTGGTGTCGTTCCAGGTCAGTAAACTCCAGCCGTATTTATCGGTAAATTCTAAATGGGTTATCCCGGTATTTTCGTCCCAGGTGTGGTTGTTGAATTCCCAGAAAACCTCGGGAGTTAATTTTTCTCCAAAGATTGTGGCGCAGACAATCATTTTCGTTATTGCTCCGTGCGAAACACATAAGACATTTTGTTCTCGATGTTTTATAAGTAAATTTTTAACTATTTCCTGACCACGTTTCTTAAAATTTTCAAAACTTTCATCATCTGAATACTTCCAGTTTCCTTTCAGCCAATTCTCGGTAATCTGATTTTCTATTTCTTTTGCTTCTGGATTGTCTATAGGCAGGCCTTCTAATTCTGTTGGTCTTTTTCTTTCTTTTAGGTTTTTCCAATACCTAATAGGGAGTTTTAGCTCTTTGGAAATAATTTCTGCTGTTTGTTTGGCGCGAACGAGTGGGCTAGTGTAGATAATATCTATTGGGATATTTGTTAATCTTTTAGCGAGTATTTTTGCTTGCTCTCTGCCTTTTGGGGATAAAGGAGCTCCTGGCCATTGGTGGAGATTTTGCAAATTTCCCAAAGACTGACCATGTCTAACCAAATATACATTCATATAAGCCTATTTTATCTTAAAGTCAGCTTTTATGCTAACATATGTCTATGAGAGTAGTACTTGGCTTAGCTAACAAAGACAAGATAAAGATTTTAGTTAATGCTTTAAGAGAGCTTCATATTGATGTTTTGGTGAAGGGGATTGAAGCCAACCGAGTACAAGAGGCAAAGAAAGTAGGTCCTTGGTCTTGGTAAGTGGAAGGTAAGTTTACAGGAGACAGGGGAGATATTAAACGATCTTGGTGAGATAAGAGAAGTTAGGTGGATAAAGAAAGAAGAGTTGCCAAAATACTTTCGTTTTCCTGGTCAATTGGAGCAAGCAAAGAAAATTATAAAAGAGTTCACTTTTTTCTAAAGCCAATTATTTGATATCCGATTTTATCAACTTCTTTTTTGTTCCAGAAAGGCAAGTTTTTGGTTTTTACAATATAAGTAATTTTTTTCTCGATAGTTCTACCTGTATAGTCTTTTTTTTCGGGGTCCCATTCACGAAGGATTAGTATATCTCCTTTTTTGCATTCAAAATCGGCAAGCCTGACTTCGAAGGTTTTATGACCCTTGCAAATTGCTTCAAAATATTCTGGCCAAGTTTTCTTTTCAATTTTCATATTAAATTTACAAAGCCCCCGCCATTAAAAAATTGAAATAATTCTCCAGCCCAAACTGGCAAGCAGGAAACCGTAAAATATTGGCTTTTTCTCTTATGGTCATTTATTTTTTTCTATTTCCAAAATAGTGCCGTCGGGCATTAGATTGTCGGGGTGAGGTTCTCCGTTTTCTTCCATCTGATATCTTTGGCAATTTTGCCAATTATTTTCTGTTTCGCAATATACTTTCCTCCACCCATTATCTATTTTACCCTCTTTTTCTAATTTTCTTAAAGGGCAGATGTCATACCATTGGCAAGTCATTTTTGAGGTTTTCCTTAAAGATATTATTACCACAAATAATGATAATAATCTAAAAAAAATCTAACAATGGGGTTGGTTAACTTATAACCAGTGGGTTTATGAAGGCTGAAGTGGTAGAATTAGTTAAATGGTTAATAAATATCGTCGTCGTCACCGAAATCTTTATGTTCCCAATTCGAACCCCCCTTTTTCTATCAGCCGTTCCAAAATTGACATGTTTTTGAACTGCCCGCGCTGTTTTTATTTAGACCGGCGCTTAGGGTTGGGCCGACCTTCTATGCCCGGCTGGGCGTTAAATTCCGCCGTTGACCGATTATTAAAAAACGAATTTGATTTGTTAAGAAAAAATGGAGAAAAGCACCAACTAATGGTTAGATACGGGATTGACGCTATCCCTTTTAGTCATCCAGATTTGCCCATTTGGCGTGATGATGTTTTTCACTACGAAGGCGCTTCGGTAGTTCACGAACCCACTAACTTAAAAATCTGTGGTATTGTTGATGATGTTTGGGTTAATAAAAAAGAGGAGTTATTAATTGTTGATTACAAATCTACCAGCACTTCAAAAGAGATTTCCTTAGACGATGAATATAAGCAAGGTTATAAAAGGCAGATGGAGGTTTATCAATGGATTTTTCGGCAAATGGGCTTTAAGGTTAATGATACCGGCTATTTTGTCTTTGCCAATGCAGTGAGAAATCGTCCCCAATTTGACGGCCGCTTGGAGTTTGAGATGTCTATTGTTTCTCATCACGGCGATGATTCTTGGGTTGAGCCTATAATCTATGAAATGAAGAAATGTCTTGAATCAGATGAAATTCCCGAACCTGATCCCGATTGCGAATTTTGCCAATATAGAAAGTTAGCCTCAGTTAGCCTCGCAAGGTGACTCCTTGCGAGGCTAAAAAAAATGGAAGAAGAAAAAATATTTCAGGTTAGCGAGTTTAATGAGTTCATCAGTATTTACTTGGGTGCGGTTGGTAAGGTGGTTATTGAAGGAGAAATAAGTGAGTGTAATGTTAATCAAGGCAAATGGATTTTTTTAAAAATTAAAGATGATGTTGCCAGTGTTGATGTTTTTGGAATAACTTTTCAAATTTCCGGATATACACTTCTTGAGCCGGGGATGTTAGTTCATATTTACGGAATTCCCCGTCTTTATAAGAAAACCGGAAGGTTTAGTGTTTATGCCGATCAAATAATTCCTGCCGGTGAAGGAGCGTTAAGGCTTACCTTTGAGAAACTGAAAAAAAAGCTTGAAGATGAAGGTTTATTTGACGAGCAGAGAAAAAGATTGATTCCGGAATTTCCCGAAAGAATCGGCTTGATTACCGCTAAGAATTCCCGGGCCTATGGCGATTTTGTTAAAGTGTTGAACCACCGAATGGGGGGATTGAAAATTTTTTTCTATCCGGTCAATGTTCAAGGTAGGGATTCGGCTCAATCAATTATAAGGGCATTTAATTATTTTAACCAAAAACGGTCATTAGACGCCGTAGTTTTAGTCAGGGGTGGGGGTTCGCTTGAAGATTTACAGTCTTTTAACGATGAAGGAGTGGTTAGGGCTATTTTTTCCAGTAAAGTTCCTGTTGTTTGTGGGGTGGGGCATGAAGATGATTTAACCATTGCTGATTTGGTTGCTGATCTTAGAGCTTCTACTCCCTCAAATGCCGCCGAACTATTAGTTAAAAGCAAGGCAGAGGTTTTATTGGCGATAAAATACCATATTCAAACCATTGACGAGAAATTAATGAATTCGCTAAATAATAACAATGATAAAATAAGGGGATGGGTGCACTCATTGGCAAGGATAATAGGCGATCAAACATCTGTTGTTCGTTCAACTGTTGCTAAGTTTACCAATAATTTTGTTTTATTCAAACGAGAAATTACTAACCTTAGACAAAATGTCTATGTTTTAAAGGAAAGAATTTCGAGAGATGCTGATTTCTGGCTAAAGCAACAGCAAGCTCAAATTGAGAACTTAATCAGGTTTTTAAATTCTTTTGATGTTCAAAAAATATTAAAAAGAGGGTTTAGTATCACGTTTAGCGGTGAAGGAAAAGTTATTAAAACAATTAAGGGCATAGATAGGGGTTCAGGGATTACTACCAAATTGTTTGATGGTAAAATAGGGTCACGGGTTTTAAGTATCAGCAAAAAATAGTATGGTGAATAACAAAAAGAAAGAACAATCTTTATCGGCGTCATTTTCGGAATTAGAGGCAATCGCTGAAGAGTTTGAACAAGGGGAAGTGGACTTAGAAAAGGGAATTCCCAAATTTAAAAGGGGCCTGGTGTTGGCACGCAGACTTAAAAAAAGATTGGGGGAAATTGAAAACGAAATAGAGGAAATAAAAGACGAATTTAAAGATTTAGGAGAAGAACAACAACAACTATCTAAAGAAGAGCCTGAGGCAGAGGAAGATGGGGAAGAAGCTCCCTTTTGAGATAAATTTCAAATTACAAATCATAGTGCTTATGGGGAATTTTATTTATTGTAGTATCGTAGTAAATAAACTTTCCCTTTATAGTGTCCTTTCATCTTTTTCTTTTAAGCCTTAGAATTCTTTAGCAATTAAACAATTTAACAGGGCAACAATGTTTCTTTAGTTTTTAATAAGATTATGGTAACCGAAGATGAATATAACGCCGTTTGGATTTCTCATTCTTCAATTAGCGATTTTTTAAAGTGTCCCCGAGCTTATTTTTTGAAAAACGTTTATAAAGATCCCCAAACTGGTCATAAGATTCAATTGATGACGCCGCCTTTAGCCTTAGGCCAAGCAGTTCATGAGGTTTTGGAATCGCTTTCCCGCCTGCCTAAAGATAGACGGTTTGATGAATCGTTGATAACTAAGTTTGAAAAAGCTTGGCAGAAAATTAGTGGTGAGAAAGGGGGATTTGTTGGTGACGAAGTGGAGAACCGGTATAAAAATCGGGGAAGGGAGATGCTTGAACGGGTAGCTAAGAATCCCGGGCCGTTTAAGAATTTGGCGGTTAAGATGAAGATGGATTTACCTCATTTTTGGCTTTCAAAAAAGGATAATATCATTTTATGCGGGAAAATTGATTGGTTGGAGTACTTGCCGAACAAAAATGGCGTTCATATTATTGACTTTAAAACCGGTAGGAGTAATGAGGAATCTCAATCGCTTCAACTGCCAATTTATTATCTACTGGCTCAGAATTGCCAGAATTATTCGGTTTTAAAGGTTAGCTATTGGTATTTAGATCACGCTGATGAGCCGGAAAATGTGTCCTTGCCTGATTTGGAAAAGGCGCGAGAAAAGATTTTAAAGATCGCTAAGGAAATTAAGCTGGCTCGGCAATTAGAACGGTTTGAGTGTCCCGATAGAGAGGAGGGTTGTTCTGCTTGTCGGCCAATGGAAGCGGTTTTAAGGGGAGAGGGAAGATTAGTTAATGTTGATGAGTTTAATCGGGATATTTATGTTCTTCCTCAACCTTCTTTAGATGATGGTCGGGAAAGCACGATTTTTTAGTTTCTAACACCTATACTTTGAATTAGGTTCAGATACGGGCTTAGATGACGTTAAAAATCTAAACTATTAAGAAAGTTTCTAAATAGACTAAGATTTTCTTCTTTATCTTGGAGGATAGGGAAAATCTCATTTAAGCGGGGATTTTCAAGACGGAGGGAAGCTCCTTTTTCCATAATCTCTCGAAAAATCTTGCCAGTGTGAAGATTAATGTTTTGATATTCATTTTGGTCATTTGACCAAAGTATACCCACATCTTTTGCATTATCAACAAATTCGGGCAGAAAATATTCTATTTCTTTTTGATTACCTATTTCAAATCCGCTAAAAAAGGCTGACTCGATAACAAGAATTTCTAAGGGATAGAGAAACTTATTAGCTTTGAATATTCCCTGATTAAAGCCATCAGCGAGAGTCTCTATGGTATAAACAGCGAAATTTTCTTGCCATCCCCGATCTACTTCTTTTTCTAAAATCTCATATATTTCCACCAGGCGGAGGTCTAAAGAGTTAAATTGTTTTAGGTATTCTTTTGGATTGTCAGGGGTTAGTTCAGGCAATGACAAAAAGGATCTTAAAATTGGGTATCTTTTTAATATCTTTTTTCTGCTTTCTGTGCTAAAGTAGTGTCTCTCTTCTGATGAATGTGACGCGTTTTCTTTCGCCATATGATTATTGCCTGGTCTGCTCTTAGGTAACATTGTTATTATATAATAAAATTATTTTTATTCCCAGAAAGCGATCCGCCCGCTGGCGGGCCAGCCTCGCCGGCTAGGCGGGCCAGCCACAGGTTGGAGATGAAGCGATATCAATAGGCGCGAAGCGCAACACAAAGCGGAACATAAAATACCGACCGTAAGGTCGTGGGTTTTTATTTCAAGTTATAGGATTAAAATGATTATTGTTGCCAATTTTTGTTATACTAAGAGTGATGATTTTAGGAATTGATCCCGGCTTGGCGCATTGTGGTTGGGCGATTATTAAACCCAACGGTGACTCTAATCAATTAGTATCTTGTGGTTGTGTTGAAACAAAGAAAGGTGAAGATTTTGCCAAGCGGTTGGCGCAAATATATAATCAGATTAAGGAATTGTGCCGGCGATATAAAATAGAAGAATTGGCGGTTGAGTCAATATTTTTTGCTAAAAATATGAAAACAGCAATAAATATTGCCCAAGTTATCGGGACAGTTAAGGTAGCGGCGCAAAATTCTAAAACGACAGTTTTTGAGTATACCCCCCTACAAGTTAAAATGGCGATTACCGGTTATGGTCGAGCCGATAAGAAGCAAATTACTAAAATGATAGGAGAAAGCTTGGAGAAGAAAGAGGTTATTGGTAATAATCACGCCGCTGATGCGGCCGCAATTGCCCTAACGCATATTTTTACCAGCCTCGCCGGCTAGGCGGGCCATCAGAAGATAAATGATGTGGGAATATAAATTTTTAAAAAACAATGATTAGCAGTTTAACGGGGATAGTTAATTATAAGGAAGGACAAGTGGTGGAATTGTTGGTGGGCGATATCAGCTTTTCCGTGTGGATACCTTTAGCTTTGGTAGCGCGTTTAGAATTGGGTGAGAAAATAACTCTTTTTACTAATTTAGTGGTTGGGGAAAAACTTTTAGAATTATATGGATTTGGGAACAGAGGTGATATCAGTATCTTTAAGATGTTAATTTCTGTAGCTGGAGTGGGCCCGAAAACGGCCTTGATGATATTTAACCAAAAATCAGGGGAAGAAATTAAAGAGGCAATTGATAAAGCCGATGTCGATTTTTTCTTAGGAGTTAAGGGGATTGGTAAAAAGACGGCCCAAAGGCTAATTGTTGATTTACGGTCGGTTTTAGATAGAATAAAGCTACAGGAAAAGAAAAAGGTTCGGGAAAGGGCCGGTATTGTTTATGACGCTTTGCTTCAATTAGGTTTTAGCCAACAAGAAATTGATTTGGTTATTCCCAAATTGCCTAAAACGGGAAGCGATGAGGAAAAAATTAGTCAAGCGCTGAAATTGTTATCGGAAAAATGAAAAAGAAAGACAGCTCTATTTATTCTGATTCTGATTTTAATTTGTTGAGGCCTAAGTTTTTGAAGGATTTTATTGGTCAAGATGATTTAAAAAAACAGTTAAGAATTTTTATTGCCGCCGCTTTAGGAAGAAAAGAACCCTTAGAGCACGTTTTGTTTTATGGTCCTCCCGGGTTGGGGAAAACTACTTTAGCGGGTATTTTAGCCCAAGAAATGGGGACGGGAATTAGGATTACTTCCGGTCCCGCCTTATCACGAGCTGGCGATTTAGCTTCAATTTTGACTAACTTAAAAGAGGGGGATATTTTATTTATTGATGAAATTCACCGTTTGAATAAGGTAGTTGAAGAGACTTTATATCCGGCAATGGAAGATTACGCCTTGAATATTATTATTGGCAAAGGCCCTTCGGCTCACTCTATTCGATTGAAGATGAAAAAATTTACTATTGTGGGGGCGACGACGCGAATAGGTTTGATTTCTTCGCCGATGAGAGATCGTTTTGGTTTTGTTTATAAGCTTGACTTTTATCAGCCCCAAAGTTTGGCACAGATTGTTTTAAATTCCGCTCGAATTTTAAAGATTGATATTGATAAAGAGGGCGCGTTGGAAATTGCCCGGCGATCGCGGGGGACGCCGCGGATTGCCAACCGCCTTTTAAAACGGGCCAGAGATTTCGCTCAAATTAAAGAAAAGGGAATAATTGATATTAATTGTGCTAAACATGCTCTTGAAAGTTTAGATGTTGATGGATTAGGTTTAAACGATGTTGACAGAAAACTTTTAGAATTAATTTTAAAAAGTTACAAAGGGGGACCGGTGGGAATTGATAATTTAGCGGCTGGTTTGATTGAAGACGTGGGAACAATCGTTGATGTTTATGAACCGTATTTAATGAAATTAGGATTTTTAAAAAGAACGCCCCGAGGGCGGGTGATTACCGAGGCAGGAAAAAAGCATTTAGGAGAGAAAGGAGCTTTGCAACCAAAATTAGTTTGATTAAGATAGAAACTCAAAATAAAGAGATATTGTTACATCGTTAAGGTCGTCATTCCCGCCTAGCTGGCGAGGCTGGCTGGGGATCCGCCGGCTTGGCGGATCCGCCAGCTGGCGGAGCATCCAGAATCAATCAGAAGATTCTGGACCCTGTACCATTCGATACAGGGCTAGAGCAAGCCAGAATGACGAGGAAAAATATTGTTACATTGTTAAATTGTTAAATTGTTAAAGTCGTCATTCTGGTAACTCTGGCTTGCCCAGAGGTATCCAGAATCATAGGCGGGAGGGAGAAGAATCCCGTAGAGAAAGATATGTTTATTATTAATTTACTACGATACTACATAGTATCGTAGTCGCAAGGTTTTCTTTTCCAAAGAAAAGCCACTATTTTTCCCATAATTCCTTGTCATTCCCGCGAAAGCGGGAATCGATAACAATTCTCGATTCTGGTCCGCCGGCTGGTGGAGAAGAATCCTTATTTAAATTTCTAATTTTCAATTTTTAATTTTTATTGAATTTTCCCCACCCATGGCGGGATCCCGCTGTGGCGGGACAATTTTAAAATTCGTTAATCCGTTAATTCGTTAATAAATAATCTTAATCTTTATACACTATACAACCTTAGGCAAGCCAGAATGACGGAAAGAAAGCGGGGAATGGGAATCGATATGGTAATGATGTTTGGGAACAAACTTATATAGCGATCGCCATATAAATTTGTTCGGGTGATATTTAATTTCTTTTACTAAGGCAACAATTTAACAATAAAAATAAGTATTTCTTATTAAGAGAATCTATCTAAGGAAATGTCTTTTTGGAGAAATTTAAAAAAACCTATTATTGGTTTAGCGCCGATGGACGGAATAACCGACGAACCGATGCGGTTTATTCAAGGAAAGTATGGTCGGCCGACGGTAATTTTTACGGAATTTATTAATGTCGAACATATCGCTCATAAGGCAGAGAAGTTGATGAAAAGATTTCTCTACTCTGAAATTGAGCGGCCAATCATTGCCCAGCTATCAGGTCACACTCCAGAACTTTTTTATCAATTTGCTCTGGTTGTTTGTTATTTAGGTTTTGACGGAATTGATATTAATATGGGCTGTCCGGTTAAAAGCGTCATCTTTGGCGGCGGCGGTGCCGCTTTGATTGATAATCAACAGTTAGCTGGGGAAATTGTCTTGGCGGCAAGAAGGGCGATTGATAGTTGGCAAAAGGGTATTTCTTTGAAAGAAAGTATAGAAGACGAGAATATTATTCGTGCTATATTAGCGATGCGGAAGATGGGGGATAGCAAAAGGAAGATTGGCCTATCGGTGAAGACAAGATTGGGGAAGGATAGTCGGGCAACAGAAGGGTGGATAAATTTTTTAAGCCAATTGCCTATAGATGCGATTACCTTGCACGGTCGGGTATTGGGTCAAGAACAGAGTGGTAAAGTAAGGTGGGAAGAAATTAGCAAGGGAGCTAAAATTGCCCGGAAGCATGGTTATGGTAAAGTATTTTTAGGCAATGGCGGTGTAAGATCACTTGAAGAAGCGAAAGCTTTTTGTCAACGTTTTGGTATCGATGGCGTTCTTATCGGTCGGGGAGCCTTAGGAAATCCCTGGATTTTTAGAGGTCAAACCCCAAGTAGGGAGGAAAAGTTAGCGGTAATGTTAGAACATGCCGATTATTTTGAGCGAATTTTTGAGAAGAAAGCCTTTGTCGCTATGCGTAAGCACTTTGGTTGGTATGCCCAGGGGTTTAGGGGAGCAAAAAAAATGAAACAAATATTGCAAAAATCCAAAACTTTAAATCAGGTTAAGGCGATGATCAGGAATAGTTAAAAGTTCACCCATGAACCAAAACAAAGTTCGGTTCAGGGTGCCCCGTACCGAGCTTCGCTCTGGTACTGGGGCAAAGTTATCTGCCTAAAGTCCCGCCATCGGCGGGCGGGAATGACGGGTTAGTAGTTCTTGTTCTTTATTCCAAGAAAGCGATCCGCCAGCTGGCGGACCAGCCTCGCCGGCTAGGCGGGCCAACCACAGGTTGGAGATGAAGCGATATCAATAAACGCGCGAAGCGCGACACAAAGCGGAACACAAAACCCCGACCGTCAGGTCTGGGTTTTTTATACATAAAACATGTCACAAGTTTCTATTGCTCAAATTAAACCAGGCGAGGCATTTCTTTTTAAAAATCAACCCTTTATGGCGACACAAATTCGTTCTAAGCATATGGGACGGGGTGGAGCGATCTATCGAGTTAGAATGCGCAACTTAAAAACAGGGACAATTTTAAATAATGCCTTTCGGCCTACAGATAAATTTGAGCTAATTGAAACAGAGTGGCAATCAGCGAGCTTTCTTTACCGCGATAGACAAAACGCTTATTTTATGGATCTTAGTGGATTTACGCCATTAAGTTTATCCTTGAAAATAATAGGGGATTCTGTTAAATTTTTAAAAGAGGGGGAGATTTATAAATTAGAAGTTGTTAATGGTGAACCGGCAGGCTTGAGGTTGCCAAAGAAAATCAGTCGTCAAGTTATTGAAGCTCCAGAAGCGGTAGCGGGCAACACGGTGACAGAAGCGACAAAGTGGGTTGTTATTGAAGGGGGGATAAAGATAGAAACGCCGCTGTTTATTGAAACCGGCGATATAATAATTATTAATGTTGATAAGGGAACTTATGTTAGCAGGGGATAGCCTTGTCATTCCCGCGATACCTTGTCATTCCCAT
>Ga0210057_1009908_pt1 | contig 10908 bp, 12 predicted proteins | sample CryGeyCG2114_010_2_FD_183968 | JGI IMG/M metagenome (GOLD analysis project Ga0210057, IMG submission 183968) | Groundwater microbial communities from aquifer - Crystal Geyser CG10_big_fil_rev_8/21/14_0.10 (SPAdes) (version 2) | ecosystem: Environmental > Aquatic > Deep subsurface > Groundwater ...
TTTTAAATACTCTTTGAGATAACGAGTGAAAATATCATTTTTAGTTGTCATATTCATATGACAGACACGGTAACCTATTTATGGACTATCCAGTGGAGTTGGGTAACATTTATTATGGGCTATAACGTCCGGTATCAAAAGCACCGTCTCCGTGCTACCGTAGAAGGATGTCTAGCAAGCATCAGTATCGCCGTACCAGCCATAGCGTCTATCTCTGTGACTACCACCTAGTCCTTCCGACCAAATACCGACATAAAGTAATTGACGATACCCTCTGGAAATACCTCTATGGGAAACTGCTGGAAATCACTAAGCACTACCCTAGTCTCTATTTCAAAGAGGCGAATCATGATAAAGACCATATCCATATCCTAGTCTCCATCCCACCTCAGATGAGTGTGGGTTCAGTCGTTCGCCTCATTAAAACCAATACTGCCAGACACATCAAACAACAGTTTCCTATTCTCAAACAACACTACTGGGGGACCGATAGTCTTTGGTCGGAAGGCTACTTTGTCTCAACGGTTGGAGTTACCACTGAGACCATTAAACTCTATATTGCAAATCAAGGTGCTTCTGATACCGGTCAAACAACGACGTTGTTTGACTAGTTTAAAATACCACCATCAGATACCCTGTGGCGTTAGCCCAGGGTAGTTCATTGAGAAATATATTGTGAAATTAGTTAAGAATTTATTGATTTTTTGTAAAAATAATTTATGTATTTACATATTAATATCGCGATTAATCGCGATATTGTGCTGGTGTTTTGGATTAAGTATTTTTCGTTATTCTTAAATCAGAAATCTTCAATCTTTTTGGCGTTTTTAATATCAAACTCACCCACTTTTGTGCGGCGTAGGTTCTGTAAGGTGGCTGGGTAGCCAAGCCGTCTACCTAATTCCTCGCCCAGCGAACGAATGTAAGTACCACTACCGACAAAAAATCGTATCCTTACCACCACTCTTTCACTATCATTAATGATAGTATTTTTTATATCTAAAAGCTCAGCTTTATAGACCGCCATTTCACGCACTGGTACGAATGTCACCACTTCCCCATTCCTGGCGGCTTCTCTAGCTCGCTTGTACATGGGCACACCAGCTCTCTTAATAGCACTATAGGCCGACACTGGTAACGTCAACGTGCCGACCATAGATGCCACTACCTCTAGAATTGTCTGCGGAGTCAAGTAAACTTCAGTGACTGCTTGTACTACTTCTCCTTCCATATCACCGGTAGTTCGCGATTCACCAATTAAAACTTCAGCAATATATTCTTTGTCCAGTTTAATAAATTCCGTCAACCGTTTCGTCCCCGGTCCCACACCCAAAATCATCAGCCCGGAAGCGAGTGGATCGAGTGTACCGGCATGGCCAATTTTTTTGATACCAATTCGCCGTCGTAACTGCCTAATAACATCAAATGAAGTAACGCCAATGGGTTTATCAATTAGTATAATCTCATCCATGTTAAAAGTCATTTTATTGTTTAGAGAAAGGACGTTAATTTAATCAAAAAAAAGATAAACAAAATAAGCATCATCAATCCTTCCCAGCGCCTTATTTCTCCAGATATGCTACTCACAAATAAAATGGCTGACGAGGCCAACATAATTCCTAGTCCTAATTTCATTACCACCTCACCGGCCATTAGTGGTATAAACAAACCTGGCAAACCCACTCCAACTAGCATATTAAAAGTATTAGCTCCAAAAATATTACCAATGGCCAGCTCAGTTTTTTTGCTTCTGATGGCTTGGATGGAAATAAATAGTTCTGGCAAGGAAGTACCAATAGCAATTGCTGTAATAGATATTAAACCAATTGGCACCGTTAGAGCCGTGGCAATATTAACCACCATATTAATAGCAAAAGATGCCCCAATCAAAATAACAGCCAAACTAAATATGGTCAAAAAAACCACTTTCAGCGGTAATTTTCTTTCGGTTCTTTTTTTAAGCGCCACCTCCATCTTTGTCTCAGAAGACTTTACCAGTAAGTACCAAACATATACAAAAAAGGTGCTGAGTAATAACAAGGATTCTAATCTGTCTACTTCACCATCAATCAATGTCGCCGCAAAGTAAATGGTGGCAATAAAGAAAATTGGTAATTCGGTTTTAATTAACTCTCGACTGATAAGAATTTTACCAACCCAGAAAGCCAGGGCACCAATAATTAGTAATATATCTGCAATGTTAGAACCAACTGCATTAGCCACCACTATCTCATTAACTCCCGAGAAAACTCCAATTAGAGATGAAGCTAATTCTGGTAAAGATGTACCCATACCCACTATTAAAACCCCAATAAAAAATTGATTCATGCCAAAATATGAACCAATCTGACTTGCCCCACCAACAAACACTTTAGCTCCCTTGACCAATACAAATATAGAAATGGCTAGAATTAACATCCACTGAACAATTAATAGCAAATCCATAAATAAATTAAATGACTAAAGCACTAGGATTGAGGACCAGAAAGGCACCTAGCAAAAGCATCAGTAAGCCACCCACCAGTAGCGAATATTGGGCATATTTCTGACCATGCGCATGGAGCTTGGAATATCCCCAAATGGCTAGAGCAAATACTACAAAGTCATCAATCATATAAGAAATAGTATAAATTAAGATATACCATTGACGCTCAATAAAAGTTAACATGTTTAATTCAAGAATTTTAGTGTACGCCTGTGGAATGCCGATAGAACAGGCAAATTCAATGACATTGACCGAAAAAGCAATCACTAAAATGGCTACGATAGACATAATAGTAATCGGCTCATTTACTAACTTCTGAAAACGGTTGATAGTTTTCGTTTGCGAGTCAATGCTAGTAATATCACAAACAAGAGCCAAGCCGTGGTTTTTGTGCCAACGATACAAGAAAAATGCGCCCCCACCCAAAGCCAAGAAACCAACCAAAGGGGTAACAATTTGATCAAGAGCCACAAAGTCCCATGTCTTGTACCAAACATTTAGAATCAGATTATACATTACTGCTTCGGCAATAATAAAAACACCGGCTAAAAAAATCATCTTCCGGCGACTACCGGCCTGCGATAGAATAGCTAAAAATGTAATCAAAACCCACATAGCACAAGGATTGATTCCATCTATCAAACCCAAGATGAGAGAAAGAGTGATTAACGAAAAAGTTCTCAAATCTACTACACCCAGAAATGGTAAATCAAAGACAAAACCACTACCAGCCAAAATATCACATTCAATATCTGAACAAGTCCCTTCAATACTGAGAGATTGTTTGGGCGCAAAAGCCAGGTGATCCTCCACTGTTTTAATATTTCCGATCATAGCTAGCACAATCGCTTCTTTGATTTGTTTGCCAGTGGTCTTTTCACCATTAAAACCAACTATCACTCGCTCACCAATAACGGTAATGGGTGTCACTTTTGATAAATCATGTTTTTTAGTAATAGCATTAAAAAGTTTGGCAGCTTTATCATCTTTTGCAACATTTAGATAAACAAAAGGGATTCCCTCCTTTTCAAAATAAGATTTCTCCGCTGCGCAGTAACCACACTCATCACGTCCAAACATATATACGTATGGTTCACTGTCACTTATAGCAACGGCAGGAGCATTAGTGTTGTTACTGTTTTCTTCCGCCAAGACCGTATTGAGTTGGATTGATAATAAAAAAACACCGAGGGCAAGCCAAGTGAATGTAATGATTTTCATGTTGAATAGTATAACAAACAAATACGGCCGTGACTTCGTCACAACTGTCTTTGTTTTTAAGTAATCAACTAAAGCATTACTAAATAATCCTCATAACCCCTTTCAACCATACTGTCCTTGGGGACAAACTCTAACGCCACACCATTCATACAATAACGTAGACCTCCTCTGTCATTGGGTCCGTCCGGAAAAACGTGGCCAAGGTGGTTGTCTGCAACAGCCGAGCGAATTTCAGTCCGAGTAGAAAATAATTTTTTATCAATCCTCTCTGTTACCGCTGTGGCGGTAATCGGTCTCACAAAAGATGGCCAGCCCGTGCCAGAATCAAATTTATCTCGAGAAGAAAACAAAGGTTCACCAGAAAGAATATCAACATAAATACCAACTTCGTTGTTTTTATCAAGCGGGCTACTGTATGAGCGTTCAGTTCCCTCCTCCTGTGTAACCTTATATGCCAATTCTGACAATTCAGATTTCAATATAGTTTTTTCTGGTTTGAAATAATTGGTCCAGTTATAAATCTTTAGGCCAGCGGCCGAGTCTGTTCTCCACGACAGTGTTAGACCTGTGTCCTCTCCCCAATATTTTTTAATAAGGTCATCACGACCCGATGCATTCCTATAATATAAATATTTCACTTTTGTTAGCGTACCCTTATAATAATCTTGATGGTAATCTTCAGCTGACCAAAAAGTTGGTTCTACTAAAATATCAACCGCCAATGCGGTGTCATATGGGCCATTAGTATTTATATCTAGAATTAAATTTTCAATAATTTCCTTTTCAGATATGGTTTTATAGTAGAGAGCTGGTGAGTATTGCCTTCCGCGATCATGGAATGAACCCTCGCCGTCGGTCGGATCCATGTGTTTGATTGCATAGATTAAAATTTGTTCATACGTGACCAACTCAGGATTGTAGGTAACTTCCACAACTTCTCGGAAGCCCATTTGGGCATAACTTTCATATGTCGGATTAGATGAAGAACCATCAGCATAGCCAGAAACGGCCGACAAAACTCCTGGTAATTTTTCTAAATCGGCTTCAACACACCAAAAACATCCACCAGCTACCAACATGGTTTGAGTGCCAATTATGGCAGTGTCAGGAATTGTATTAGATTTTGTCTCCATATTATTTGTTGATATTTCACCAATAATAGACTTGGTGTTGTTGGGACTGTTGTCGTTAGCTAGAACTCCAGTAAATTCACCGATATTCGTCCAATTATCTAGTATTACGACTACGGCATACAACAAAAGTGCACCAAATAATAAAATTATCCCCGACCATTTTAATTTATTTAGCATAGGCATTTACTTAACTAGTAAGTTCTTTTCTTCATTTTAAACCATTTAGATACACTTTGCATTTTTTTGTTTAACCCAGTCCACATCTGCACTCTACTAGTAATTAGACACACATTAGTTAATTTTAACAATGGATTTATGTTTTATGAATTGCTTCGTGCGCTCGCAAAGGCGGTGCTGACGTCTTTGCGAGTCATGTAGCCACAGCAGAATGACACAGTAATCCATGGTGCCGATGAGGATTGCCTCGCCCAGTTCGCAATGTCGGACGTGGATTATTCGTAAAAGCAAATGCCAGTGTCATTACAGTCTGGACTGGTGACGTTGCAAGTAAAGCAACACGGTGACTAGGTAATTAATAGATCTTAATCGTTTTTAGATTGGCAACCGCAGTGCCCTTGGTCCGTTCGATGTGTCGCAATGCTACTGATCGCTCTTTGTAATCCGGCATAACTTCAGCCATAGTATCCCAAAAGCGCCGAGAATGATTTAATTCTCGTAGATGGCACAACTCATGCAGAATTACATAATCGCGTAGATCTGCCGGCAAAAATAGAAGTTTATAGCTGAAATTCAAGTTCCCTTTTGATGAGCAACTCCCCCAACATCGTCTTTGGTTGCGAATGGCTACCCGATTATAACTAAAATTATAGTACTGATTAAAATGTATAAGTCTTTCATGTATCAATGCTCGGGCAGTTTCTTTATTATCAAGGTAAAGCGCATTAGGAGTTCGTTTTTTAATTTTGCGCAATAATCTTAAGTGAAACATACTCAGTTTAATTATTAATGCTACACAAAAATGTTTGTTGGGTAAATGCCAGTAAATTCATGTTGATAGTTTAGCATAATTGAAAAAGTGCTATTAAAAACGCCACGGGGAGCTTTGCTTCCACCACGGCATTTTTAACATTTAAACTAAAGCTGATAAAGGGCTCGAGCCAGGCGGATTAATTCGTAATCATACTTCTCACCCGTTGCCTCAAAAAGTGGTTTTAGTTTTTCTGCGCCATAAATTTTTATCGCTTGATTTATTTCCTTAATGTCCTCTATTTTGTATCCGGAATCTGAGATAAGTTTTTTGATATCTGAAGCTTTGAGTTGTTTATCTTCAACTAATTTTTCAATATGTCCAATAATAGTTGATAGTGCCATCCCACGCTCTCGCACTATTTCGGCCACTGTTTTTCCAGCCAAAACGAATTGCTTGGTCAAGGCATAGGTACTCTCTTTTTGCACTCGTTCGTAGGTGGTCTTTGTCTTCATTATCTCACCTGGCTTTGGCACCTTGCCACCAAGAGCAGTGACGAATTGTTCGTGGAGTAGGGACAATTCGTCTTCCTCCATACTACTAAAAGTGTCTTCAGCTGCTTCTGATTCTGATTTGAATTGTAGGTCACGATGCACAATCTTTGGATCAACCTGAAGGGCATTGGCACACATTCCTAATATTTTCAATCCGGCGAGAGACCGTACCCGAGACAGAGCTACATATCCTTGTCCAAAAACAAAGGCCTTGGATAAATCTATTTCCGCCGCATCAAGCGACATCCCTTGACTTTTATGGACTGTAATGGCCCAAGCTAGTCGGAGTGGCAACTGCTCAATCGAAGCCAGCACCTTACCATCTTCAATCATGTCCCAGGTGGTAGTTTGAATGGTAATTCTCTTTCCGTCAGTAGTCTCAATTATCGGCACGCCGGTATCACTATCAAAATCCACTATTCGCGCTAACGTACCGTTAACATAACCAGCTTCAAAATTATTTTTGGTACACATCACCATGGCCTCTTCCTTGAGAATAAGCGTGTCGGGAGAGAGGCAGTTCTTTATCAAAACCTCCAATCGTGGCTTACTCCCCCGACCGGACATTTTAAAGGTATGAGGCTTAGTGGTTAAGCTAGCCAATCTAGTCTGGTTTACCTGATCCACATCAGCATTATGCGTATAGAGCCTGGTTGGTTCGATGCCTTCATAACTAATATCTGTTTGCTCATTGAGCAAAGTGTAGTGATCATCCTCAATTTCATTTTTTCTTATTGAAGACAGGAGGGCGAGTAGTTGCTCATCTTCTTGACGGAATTGATCTTCAAGATAACAAATCAGCGGCCGTGATTGTTCCCAGGCACGCGACTCAAAAGCATAACGCATCATATCGCCTTGTCTGGTTACTGGCGGCAACTGAAAAAAGTCCCCGACAAAGATAACCTGTAGCGCGCCAAAAGCTTCGCTTTTGGCGCGCGCTTCCCGACAAATCACATCCACCATATCCATCATCTTGCCATCGAGCATCGAGATTTCGTCAATGACAAGCACCTGAGCTTTTTTAATCCGCTTGACAGTTTTTTCGCTGGTCATAATTTGGTCGAGGTCGTAGCGGTTGAGAGTATCGCGCGCCCCCACCCCACTCCAGGAATGAATCGTCATGCCGCCGATATGAGTAGCTGCAATTCCCGTCGAAGCGGTCACCGCCACGTGTAGTCCGGCTGCCTCGAGCCAAGCGATATATTGATTAATCACATACGTCTTCCCCGACCCAGGCTCTCCAGTAAGGAAGACATTAGCCCCCGTCTTCAAAATGTCTAAAGCCCGAGTTTGGTTCATATGATTGAGAGTATAGCACGACTGTGTTGCCACTCTGGATTGCCACGTCAGTCGTTATTCTTCCTCCCTCCTCAAAGTCCATTGACGAAATGTTTCGATCCCAACTTCAGTTTATCTTATTTCGGGTAGTTCCTTTATAAGACGAAACCGTGCAACTATGTAACTATCTAACCATTTTCCCTATTCCTTTGTGGACAGGAAAATATTTTTTATTTAAAATAAGATACAATATTTGTATCTATGGCTTTCCGTTCTTTAACTATTGTTGATGTTGATGCTCCCCCTGTACGCCATAAACGGAAAACTACAACAGTGGCCAAGAAAACAAAAACTATCAGGTCGGCAAAAGTTTTTAAAAAAACTACAAAAGATAAAAAAACATCAATCAAAAAAACAACCGATAAAACTGTTTCTATAAAATTAGAACCCTATAAACATTTCCATAATATTCCTACACTGTACGACACAACTATCAGGCCAGGTTTTCTAACTGGAATTAAACGCCACCCGTTAGGCCACCTTCTACTAGAGAAAAAACTCCGTCAGTCTGGTTTCGATGGTGGCATTAGTACCGACAAGAAGTTTCTTGATAAATACAGCACGGACGAAAGTATTTTTTGTATTCGACCACAAGTAGTTTTGCAACCAAAAAATATTCATGATATAGAAATTTCCACCAAATTAATCGCCGTAGAGACCAAACGCTTCTCTTCTCTTTCTCTTACTCCAAGAGCGGCTGGTACTGGATTATCTGGCGGTTCGCTCACCGATTCAATTGTAATTGATGTTTCTGCCCATCTTAATAAAATCGGCGCAGTAAAAGAAAGTAAAAACCAAGCTACCATTACCTGCGAGCCAGGAGCTATGTGGGGTGATGTCGAGAAAAAACTCAAAAAATATAATTTTTATATTCCTGCTTATCCATCCTCAAAAGATATTTGTACCGTGGGTGGATCAATCGCCAACAATGCTGCTGGACCTGATTCACTACGCTATGGTCATTGTGCCAGCTGGGTGGATTCACTCGAGGTAGTTTTGGCTGACGGCAACACCTATACCATCAAACCACTTTCATACAAAGAATTTAAAACATTGGACAAGCAGAAAAACGAATATGCGAGAATTGTGCGTGAAGTTTTTTCATTGATTGAAAAGAATGAGAAAACTATTATTAGTGCCAGACCAAAGACAGCCAAAAATACTGCTGGCTACGCCTTATGGGATGTCATCCCAGATGGGGTGGAATCATTTAAAAAAGGTAAAGGGGTGATGGACATCACTAGACTCATCTCCGGTAGTCAAGGCACGATTGGTATTATTTCGAGCATCACCATGCGCGCCATTTTGATTGATAATAGCTCAACTCTAATAACGGTTCCTCTTTTTAAAATCGAGGACGTAGCTAAGGCAATTACTGTCACTCTCAAGTACAATCCTTTGAACATTGAGATTTTTGATGGGACATCTTTTGATCTTGCCCTTAAAAATCCAGAATTTTTCAAAAAACGTTTGCAAGGGCTCGATTACTACCGAGCAGTACTGGCCATGTACATGCTGTATCATATGCGTTATCGAGGTAAGTCGCCAGAATTTACTCTGCTGATTACTATAGATAAAACCACTGAAGAAGAACACTCCGCTGCTAAGATAGCCGCCGACATCAGTATGGTAGGAGTGAAAGCCAGAATTGTGCGCAATCCGGCCGAAGCCGAAATTCTATGGCAAATCCGCCGCGCTAGTTATCCTTTAGCAAAATTCCAAGACCCAAGCAAACGCCCCGCCCCATTCCTCGAAGACATGACCGTCCCACCGGAAAACCTTTCCCGATTTTTACTGGAGATTAAAAAATTATTTAAAGAATTTAATGTTCAGGCCGCCATGCATGGCCATGGTGGCAACGGCCATTTCCACTTCTATCCTCTACTCGACTTCACCAATAAGACCACCCCCTTATTGGTCGAGCGAATGGCGGAGAGATTTTATAGCGTGGCTGTCAAATACCATGGCGACATCTGCGGTGAACATAACGATGGCATCATCCGCACCCCTTATTTAAATAAGATGTTTAATAAACAGACCCTGGAATTATTCAAACAAGTCGAACATATTTTTGACCCCGATGATATCTTCAACCCCGGCAAAAAGGTAAATCCGAGATTCGATATCAAAACCTCGATGAGGAGGACGAATTAGGAATGTTATACAAATAATATCCTTCTTTGAGTTTGTTATTCCTATTTTAACCAGCTCTCTTTTATGATTCCCGATTGTCTTACCATGGAATTCATCGTTCCAATCGGAATATCTCGATTACCGTGAAAGGCAATAGTTACCAATCTGGCCTGACCTGCAATGATGGCCTTATATTGAAAATGACTCCCACTCGAGCGATGTAAGGTAAAACCATTGCCCTTCAAAAACTTTATTACATCCTGTGCAGACCAGCCACGTAAGTTGCTAGCCATACACCAATGATTCAGTGGCAGCCAGGTGAATAGTGTAGGGTGATGAAATGCCTGCATCTTCTGACACACTAGAAATTTTGGCTTGCCATAAAGCTAGTAATTCCGGATCTGGTGACTGATTAAGTAAGGAGACTGAACCTATTACACGAGCAGAGTCAACATATTCAGTGATAGCTCTATCGAGTTCCAGAATGACTGAGTTTTTATCATCTCCGTCAATGGTGAGATTTAATTCAAGAGCCGTGGCATACCAAACCGCTTCCGCATCATCGCGGTAGACAAGGATTTTTATTTGACCTTTTTCAAACGTGTTCATGATTATATTATACCATATTTGTTATGGTTGTATACTGCGAGCATACCCGTACCGCCACCCACACATTATTTAGTACACCTCTTTATTATTATCCGTTTTTTTGCTATAACTAGCGCACTGTTTTCTCGCGAGAAAATAGTGCGCATTTGACCCCATCGTCTAACGGCTAGGACACTTGTCCGCTTACAGTGGCGGTACACCTTGACGCTAATTTTTTCGTAAACTCAAAATTAGCAGGCAAGGTCTTGAGAAGTGACATTGAGTCACTTCTCACTCATCCATGAAATTGATTTCTTGGATGAGAATAAAAAATAGAAGTTTAATATCAACATTGGCCCCATCGTCTAACGGCTAGGACACTTGGTTCTCATCCAAGAAATCGGAGTTCGATTCTCCGCGGGGTCACGAGTACAAAAACGAGCATTCACATCAGTGGATGCCGTTTTTGTTTCATGACTACGCGAGTAAACCTGCTAGTAGCAGGTTTACGTGAGAATCGAAGCTGTT
>Ga0210057_1009909_pt1 | contig 10908 bp, 10 predicted proteins | sample CryGeyCG2114_010_2_FD_183968 | JGI IMG/M metagenome (GOLD analysis project Ga0210057, IMG submission 183968) | Groundwater microbial communities from aquifer - Crystal Geyser CG10_big_fil_rev_8/21/14_0.10 (SPAdes) (version 2) | ecosystem: Environmental > Aquatic > Deep subsurface > Groundwater ...
AGAACTGCTTTGCCATTATCACCCAAAACCGTTTTATCTGCTTCTTTTGAGTAGGAATCATATATTCCCTCATATGAAAGACCCTTTTTAGTCCAACTAAAGCTTAAAATATCTGCTGAGCTAGGCTCAGTATAATTACCGTCATTATCAGGATCTAAAATATCTTGCCATAGAGAACTATTATAAGGTTCTATAGCCTCAATATCTGTGTCATCATACAATCGAGAAATTACTAGTGTGGCATTGTGAGAAACACTTTTGATAAATCTATCACCATAATTACTCTGCCCGGCAATAATACTTGCAATTTGTGTTCCATGATCTTGACCTCGACTAGGGGTAAGATCATTATCATTATCAGCCCAATCTGTTGCATTGTAAATTGTCAGGTTTTCAAAATGAGTGTGGTTTAACCATAACCCATCATCAATTATGCCAACAGTTATCCCTGTTGCATTGCCAACTGTAGCGACATCCCATGTATGATCGGCAGAAATAACTTCAATGCTACGATCTAAATCCTTTCCTCCTCCAGACTTTGATTTTTCGTAAGGAATTATATTTTTAACGAAGTTATGAGATAATAAACTAGTTAGCTGAGTTGTATTGATGTTCATTAATACGCTGTTTTTTCCCGTATTTTTTATAGAACTTTGAGAATTAGCAAGTTCTTTAATTTTACTGAATTCGCTTTGAATTATATTATCATACCATTCGAGTACAACCTCACTTTTTAAAAGAGATAAAAGATAATCTCTGTGGGGTTTAAACCCTATTTTTGAGATTGGATTTTTTATTATTCCTCCCCATCTCACATAATCAAAACTATGATTTACTAAAAAATTTTTTGTTACTTTTGCTGGATATGTATGATCTCCCACGTATTGGTATAACTTGATCAATCCTACTTGTCTCATTTCATCAATTTGAGCTTTAGTAGGATCACCTTCAGGTGAAGTTTCAAACTGCAAATAAACAATAACAACATCGTCCTGTAAATTCAAAGACTTAAAATAGTCATTAAAATCCTGACCTCTTAGCTCTGTAATTCTGGGGTCTGTATCAAACGCGTCATTTAAATAACCTGCATTGTATGATCTTTTGTAATTTTTATAAAAATCTTTAGCACTCACGCCGATTTTACTTTTAAGCTCACTGGGAAAAGATGTTGAAAACTCAACAATAGGAGTATTTTTTGTAAATCTGGGAATTTTCACTTTTGTAGCAAGAACTGAAAAAGACAAAACTCCGATAATTAATAATATAAAAACATAAACGCCTAAATTCTTTTTTATTTTCATTTTCACTCTTTATTTTGTATGTTATAATCTAATCTTTTCCTTCTCCTTGCTTTGATTTTTCATAAGGTATTATCGTTTCAATAAAATTATATTCAAGGATTTTTTCCAAGTCACTTGTTTTGACACTTATCAACACATTTGCTTTGTCTATTTTATCTGCTGAACCCGAAGGATCTGAAAAAACTTTTATTTTTTCAAACTCTTCGACACTCATTGCACTATACCATCTAACAGTAACATTCGTTTTAGGAACAGACAAAAGATAATCTCTGTGGGGTTTAAACCCTATTTTTGAGATTGGATTTTTTATTATTCCTCCCCATCTCACATAATCAAAACTATGATTTACTAAAAAATTTTTTGTTACTTTTGCTGGATATGTATGATCTCCCACGTATTGGTATAACTTGATCAATCCTACTTGTCTCATTTCATCAATTTGAGCTTTAGTAGGATCACCTTCAGGTGAAGTTTCAAACTGCAAATAAACAATAACAACATCGTCCTGTAAATTCAAAGACTTAAAATAGTCATTAAAATCCTGACCTCTTAGCTCTGTAATTCTGGGGTCTGTATCAAACGCGTCATTTAAATAACCTGCATTGTATGATCTTTTGTAATTTTTATAAAACTCACCAGCACTAACACTAATTTTAGTTTTTAGTTCTGTAGGAAATGCAGTTTGTCCGCTTGAAGGTTTTACAGTGTAATTTTGTTGTTGTGGTTGTGATAAAGTTGTTAAAGTATTGTTTTGTATTGTGAAGACTGAATTTTGCAATTGTGTGTTTGGAGGTAGGTTTATTGGTTGGAAATTATTTTTTGGTTCTTTTGATGTTTCAATACTTTTGTTGCTTACATAAATTGTTTTTTCTTCATTGTTAATTTCAGCTTCAAATAAACTATCATTCAAGTAAACATATATTTTTCCCTCTTTTAAAATTTCATTGACATAAAGTGTTTCTTCTTGTTCTGGTGATTCTTCTGAAATAAGTTCTGATTCTTCAACAGTCACTACAGGAATATCATTATTTCCAACTTGAAAAACACAACCAATAATTAATACTAAAAACCCAAGTAATACTAAAACTTTTTTCCCCAAAACAACCACTCCAAAAAAATCACAAGAAAACTTTATTTAAAGATTACTCACAACTTCGAAGTAGTTATTTAAAAATTAAGTTGATGGAAAAAGTATAGCATACTGATGAAAAATTATTCTTCACAAAATTTTCTCATGTGATGCTCCTCGGTAAAAATAAAAGAAACATTTATATATATTTATGGGATAATTATTTATAAAAAGGTGAAATGAATGGGTGGAAAAACTCCTAGCGGGTCTAGTGCCGCTACTCTTATTGGACTTATTACGATTATTTTGATATTTTACATTGTTTTTTTACCTCCGCAAGTTAGAATTGATTTGTTGGAAGGTGATCAACCGGTTAGTTCTGGAACTAGTATTGGTGTTGTAGGTGTTGATGATGCTAGTGTTTTGTTAAAAGAGGCTATTGGTCATTTGAGTGTTGTTGAGAGTGATGAAAAAGAAGTTTCTTTTCCTAATTTTGTTTTAGTTGAGACTAAACCTGATGTGCCCATTCGTGAAGTTAATACGTTTCAAATTTATAATGGTTGGTTTAGTGAGTTGAGAAAGCAAATTCCTTTTAATTTGCCTGTTGATGTTGTTACTAAGGCATATGTTAGTTTTCAAAGTTCTTTAAGAGAGGGAGTTTTAGTTATTGGATTGAATGGTGTTGAAATTTATAGGGGTGTTATGAGTTCTTCTAGTGAATTAATTCCTTTGCAACTTTCTGAATTGCAGAATAAGAATCAGTTAACTTTTAATGTTGAAGGAGGATTTTTTGAGAATAGAAAATATCAAATTAATGATTTAAAAATTGTTGCAACTGTTGAAGAAAAAGAAGCGTTAGTTTCTAATAATCCTTTTTCATTGAGTGATTCAGAATTTGAAAGTTTGAGTGATGGTAAATTAAGATTTTTTATCACGTGTGATACTGGTGATGTTGGACGATTAAGTGTTTTATTGAATGGTAAATCATTGTATGCTGCTGTTCCTGTTTGTGATGATATTATTGAGTTGAATGTTTACAAAGAAGATTTAAGAAGTGGCAGGAATTTATTGAGTTTTGAAGGTGCAAAAGGAATTTATGATTTTAGTAAAGCTAGTTTGAAGCTGAATTTGAAAGAGACTAAAAGTTTTTTAGCTTATTTTAATGTGGGTAATCAGTTGTACTCTGATGTTGTTCTTGATAAGTTTAAAAAATTAGTTTTAGAGCTTGATTTTGTTGATGATTTAAAAATTAAAGAATTAAATTTGAACGTTAATGGTAATGTAAAAAGTGTTAATCAAAAAGGAAATTTTAAATGGATTTTGAGTGATGTTCAAGATTTAATACTTCCGGGCAGGAATTATGTTGAAGTTACTCCTTTAGAACCTGTTGATATTGTTGAATTGAGAATTTTAGTAGAATGAAATGGCAATTAAGAATCCTGGCAAAGCAAGTACTTGGGTATTTTTATTATTAGTTCTTTCTGTTTACTTGTTTGATGTTAGATATAGATTGTTTGGCGGTTATCCTAATCATTTCGTGTTTATTATTCCTTATATGCTTATTGTAGTTTTTGCTTATGCATTGTTATTAACGCCTGAAGAAAGAAGTGCGAATGGTTTACAATACTTGTTTTGGTTTAGTGTTTGCAGTCTTATTTCTATTCTTGGACCTACTGCTAATGGTTTGTTGCAATATCATTTAGAAGGAATTTTGAGTATTGGCATTCTTAGTTTTGTTTGGTTTGCTGTTTTAATTAGTCCTGCTTGGATGCTTTATTTAAGTTTATTTTTTCCCGGTGAACGAGCGCAGTATTTGAGTTTTTTTAGCGCATTGTATGTTCTTATATGGGTAAGTTTTGCCATTGTGTGGTTTTTTCCGCAAATACAAGCTATCAGTATGGATTTAGAATATCGCGTGGTTAGTCCTGTTATTGCGATGGATTATATTAAAGATCAATTAGGTGAAGGTTTAAGTGTTGCTTGGACTAATACTAAAGAACAGTACACTTTATTTTGGAAGTATGTTAGTGGACAATTAGAGTATGCTGTTAATCCTTATGCGAGTCGTACTGATAATATGAATGAAAGAAAGGTTGGTGTTTATTTGGAACAGCCTAAGCCTATTCCTACAAATATTTTTTATGAAGGAATGCCTGTTAGTGTTGAGGGACGAATTAAAGCTGATGTTATTGAGAATGAAGTTAATTTAACGATTAATTGTAATACTGATGAAAATGTTAAAGGAGAATTGTATCCTAGTAAAGATTTTTGGCCGGTTGTTAGATTTTTTGATGAACGTGTTGATTGTTCTTTTGATGGTTTGCCTGTTGGAAGTCATAATATTGAAATGAGTGTTACGATTGAAAATTTTAAGACGTTATCTTATTTGAGAAGTTTTTTTATTAATGAAGACAGTTTATTTCAATTGAGAAGACAAGGTAAAGATCCTTTGAAAGTTTATAATTTAGCAAATTCAGATTTTGTAACTATTAGAAGTTCAGGACCTATGAATGTTGGAATGGATTTGGGAACTCCGCCTATCGGAATTAATACTGAAAGTGGAAAAGTTCAATTTAAGTTAGGTGTTGGGTTAAGTAATGCTTGGCAGGGTGAATTAAAAAAAATTAAAGAATTGTTCATGATCGTGCCTAAAGGTTTTGAAATTGTAGGAATTACTGGTTTGGGTAAAGGTGAAAAAGCTATTCAAAAAATTAATTGTAATTTTTTACCTAAAGAAGATTTTGGTTTGTGTGATGATCAATTAGAAAATGTTTACAGAGTTACTCAAGAAGCTTTGAATTATTTGCCTGATAATTTGAAAACTTCTGCTGTTGTTTTTAATGTTCAAATAGAAGGTAATCCTCAAGAAATTTTACAGAAACAACCTTTTACTAATAAGTATTTTAAGACAACTGTTATTTATGATTATGAATTAAAAAAGAAAACTAGTGTTATAGTAAAAAAGAGATGATTGTTAAAAATGAAAAATAAACTATTCAAAATCATTGTACTTTTGTTTATTTTAATTATTGTTTCTTGTAATAATCAAACTCCTGGTAGCAGTGATTTTGTTGGAAGTAAAGGTTTAAATTTTTATTTTGATATTAATGCTCCTCCAACTCAATTGTATGAAGATTCAAAATTTAGTGCTAGAATTTTGGTTGAAAATGTTGGTGTTAGTGATGTTGATAATGCTGCTTACGCTTTGGGTTTTGAAGAACAATATGTGCAGTTTAGTAAGAATACTGGATTGTTTAGTTTGTTTGGTAAAAATTTAGAACATCCTTATGGAGATCAAACACAAGTATTATTGGATGGGGAGATTAAGAATTTAGGAGTGCAACTTGAAGGTTTAACTACAACATTATCTTTTAGTGTTTGTTATCCTTATCAAACACAATCGGAAGTGATTACTTGTATTGATACTAATCCTATGAGTAAGAGTAAAAAAAGTTGTCAAGTTAGTGAACATTTTTTAAGTGGTGGACAGGGTGCGCCTATTGGAGTTACTAAAGTTGTTCCTAGAATGGTTGTAACAGGTAAAGGAGTTAAACCACAGTATGAAATAACTGTTAAAAATTTGGATTTGGGAGAAATTATCAGTGAAGATTACGTGAATTCTTATTGTATTGGAAAAAGTGTTCCTTCTGATGCGTATAATGTTATTGATGTTGAAGTTTTTTTACATAAAACTAATAATAGAGAAAAATTGAGTTGTACTAAGAAAAAATTAGTTTTAAAAGATAACTCGGATACTTTTTTTTGTGAGTTTGAAAGGGAAATCCCAAAAATTGAAGGCACGTATCCTGCTCCTTTAATCATTAAATTAAATTATGGTTATGCTCAAACTATTACTAAAAAAGTAAGAATTCAGAGTAAGAATTAAAAATAGAGGAATATTATGATGTTTAAAATGAAAAAAGTGTGGATTTTTTTGTTATTATTTTTTGTATTTGCGTGTAATACTGGAAGTAATGGTAATGAGCCTTTTGTTAATTTTAGAAGTGGAACTCAAGGTGTTATTTTTGATTTTGTACCAAACCAGCCTCCTTACAAAATTTATGATGATGAAAGAGTTAATGTATTATTGCAAGTTGAAAATAGAGGTGCTTATCCTGTTGGTAAACAATTAGATAAAATTTATTTGTCAGGTTTCGATCATCAATTAATTTATCCTTTAGATAATTTTAATGGTAAACAAATTCCTGATTTAGAAGGTAAAACTATTGATAATAGAGGAATTGTTGGAAAAGATTATGTTGAATTTCAATTAGGAGTTAATCCATTGACTAGTGCGCATTACCCTTTTAAAATGATGGCAACTGCATGTTATGGTTATCAAAGTATTGCTGAAACACCTATTTGTATAGATCCTAATCCATTCAGTAGAGGCAGTAGTGCAAAAGTTTGTGTTCCAAATAGTTTAGGTTTGGGAAATCAAGGAGGGCCTGTGAGTGTCAGTAATGTTAATGTTGAAGCTAGAAAAGGAAGGACTAGTTTGACTTTTAATGTTCAAAATGTTGGTAGCGGAGATGTTTATAAACGAGATAGTATGAGTCATTGTAATCCTTACAGTGGTTCTGAATTGGATTTTAAGGATTTAGATTTTGTTGAAGTTGTAGATGTCTTATTTGTTGGTGGGGAAAGCATTAAAGGTTTTTGTAAAAATTTGGTTGATAATAATTTTGTAAGATTACAGAATAATGTTGGGAGTTTTACTTGTACTGTTGATACTGATAATGTTGGAAGTGAACAAACAAGAGTTTTAAGAGTCATACTAGATTATGGTTACAGAAGTGTTTTGTTCAAGGATTTTGATTTAATTCACGTTCCTCGATAAAACGTGGAACGCACCTAAAGGTCAAAATCCCTTAATTTATTGATTATGCGCGCGTGACGGGGGTTGGCCCCTTCGGGGAAGTAGCGCTCACGATTTATCATCGCGGATTTTGAAGGTGCTTTCCACGTTCATTGATAGAAAATTTTATATACATAATAAGTTTAAGGTGGTAATATGAAAAAAATAGGTATTTTATTGATTATGAGTTTATTATTGTTAGTCAGTTGTAATGGTCAAAGTAATGATGTTATTAAAATTCAGCCGTTTATTGGCGGAACTCAAGGAGTTGTTCTTGAATTTGATCAGTTAAGAACTGAAGTTAATGATGGTGGCGGAGATCCTTTTGATGTTGTTGTTAAATTAAAAAATAATGGTGAAACTAGTATAAATAAAGATGATGTCACAGTTAAATTAAAAGGCATTCAACCTCAACAATTCGGTAAAAGTGATGATCAATTTGTTTTGCATCCTGAAGAAAATATTAATGATAGAACAATGCTTGATGATGGAAGCGTGATTGATAGCAGTCCTGTGTTTGTTGAATTTAAAGAATTGAATCATATTACAAAAATTCAAGGAAGCGTAGTTAGTCTTCCTTTAGTTGCAGAAGTTTGTTATTTATACAAAACTGAGGCAGTAACTAAATCTTGCATTAGAGAAGATTTGTTAAATCCTAAAGAAGGAGGCTTGTGTTTAGTTAATGAAGCAAAACCAGTTCAAAACTCAGGAAGCCTAGTTCATATTCAAAACGTTAAGCAAGGTCCTCAAGGAAGTGATAAATTAAGAATTTCTTTTGATATTATTCATGTTGGAGAGGGAAATTTATACGAAAAAAACAGTGATTGTGAAGGAGATAGAAAACAAAATAAAGTTTATGTAAGTATTGATAGTGGAATTCCCGGATTAAGATGCACTGGATTAACAGATTTATCAGGAACAAGTGTCGGAGGAACTGTAACGTTATATGATAATAAAAAAACTATTAGTTGCACTCAAACAGTTGATAGTTTAAAAGATTATGAAAAACCTATTAATATAGTTTTGAATTATGATTACGCTAATAGTGTTAAAGCAGAAATTAATGTTAAACACGTGGGAGATTAATAAGTTTTTTAAACTAATTTTTTTTCTTTACTTTTATGGATCCATTACCTAAAGAATTATATGATATTTTGTGTTGTCCTGATGATAAAGGAGATTTAAGTTATACCAAAGATAAAACTGGTTTGAAATGTAAAACTTGTAAATTTATTTTTCCAATTAAAGAGGGAATACCAATTTTATTGCCTAAAAGCATGCAAGACGATTAAATGCGTGGTACTGCGTACAAATAAGAAAGGAAAAATCTTTTCTACATTATCAACTTGATTTTTTTCCGGATGACAACTTGATGCTTAAAAAATATTGCGAAGCCATAAATTACATTTATGGAAAAAAAGTAATAATAAAAAAACGAGTTAATTTTTTCAGTGTGCGAATAGGGTCTAAGACAATTGTAAGTGATTTAATAAAACACGCAAAATTTGGTATACATACATGGAATCTTCCTTCAAAATTATTAATTACAAATACTTTGAAAAAGAAGTGGCTCAAAAGTTTTATGTCTGCAGAAGCTTATGTTGGTCAAAATCATATAAAAGTTCAAACTGTAAACAAAAATGGCATGAAATTAGTAGGGCGGTTATTAAAAGACTTAGAGATTGAACATAATTATTATGAGTACACTCCAAAAAATCCTAAACATTCAAAAGTTAGCATGATTTTTATTAGTAAAAAAAAATCACGAATAAAATATCATAAAAAAATAGGATTTTACCACTTAAAAAAAACTAGAACGCTAAAAAAAACGTTAGGTTTATAACTGAATTTAAGTTACTTTCAATCGTGCTGACGTGGCACAATCTGGTACTGCGCAAATTATTTCTGAACAAAATCAGAATAAGCGTAACCCTGGAATCTAAAACAGGCAGCTAGGTTGTTTCCTAACGGATCTCCCGGTTCAAATCCGGGCGTCAGCGTTTCGTATTTTTTGTGGGTAAGCAACTATGTTGCGCATCCCGCACGGTTTTGATCAAACTTTTTTGAAAAGTTTGGTTTGAATCCGGGCGTCAGCGTTTTTCAGTACTTGAACTGTGAAATTTTATTTGGTGTTTTTACACCTTGTTGTTTTAGCATTTTCTATGTTCAAATAAGAAGTTTTTATAAAAAGTCTGGTGAGCAGAAAAATCTTGTTTTTGCTGTTTCGTATAATTCTTTGAATTGTTCGTAATCTGTTAAATCTATCCAGTACATCCATTCTTTTTTACGTTCATTCCAATAACCTAAGCCTATATCTACAAATCTGTTGAATTCTTTAAATGCCGTTTCTATTGATTCAACACTTGTTGTTTTGTATTCTTTAAAATCATTCCATCTTAGAGCGCAAGAACAATTTGACCAGTTAGGAAATAAATCATTAGGAAAATAATGTTTTCTATAAGAATTATTTATTTTATCCAAAAATTGTATTTCTTGTTCTGAAAAAAAATTATTTAATAATGCCATTTATAAATTCTCATATCTTATTTTCAATCATCATATTTTCCCGTTATTCTTTCTATGGCATTGTTAGGATTTATTTTTATAAAATTAAACAATTCAATTAATTTGAGTAAATCCTCATTATAATATCCTATTTGTTGTATTGTTCGTTCATCTTCAATAATTATGTGTTCTGCTTCTAAATAGTAATCTAGTCTTCCATGTTTGTAATGTTGTTCTACGGGCGTATTTTCTATATATTTCGTAAATTCCGAATAAAATTTGTCATCTAAAGGTTCTCCTTTTACATGTTCTAAAAAAGTGGGCAAACTTTCTGGATGTTTATTTCTAAATCGTTCACTGTACCAAATCTTTTTTGTTCCGTTCGGAAAATTGTAAGAAGTACAAATATGACCGATCATTGCTTGCCCACTAGAAATTACCTTTACAAAAGATTCTTTTATTTTATTCCAATGATCGACTATTTCTTCAAGAAATGGTAAGTCTTCGACTATTAATTTTATTGGGTCGTCACCGTAATCTTTCCCATTGATCCCTCTAAGAAATCCTTGCTCTTTAAGTTGTTTCTCTTCTTCTGATAAGTTAAGTTTTGGTTTGTGTTTTATTTGAGTTATTCTGTTATTTCTATAATATAATTCTCCATTATTTGTTATTTTATAATTAAAGTCATTTTCTCCATCAAAAGTTCCAAAATAGTTTTCATTAACTAAATGAACTTCTGTAATAATTGAAACTCCGTTAATAATTTCTCTTTGTATTTTTTTTATATTAATTTTCATTATATCACCTTAAAACTTAGAATTGAGTATGATATTTAAAAATTTTCTAGTTTTTTTTTGTAAATTAGTAAAATTTATATATTGGTTAGGATTTTTTACGCTTTATGAAGTTGGATGTTAAAGATTTAAAAATTTTGAAAGAGTTGGATGTTGATCCTAGAATACAAACAACTAAACTTGCTAAAAAAGTCAGGTTAAGCCAACAAGTTGTTGATTATAGAATTAAAAAATTAGTTGAACAGGGAATTATTACTAGTTTTGGCAGTGTGTTTAATTTTTCTAAGATAGATTATTCTCAATATCGTATTTTGTTCACTTTCGGGAGTGTTGATGAAGTTAAAAGGAATGCAGTTATTGAACATTTGAAAAATGATAATA
>Ga0210057_1009910_pt1 | contig 10906 bp, 9 predicted proteins | sample CryGeyCG2114_010_2_FD_183968 | JGI IMG/M metagenome (GOLD analysis project Ga0210057, IMG submission 183968) | Groundwater microbial communities from aquifer - Crystal Geyser CG10_big_fil_rev_8/21/14_0.10 (SPAdes) (version 2) | ecosystem: Environmental > Aquatic > Deep subsurface > Groundwater ...
ATTTTTAATGTTTCATTAAACTTATTTTCTCGGATAAAAGCATAAGTAAACATAATTGAAATGCGCCTCTCCCATAAATTTTTTGATTTTGCTAATCGGACTAAAAGCGTAGTATCTTTATCTAAAAGATATTCGCCTATACATGGAGCAGACAAATCAACTAAATCCCAATTATTTACTTTTTTTGCGTTTTTTATATAAAAATCAAATATTTTTTTACGATATAATTCATCTGTTTTTTTAAACTGCTCAACTAAAATCAAAAGACCAACAAAACGATGCTCATGAATTTTAGATTCAATCAATTTTGCAATTATAGACAAAGGCGCATCCTTATATTTTCGCGCGACAAATCTTTGCTCAGGCACAACAATGCCGAGGAATATATCTCCTTCTCCATATTCACCTTTTTTAGTCTTAAAAAATCTCTGCAAAATTTTAGCTTTTTTAGGATTTTTTAATTTATCTAAATCATTTTTTATTTCCTGTATCATAAAACTATTATATCACAAAACACGCCTGCTGGTGTCAGCAGGCGTGTTTATTTAATCTATCTATTTATACCTATAAACGGACTAGCGCTTCCCCAATACTGCGGAGTTTTGCCATCCCATTTTTCAATCCAACGCAATTCAGTAACTGCTGGATTTACACGCAAAGCTTGTGCTTCAATAGTAATAGCCTGCGCCTTGCCTTCTGCTTGTGTAATTTGTTGCTGTTTTTCAATAATGATTCTTTCTAAATCACGCTCTGCTTTTAGTTTTAATTGCTCAGCTGTAACTTTTTGTTCAATTGCTTCATTAAATGCTTTTGAAAAATCAAAATCAATAATATTAAATTCATCAACAATAATATTATTTTCTAACAATCTCTCTGATAAATTAGCTTTAATTTCTTCTTTAACTTGCTCGCGCTTAGTAATTAATTCTTCTGCGGTAAATTTAGCTGTTGTTGCTTTGACTGCTTCTTGGATAGAAGGAGAAATAATTCTTGTATTATAATTTGTTCCAACTTCTTGCCAAATTTTATTTACTGAATCAGGATCAAGATGATAATTTAAAGCAATGCGAGATGTGACGATTTGAAGATCTTTTGACGCGGCGCTTGATGGCACTTCATCTTTTTGCATTTTAACATCAACTTTTACAACTCTTTGGACAAAAGGAATTTTAAAATATAATCCTTCTCCAAATACTTTATTTTGCACAGCTCCAAACTGCAAAAGCACTCCACGCTCTCCAGCGCCAATTGTGCCAAACGCGCCAAAAAGAAAAATTAACACAATTATTGTTATAACAATACGATTTGCAAACTTTCTTGGCTGAAGAGTTTTAAAAGTTTCTTCTATATTAGGCATATTTTTATATATTATTAATAATAGCCTCCTGTAAAGAACACTACTACTTTTAAAGAAAAAATACTAGTCTTTGATGCCATCCAAAATAATAATCAACCTTTGGCTAATATTTGTGAACATATCTCTACAAGCAAGTCATTATCTTTATAGCATCTATTGGAGAAGGAGTTTTGCCATCTATTAACTCTTGTATTCTTTCAGGGCCAAGCTTTTCTATTCCACATTGTTTTTGTTCTTCTGTAATTTCTTCTGGCAAATCAGATGGATCAATTCCAATATCTCTAAGTTGCGCTTCTTGCGCTGTATCTAATAATGGATGATCATAAGTTTCATCCATTTGAGGTTGTTCTATAAACGGAATTTTTGATTCTACTATTCCTTTTACGCCCAAAGGATTTTTAAACCAAACATATGCTCCAACTGATAATATTAAAATTATCAAAACTAAAACAATAATCACTAAAATCTGAATTATTTTTTTCATAAAATATTATTAAATTATTTATTTTTATTAATAACGTAAGGCGAGTAAAATGGAAAAGTACCCTTTTTCATTTCCGAGCCAAGGAGTTAAATACCATTTTTATCATAATTTTTTTTGCATTGTTCTAGAGTATCAATATTATTGCACACTGTACCCTTTTTCATTTCATCAAATATTTTTTTCTTTTTTTCATTGACTTTTGATATTATATTATTCTGCAAATATTTTTTAATAACATTAGGGGTTTGCACTGGAAAAACCTCTTCTTCATCTAAAGCAAAACATGATTCATATTGCTTTTTTTCGCGACATAAATTAACTAATTGCTTTTTATGTTCGCAAAATGATTTGATAGGCCCGCTCGGAGCCAAAGAACAATCGCAACCTTCTGAACTATCCATACAATTTAAAATCATATCTCCTACTTTTCGAGCTGCGTTTCCCATTATCATGTTCTTTTTCGCGTTGCGAAGAGATCCAACAAGTTTATCAAGCATTCCTTCGGCAAATTGAGGAACTCCTTCTGGAAGGTTGGGCGTCTCGTCTAGAATTACACACGCATCATAATCACCTGCCTCGCACTTAATTTGTAAATCTCTATTTTTTTCGCAAAAAGCCCTAGCATAAGTTGGAGTCTGCTCACAATGACAATTTTGTGGATCAGATACGCACTGTTTTACAATACCAGCTGCAGCTTTGGCGCCTTTTGCTTTTTCTTTTTCTATGTATTCACTATAATCCTTAGAAAAATACTTACCAAGCCAAGCAGGCATTCCTGGCGGATAAATTTCAATTGCTTCTAATTTTTCACAATTAGTTCCTTCATCTCGACATGAAAGCCCGTATGATTTTTGAATTTCACAAAAAGACACATAGCTTTGTTCTGGAAGATCTAAAACAGAGCAATCGCACTTATCCACATCTTTAAAGCATTTGCTTAATGCTTCTTTTAATTTACTTTGTGCTTCTTGCATTCCTTTTTCTTTTTCTTGCTTGCACTGTTTTTGACCTTCAGAATTCTCTATTTCAGAGCAATCGCAATTAATTGGGTCCTGCTCGCAAGCTATTTTTATTTTTTCTTTGAACGCGCGAGCTTGATTTACTTTGGTTTCACATTCTTTGCGCCCACTTGGATCAGACACATCCGCGCAAGAACAATTATCCAAATCTTCAGTGCATTGCCGAATTTTATCATTTTTTTCTTTTTCTGCTTTATACTTTGCCTGAATGATTGAGAGTTCGCACTGTTTTTTGCCTTCTTGATTATTTATTGATTCGCACGAACACTCACTAAGATTTGCGCGACATTCTGATTCTATACGCGATTTTGTAGCCTCAATTTCTACGATAGCAGCTTGGCGTTGTGATTCACATCCTGATTTTTCTGAAACACACCTAGAATATGCTTCCTGAACTTGTGGATGATCTGCTTGAAGAATATCCTCACATGGTATTGCGTCGCAAGAGCAAGTATATGGATCTTTCCGACATTCATTTTCTATTTGCGCTTGCATTGAACGGGCTTGGCCAATTCCTTGCTGAATTTGCGTGTCTGTAATTTCCTGCGCTAGCGCGGAAGACGCAATAAACAATAATGACGCTATGCTTGTAATAAAAATAATTTTTTGTATTTTTGTCATAACTATTAGCGCTTACTAATATTTTTTCATTCTTATTATACCATATTTTACCAAAATTTTATATATAAAAAATCAGCTATTTAGCTGAATTTTTATCTATTTAAAATAATCTCTTAACATCTGTCTTAATGTTGTTTTTCCTTTTGCTGTCTTAAAATATCTTTCTCTACGTTGTGCATCATCTTTTGATAAAAATGCTTCATAAAAAATCAACCTAACTGGCAATCTTTTTGATGTTGAAATGTTTTCTCCTCTTTGGTGTTCTCTAAATCTTCTCTTTAAGTTATTTGTAAAACCAATATAAAACTTCCAATCTTTCAAACTTAATAACACATATACATAATAAAATTTCATGTAATCATTTATAGCAGTAAACCACTCGTGAGTACACTCGGGTTCACTGCATGCACCTGCATATTTATAAAATTACATAGTGGCTTGCCATGCACCCGAAGGAAAAGACGAAGTCTTTGACTGAGTGGTGCATGGCTCGGGGACAGGGGCTCGAACCCCGATTCCTAGGTCCAGAACCTAGTGTCCTACCATTAGACGATCCCCGAATATTAACTTACTATCTCTGCTCCTTCAAAAACTTGCAAAGCTGCTTCAACAAATTTATCTTTTTCTTCTGGCTTATTTTCTATATTAGATGGTTTTGCTGGATAATTTTGCAAAATATCTTCAGTAATTACAGGCTCAATATGATAATCAATACCATACACCTCTTTTATAATATTTTCAACTATATCACGATTTTTGATTTCTGAAATCTTTTCTAGTTGCAACTTATACTTAAAACCTAATTCTAAAATATTACCATTCACTCCAACTGGTTGCGCGACTCCTAAAACAAAATTTAAAGACTGATTTTTATCTTTTACTTTTGTTAAAACCTCTCCCCATCCATCTAAAATCTGTTCTAAAGAATGAACTGTATTATAAGTATTTTCTTTTTTTGGTTCTTGTGCTTTATCTTTATCAAATTTTATATTTTCTTCTTCTAAAATATCTTTTTTTACAAAGACATTAGAAGACTGAGAAAAATCATTCTTTTCTACTTCATTATTTTTGTTTTGGATAAATTCTTTTTTTGATTTTTGATGGTCTATTTGAGGTGAATTAATTTTATTCTCATCGCAAATCATTATAACAGCAAGCTCAATTGGCAAAGAAGGAATATCAGGCGAAAGTTTCATATCTTGGCACGCGCGAAGCAATTCAATAACAATAGTTCGTATTCTTAATTGGCTAATATTTTCACAAATTTGTTTAATATTATTAATTTCATCATCAGTAAAATACATTTTAAGCCGATCTTCATCTTTAGTTGCAACATATATCATCATTTGCCTAGCTGTTTCAAGAGACTCTGCTATAAAAAAAACTAAATTTATACCTTGCTTTTCTAATTCTTCTAACATTTTAAGTGATTTATCAGAATCATTTAAAACAAGGAAATTTATCCAATCAATAGTGCGAGAAAAGCCAACTTTTGGCAAAAACATTTCTGCATCTTTTGAAGTAATCTTTTTTCCAATTGATAAAATTTGACCTAATAAAGATTCAGCATCTCTTAGGGCTCCGCCACTTCTGCGCGCAATATCTTTAATAACTTCTGGCTCAACTTCAGCTTTTTCTAATTTTGTAATTCTATTCAATCGCTCTATTGTGTCTTTTATACCAACTTTTCCAAAACTAAAATGCTGACAACGAGAAAATATTGTTTCTGGTATTTTATGAAGCTCTGTTGTGGCTAATATGAATATAACATGCGCTGGAGGCTCTTCAAGCGTCTTAAGAAGCGCATTAAACGCTTCAGGCGTTAACATGTGAACTTCATCTATTATATAGACCTTATATTTAGAATTAGAAGGAACATATTTTACATGCTCGCGCAATTCACGAATTTCCTCTATTCTTCTATTTGAAGCAGCATCAATTTCTACAAGATCTTGAGATCTGGATTCATTTATAGAAATACAAGATTTACATTCATTACATGGTTCGCTTTTATCTTTATCTCTATTTTCACAATTTAATGATTTCGCAAAAATTCTCGCAATAGTCGTTTTTCCTGTTCCACGTGTGCCAGAAAACAAATACGCGTGAGATACGCGATCTTGTTTAATCTCCTGAGATAAAATTTTTGCTATTGCATCCCTTCCTACAACTTCGCTAAATTTCTTTGGTCTGTATTTACGATAAAGTGTCATGATTACTTCAGTTTAAACCAAAAACACATACCAATCAAGTATGTGTTATAAAAGCTTAAAAATTATAATAAATCCGCAGTTGCCTTATCTAGCGCGTCAGCTTCTACTTCTTTGTCATTATAATCATCTCCACTGCCAATCTTTTTAATAACATTTTCAACAGCAGCCCATTTTGACTGTTTATCAGAAGGAACTAAAATTATTACTTCATCCCCTATCTCGCCTTTAAAATAAGTAATAGAAGCAGACAAAACTTTATATGTAGTTCCTTGGGACAATACACTGTATTCGCCTGTATCATCATCCTGCATCAAAGTTCCACGTATTCTTTTTCGATCAATAGGTCCAATTTGCTTATACAAAAACGAACCATCATCTAAAATAGTTAACTTTAAAACATCTCCTTCAACTAATTTTGATTTAGAAGCGTAGTTTGCTGGAATTGTATATTGTTTTCCATCATTTCCTATCATTGAAACGCCATCAAAAACACCCTCAACAATTTCACCCTCTTCTTGTTCAGAGTTATTTTTTGGGACAATTCTAGTTAAAGATGAAATATCTACATTTTCACCAGCTTCAATTTTCTCAAGAGTTTTTGTAGCATTTTCAATCTGTTTTTGTGCCCGCTCAATCATTTGTTTTAATAAAGCAACTTGATTTTGAGACATTTTATTTGTATTTTATTTTGTTTGTATTTTAAACCTCGTTATCCACATTATATCATAAAATTAAAAATCAAACAAAGATTTATCAACAGTTATGAAATAGCTTTTTTCATTTCTTCTTCAAAGGCATTAATTGGAGGTATTTTTTTACCAAGATTTCGCCTTTGATTAATTTCTTGCTCAATTTTAGCTTTTTCTACTCCAAATTTCAACCTAGAATATTCTTTAAGTTTTTCAACTTTTTCTGGATTTCCAATTGGAGGAGGATATGTTTTCATTTGAAATGGTTTTGAAGGCGCATTATCTATTAAGAGTTTAATATACGCATGAAACTTATCAATATTAATAACATCATATTCATTAAATACTGGAGCAAATTCTTGAGCTAAAGTTTCAGCATCATCAACACCTATTTTAAAGCTAATAATTGTTCCCACATTTCCAAATACAGCATCTCTAATCTTTGTATCTGCTTTTTCTCCAATAAGCTGACCTATATATTGGTGCGCAATTATTAAATTTAATCTATATTTTCTAGCTTCTGATAAAATAGTGGCAATTGAATCAGTAACAAAATTTTGAAACTCATCAATATATAAATAAAAATCATCTCTTTTGTCTTCTGTTAAATCTGCCCTGCTCATTGCTGCCATTTGCAATTTTGAAACAATTATCAAACCAAGTAAGGAAGAGTTTATTTCACCTGTTTTTCCTTTTGCAAGATTAACTAAAAGAATCTTTTTATTATCCATTACATCCCTAAAATCAAAAGAACTTTTTTGTTGGCCAATTATATTTCTAAGCATTTCATTTTCCACGAATCTTCCGACTTTAGAAACCAAATATCCAAGCATCTCGCTTTTTTGAGCTGCTGCTGTTTTTGCCATTTCCTCTTCCCAGAAAGCTTTTAAAGTTGGATCTTCAATTTTTGATACTTTATACTTTTGAAAATTATCATTAGTAAACATTGCTGGGATATCAGCTATTGTTCCTGGGTTTTCTTTATCAGCCATTAATGTAAGCATTACATTTCTCATATTATGCTCAAACATTGGGCCAATCATTTCTGGAGGGAATAATTTCATGAATATTGCTATCATATCTTGAACTGCAAAATCTTTTTGTGAATCATTTTTATATTCAAGCATATTTAATCCCATAGGCCTTTGAGTATCAGATGGATCAAAATATATTACATCTTCTAATCGATTATCAGGAACATATGAAAGAACAGTATCAACAAGATCTCCATGAGGATCTATTACGCATACTCCTTTACCTGCTTCCATGTCCTGCTTTACTAAATTAGAAATTAAAACAGATTTACCGCTTCCGCTTTTTCCAATAATATACATATGCCTTTGTCTGTCTTTTTCTCCAATCCTTATATCAGTATTAATTCCGCGATATTCATTATGTCCTAAAATTATTCCTTGAGTTGGAATATTAACTGGAGCTGATGCTTGCTTTGAATTAAGCCAAAGAATATTCGGAGTTTCAGCGCTTGGAAGAGGAAAATGAAATAAAGAAGCCATTTCTTCTGTATTAAGTATCATTTGTTGACTTCTTTCTCTAAAGTTTCTATATATAAAATCATTTAAAAATTTATCCATATTGCTAGGAATTATCTTCCTAAATCCATTGCCATATTCATAACCAGCATATTGAGCAAATGAATCAGCAATACCAGAAAGCTGGGATTTGGCAATTGCCTCGCTCTCTGATGCAACAACAATACGGATATTTACTTCAAAACCTGATTTTGCGCTTTTTGCCTGAACTTTAGAAACTGCTTCTTCTTCAAATTGAGATAATCCTTGAAATCTTTGATTATTAAATTCCATTTCTTCAGTTGATTTTTTCCTTGATCTTGCAATTAAGCGAACAGCAGTAGACATTGCGCTTCCTCCAACCATTTTAGTCGCGTCAGTTAATCTTTTTCCTTGTCTTACTTCGCGCGCTAATTGATTTCCAGCGCTATGCCATTTTGGATGCGCGCTTCTTAAAACATATTGAATTGCTGCTCCACCATTTTTTACATCTTTAAACTTTGACAAAGAATTAGTTAAAGCATTTAAAGGATCTGCTTCCATTTCTTGATATGTTTTAATTGGGAAAAAAAATGATTTTTTAAATTTAAAAAAAAGTCCAGCAATAGCGCAATTAGGACTAAAAATATTATAATCTTGTTTTTCTTCTATAAAAGCGTCATGATGCTGGGCTTGGATCTGCTGTTCCACAAACTGCCTTAATTCTACTGGTATTGTGACATAAAAAGATATTACCCCTTCATCAGCCACAATTTCAAAAGCAAAATGATCTCTTCTGCCAAACCAAAAAGCATTCCATCCTCTCTCAGCGCGCATTCCAGCTAAGTTTGCCATTAATGATTCAATCTGCGCAATCATCTGCCTTGGCTCTTTTTGCTGAGATCGCGCTTCTATTTCTAATGATTCTTTAGGCAAAAGAACGCGCAAAGTAATCATATCAAATGGATTAAATCTATTATACAAATGACGAGTATAAATACGCGCGACAAGTGAAGCAGGAATACAAAGTAAAATTATTAATCCAATCCAAAAATATATATTTATCATATATTAAGCTGCTTTTTTTATTTCAACTTTTTCAACTTCTTGTTGAGATTTCTTAGCAAGTCCTAACATGTAATCTGTTTTTCTTTTTGATTCTTGTTCTAAGAAAAATTTATTTACTCCAGGAATTTTATGCATCCACTGCCTAACTTTTTCAAGGACTTTTTTTGAAACATCTTTTTGTTCTTGAATCTTTTGTTCAAGAAGTTTTTCTATTTCATTTGCTGTTTTTTCGCCGTCTATTTTTACTTTTTCTTGCGCGCTAGAATCAAGAGAAGCATATACATCTTCAAGGTCTTCACATAATCTTTTTTCAATATCTTGCTGGAACTCTGTTTTTGTTGCAGGATTTTGCTCTTTAATTCGATCTTCTATAGAAATAATCTTGCCAGTTTGATCTGGCAATTCTTCAGTAATAGGCGCTGTTTCTTGTACAAATTCTGGATTTTTTCCTAAATCTTGTTCTTGATTTTCTATTTCAACCTGACTCTCAGGCATTTGAGCTTCTTTTGCTTCTTTAGGTGAAATTTCGCGAATTTCCTTTGGTTTTATAAAATCTGCCATATGGGCTATTATACCACTTTTTATAATACTTGACCAAATTTATATTGTTTGCTAATCTATTTTTATATGGCACACAAAAAAGCAGGAGGTTCATCCTCTAATTTAAAAGATTCAAAAGGACAACGTTTAGGCGTTAAGCTTTTTGGCGGAGAATTTGCTAAAGCAGGATCTATTGTTGTAAGACAGCGCGGAACTAAGTTTTTCGCTGGAAAAAACACAAAACGATCTAATGATGACAGTATTTTCGCTATAAAAGAAGGTTTTGTTGAATTTAAGAAAAAAATGAAGCGCGGATATGATAATAGGCTAAAACAAAGAGTTGAAGTAAATGTAGTTGGAAAATAAAGTAATTCTAAAATTTTAAAAACCCGCATTTATGTGCGGGTTTTTGTTTTATAAGATATCGACAAAATAATTAAATAATGATAAATTACTAAAAAGCTCTTTCAAACCAAATGCCAAAAAAAGGGGAAATATACCATGGATACTGAAACAATTGAATTAGTAGCTTATATTGTATTTTCAATTGCTTTTATTCTTGGAGTGCGCTTTTGCTACAATCACCAAGACGCAATAAATAGGCGCATAACCAAAAAAATTTTCGGCAGTGAGATAGATGAAACTTCCAACTGAAACAAAGCAGATTCATCTACACCACAAAACGCAAAAAGACCACTGACATAAACCTATGGCAATGGTCTTTTTTATATATCTTAATTTTTATTTCCTCCAAACCTGCTTTGCAATCTTCCAACCGTATTTTACTGCGAATAAAAGTATAAAGAAATATATTATATATTGCACTACTGAAAATAATACAGCTATAAGATTAACACTAATATCCTGAATAGATATATTAATATCTCGAACAAATTTTTTAATTGCTATTTTCCAAGAATCTTTTAGATTATTAACATCAATATATTTATTCTCAGTTACATTAACATAAAAATTAGTGTACAAAATCCTGTCTAATTGCTCTGCTTTGGACCGCGCTAGCCTCTCTAACTGAGAATTGATATTAATTTTTTTATCTGTTAAACGCTCTATAATTCCAATTTTGCTATCTATAATTTTTGCCAAAGCTTCTGCATTTTGCGTGCGAGTTGCAATATTAGTTATATCATCATAAGCCTTAACAGCACTTTCTAGAGTTTCCTCTATTGATGCTTTTTTCTTTTCTAGAATTTCCACTTCACTAGTATAATCATCAACCAATGTTTTTATTGTATAAGTATTTTCGGAAAAATCTTTTGGATCCATTGATTCTATAATATCCAAAACTTGCCCAACATTTTCATTCTTTACCTTAAACCTAAAATAGCATCCATTGTCATACGCGCTCGCGCTTTCAAAAATGACATAATCTAATTGTTTTAAATCTTC
>Ga0210057_1009911_pt1 | contig 10905 bp, 15 predicted proteins | sample CryGeyCG2114_010_2_FD_183968 | JGI IMG/M metagenome (GOLD analysis project Ga0210057, IMG submission 183968) | Groundwater microbial communities from aquifer - Crystal Geyser CG10_big_fil_rev_8/21/14_0.10 (SPAdes) (version 2) | ecosystem: Environmental > Aquatic > Deep subsurface > Groundwater ...
TTATCTGGTAAAAGAGGTAAAACAACTAAAGAAATTATTGCAAATTTTATTACTCCAAAAACTTCCTTTCTTTCCATTTTTTTAATAATTTCATGAAGTCTTTCTTTAAAAGCCAAAAATGCCGTAATTAAAATTCCAAAGATAATTGCAAGATTCATATATCCAATTGTACACATTACCCCTAAAATAAAAGCCATAATCGATGCAATCTCGGTTATAATTGTTGTAATTTTAAACCTCATAAATGTAAGAACATATGAAAGAGCTGAAAAAAGAACAATTCCAGATAACCCAATAATTACTGGAAGTGAGTCAAAACTACCCCCCAAAAAACCGAGAATTGCTCCAAAAAAAGTAATTAAAATAAATGTTCGTATTCCTGCAAATCTAGTAAAATGCTCTTTTTGTTGAGTAAATTCCCTTTGCATTCCAATTAAGGCTCCAAGAAAGATTGCAATTCCAAAGTTAATGAAATCCATATATGAACCTAATAAAAAAACTATTTAAACATTTAGAATTTAACTTTTCCATGTTCGGCAAACTAAAAGACAAATTAAAATCATGGATTGGAAAAGTTTCAACTGAAGCTAAAGAAATTGAAGAAGTTAAAGAAGAAAAAAAGGTTGAGAAACTCCAAGAAAAAAAGACTTCTAAAGAAAATAAAAAGTTAATTGAAAAAGTTAATAAAAAATTTAAAAAGAAAAAAGCAAAAAAAGAAATCTCTGAAAATATTGATGAAGAATTAAAAGAAGAAGTTTCAAAAGAAAATTATATTGAGCCAGAAAAAGAATTTAATAATGGAATGGAAATGTTCCAACCAGATGTTACAAAGACTATTGAAAAAATTGTAGAAACAGCAAAAGAACCAGAAAAAGAAAAAAAACATTTCTTTAAAGATATTTTTTCTGGAAAAAAAAGAATTTCTTCTGAAGATTTTGAAAACTACTCTGAAGACTTAGAGATGATTCTTTTGGAGAACAATGTTGCTTTGGAAGTTGCTGAAAAAATAATTTATGAATTAAAAGAAAAAATTGTTGGTAAAGATTTGGATAAAAAAGAAATTGAAAACCTAATTAAAAAAAGTTTAAAAGAAATTATAGAAAATGTCCTTGTTAAGCCATTTGATTTAATCAAGGAAATTGAAGAAAAAAAATCCCCTTATGTTATTCTCTTTTGTGGAATAAATGGGGCAGGTAAAACAACAACTATTGCAAAATTTGCAAATTTATTAAAATCTAAAAAAATTACTTCTGTTTTGGGAGCAGGAGATACATTTCGTGCAGCATCAATTGAACAATTAAACCAACATGGAGAAAAACTAGGACTTAAAGTAATTAGCCACGAATATGGTTCTGATCCCGCATCAGTAGGGTTTGACACAATTAAATATGCAGAAAAAAATAAACTTAAAGCGGTTTTAATTGATACTGCGGGAAGAATGCACACCGCAACAAACCTCTTAAAAGAAATGGAAAAAATAAAAAGAGTTTGTAAACCAGACAGAGTAATATTTTTGGGGGAATCAATAACTGGAAATGATTCAGTAGATCAAGTGAGAGCATTTGACGACACAATTGGAATTGATGGAATAATTTTGAGTAAAGCTGACATTGATGAAAAAGGTGGAACAGCCCTCTCAGTAGGTTACATAACAAAAAAACCAATACTCTATCTTGGAACAGGACAAGAATACAAAGATCTTGAAAAATTCGATAAAAAAAAATTTATTGAAAAATTAGGATTGAATTAAAAATGAAAGAAATAAAAACTGGAATCTACAAAAGAATTTGGATAAGACTTCCAAAAAAGGAGTTAATAATTCCAGTAAAAAATCTGGAGTCAAAGATTAAAAATTTGAACTTTACAATTGAAGAAAGGTCTCAAGATAAACAAAACAATAAAGGACAAAAGGAAAACCTTGAAAGACTAAAAAGAATGGTTAAAACTGCCGAAATGCTTGTTAAAGGATACCAAATTGAAGGAATTGCAAAAAAACTTAAATTAAAATATTCCACTGTTGAAAGTTACATTTCTTACTTAGATCGTTAAACCCAAAAACTTAATAACTAATTCTAAATTAATTCTTTTAAACGCATTTCTAAATTCCAATGATTCCCCATATCAATAACTATTTGACTTAATTTGAGTCCATTATTAAAAGTTTCTAACTCAAAATCTTTTTTTAGCATTGCTAAATATGCCCTTGTATCAAATCTATCTTCACCATAATAATACCAAGATTGAACTTTAACAACAAAATCCCTTTTATCCTCCATGTTTTCTATTTTTTCTGTATTAATTAAATAAAAATTAGGATCATCAAGTTTTGTATTGCTTTGATAAATTTTACCCATAAACTCTTTCTTATAATTCTTAAAAAATTCCATATTTTTTATAAATTTTACTGGACTTTTTGAAATAAATTTCATCTTGGAAAGAGAATTATATAAATTTTCATTACATAAAAAAATTTTATAATCCCTACTTCTTGTATCAACACATTTTTCAATAAATTTCATTTCTAAACTAAACCCATTATTCTCCATAAAAAATAAATTAAACCCTTATTTAAAAAATTAATTGTATTAAATCCTTAAACCCAAAAACTTAATAATAAACCTTTTACTTCTAAAAGCATGCTAGAAAAGCTCGGAAATGCTCTGAAAAAGGCAACAGACAAAATATCAAATGCGATATTTTTGGATAAGAACCTAGTAGATGGAATTGTCCGTGAACTCCAAAGAGCCTTGATTGAAGCGGATGTAAGTATCCTTCTAATTAAAGAAATCTCTGAAAAATTGAGAAAAATTGCATATGATGAAAAAATAAAGGGAGTAGAAAAAAAAGAGCATTTGATTAAAACTCTTCATGATGAATTAAAAAAAATTCTGGGAGAGAAAAAAGAGTTAAAAGTTAAAGAAAGAGGACAAACAAAAATTATGCTTGTTGGACTCTATGCTTCAGGTAAAACTACAACTGTTGCAAAGCTTGGAAATTACTTCCAAAAAAGAGGGAAAAAAGTAGCATTGGTCGGATTGGATGTTTGGAGACCCGCAGCAAAAGAACAACTCATGCAACTTGGAAAACAGAATAATCTTCATGTTTTGACTGATCTAAAAGAAAAAAATCCATTAAAAATTTGGAAGAAATTAAAACCTGAACTAAAAAAATTTGATTTAATTATGATTGACACTGCAGGACGACACGATTTGGATAAAGAACTTGTTGATGAAATAAAAAACCTAAATAAAGAAATTAAGCCTGATGAAACAATTCTGGTTATGCCAGGAGATATTGGTCAAGCTGCAAAAAATCAAGCTGAAAAGTTTTCTTCAGCATTAAATATCACGGGAATCATAATTTCTAGAATGGACTCAACTGCTAAAGGAGGAGGAGCCTTAACTGCATGTGCTGAAACAAAATCTGGAGTTTATTTTATTACCACTGGAGAAAAAATAAATGATATAGAACATTTTAATCCAAAATCATTCTTATCTCATCTTCTTGGAATGGGGGATTTAAACGCTCTTCTTGAAAAAGTAAGACTCGCAACTGATGAAAAAACTCAAAAAGGATTGGAAGAAAATTTGAAAGAAGGTAAACTTACCTTAAACGATGTTGTTGAACAAGTTAAATCGATGAATTCTATGGGAGGATTTGAAAAATTAAAATCAATGGTTCTTGGAATGAACAGTGCAAAAATTCCAGAAGGAGTTTTAGAAACTCAACAAAAAAAAGTCTCAAAATGGGAACACATAATTAAATCTATGACTGAACATGAAAGAGAAAATCCAGAAGTTCTAAAAAAACAAACTTCAAGAATAGGCAGGATTGCTAAAGGAGCAGGAGTAAACTCCTCAGATGTTCGTTCTCTTCTTAAGCAATATGACATGCTCTTATCAATAGTAAAAGATTCGGACGGCTTTAATATGGAGGGGGGGATGAATCCAAAACAAATGCAGAAACTTATGAAAAAATTTGCCCGTGGTGGGAAAATGAAATTTTAGTTTACTGAAACCAGTTCCTCCATAACCCTTTTAAAATATCTTCTCCATATATAAAAATGAAACATAAAATCCTGGTATTAATTTTGACAATCTGCTTAATTGCATCCATAGTTCTTGCTTTTTTGCCTATAGAACAAATTTGCGGAATACAATCTGGATGTGAAACAGTTCAAAATTCTTCATACAAAAATACTTTTGGAATAGACAATGGATATCTGGGAATAATTGCTTTTTTTATTCTCCTTGCTTTGACAATTTCGCACATAAGAACTCCAAAAAAATATAAACATCTTTTAATTTTAACCGGAGTTTCTATAGGAACCTTAATAGCACTTTTCTTTATTTACCTCCAACTTTTTGTAATCGGGGCTTTCTGCACATATTGTCTTGTAATTGACATTGGAATGATTCTCGGTTTAGTTTTAATTTTTCCTAGAAAGAAAAAAACAGAATGACAAAAAAAATTCTTAATCGTGGAGCTGAAGCAATAATTTATCTTGATAAAGGAAAAGTAATAAAAGAAAGAATTTCAAAAGGATATCGGATTTCTGAGCTTGATAAAAAAATAATTAAAAGACGAACAAAAGCTGAAACAAAAATTTTAAAAAAAGCTTCAGAAATAATCCATACTCCTAAACCTGAAGATTCAAAAGAAGAGAATATCATTTTAATGCCCCTAATCAAAGGAGATAAACTTTCAGAAAAATTAAATTTTTATAGTGAAAAAAAACAGGTTGAAGTGATGAAAAAAATAGGAAATTCAATTGGAAAAATTCATAATGAAGGGATAATTCATGGAGATTTGACAACATCAAACATAATTTTAAAAGATGATCAAATCTACATAATCGATTTTGGACTCGGTTCTCTAAACGGAAAATATGAAGAAAAGGGAGTAGATATCCATTTATTAAAAGAAGCTCTTGAATCCAAACACTTTCAAAATTCAAGGAAACTTTTTGATGCATTTAAAACAGGTTATGAATCAATAAACAAATCTGAAGCAAAAAAAGTTTTTGAACGTCTTCAAGCAATTGAAAAAAGAGGAAGATATAGAGATTAATTTTTTTTAAGGTTATAATAAATTCTTTCAACAAAAAAATAAAAATTTTTTGAATATCTACCTAACCTCTCTGAATGAGTATCTTTTAAAGCTAAATCTAATTCTTTATTAATTTCTTTAGTGGTTGGAAATTTATCTATAAAGGTATCTAATCCTGAATAACTTCCATCACAACGATCTTCTAAAATCATAAAATTAACAAAAAAGACACATATCTAAAATTATCTCAAAAAAAGATTTTTTAAATCACTCAAAAGGAAGAATACCCGCTAATCACTTTTTTGTTAAAACGAGATTATTAAAAGGATTTTAAATTCAACTCCAAATGGAAACTGAATTTTGCATTGTTTGTGGAATTGAAACCACTGGAATAAAATGTAAATTTGTTTGCCCAAACTGTGGTACAAAAAAGGATTGCTTTAATTTTTAAAATTCCTTTAATCGGAATTAGTTATGAACAAAAACCAGAATATTTCTTTTCTTCGGCTCATAAATTTAATCAAATAGGAAAAGAAGAAGAGATTGATCTCTTTTATACAAGCAAATTTAAAGAATCAATTGAAAATGAATTTGGAAAATTAACACCTTTGCCACTTTCTTCTCAGCAGGTAATTTTCATTCTGAAATAAATGAGATCTCAGTAATGAGCTCTTTAGTAGATTTTGAAAAGTATTTGATCCAAAACAAGATAAAAGCGAATTTAACTGCTACAGGAAACAGAATAAATTTTTTGTTATAAAATTGAATAGCCCCCCTATTCACCTTGAGCGAAACGACGGATTTGGGAATTTGAACATCGGTAGTTTGGATATTGCCTTTCCTATCATCTGTTGAAAAGTTAGAATTGGTAACGTTCGAACCTTTTTTACACATATTCTGTTTTCTACTTTTTATTAGTATTTACTGAAAATAAGTTCTACTGATATTTAAATTTATAATGAGAATTTTTGATTTTTATGGTTGAGAAATAGACATTTATTTACAAAGAAAATTATTGAGCCAAAAGCCATTTCCAAAGAGGAATATATTTTATATTTGCTTTATCTCCAAACCATTCTTCTTTTTCTTCTTTTTCAATGTCATCAGTTATCATCAAAAGATTGTTACACTTAAGTTCTTTGCCAGCTTTAATCAATGCTCTTATTTCCCTATTTTTAGTTTTTAAATTTGTCATATTAAAACATACTTGAATTAATTGTTTAATTTTTATTCCTTCTTTAACTATAAAATCAACTTCTTCTTGCTGTTGATTTTTCCAATAATAAATATTAATTTTGCTATTTAACTCTTGTTTCTTTAGCTCTATAGCTACAGCATTTTCATATAGTCTTCCTGAATTCTGACTCGAATTAAATGCCTTTGCATGAACAAATCCATTGTCTATGCAGTAGATTTTCTTAATTGAAGAAAGTTGTTCTTTAAGCTTATACGAAAATCTGCTTAAACTAAAGAAAATAAAAGATTCTTCTAAATATCCCAGATACTTTTCAATAGTATGACTGCTTTTAATCTTAGCTATTTTGCTTAAAGAGTTATGAGAATATTCGTTGCATAAATTAGATAATAAATAAACAGACAAATCTTCTATTGATTGTGAAGAGCGAATATTGTATCTTTTAATTATATCTTTGAAAATTATCGAATTGAATAATGTGGATAAATAATCTTTATAGTTTATTCTTTTAATTAATGGTTCTGGATATCCCCCATAAGTAAGATACTCTTCTAATCGTTCTTTTATCTCATGAGAAGTTAACTCTTTTTCTTCAAAAGCAAGATACTCTTTGAATGAAAATGGAAAAACAATTATCTGAAGATGTCTTCCTGTGAGATGTGTCGCTAATTCTTTGCTCAATAGGTGCGAATTACTTCCAGTTAACACTAAGTTAAGTCCTTGCCTTTGCAAACGATTAACAAAAAGTTCCCATTTTGGGAGGTTTTGTATTTCGTCTAAGAAAATTTTTTTGGGATTCCCATATATAGTATTCATTGAGGAGATAAGTTCATCATAATTTTCAGTTTCAATTAGTTTTTCGTCATCAAAATTTATGTAACCAAAGGCATTTTCTTTCTTTAAAAAATGCAAGCTGAAAAAAGACTTTCCTGCTCTTCTTGGTCCAATGATGACTTTGATTAACTGATTGTTTAAATCTAACTTAATCCCTTTTCTTTCAACGTATGCTTCTTTTAGTTTGGAGTCTAACTCTCGCTTCTGAAGTAGCAATATGTCTTTTATCATTATTATTGTATTGCAATATAGTTTATAAATATTTGCATCATAAAAGATTCAATAAACCCTCTAAAATTTGTGTTTTCTTAGATTTTCAAAGAAGATATTTATCGCGTTATAAAATTTTTTATTTTCTTTAATCAATTTTGGGAACTGTTTTGTTTCTACTTTTTCTATTGATATACTCTCTTCTGGCGAGAAGATATTTTTATAGTTAACTGCAATCTTACAATTGTTTTTGCCATCCCAAATATTGTACTCTGGAAGTTTTGAATCATTTGAGCAATCTAAAATCACCCATTCACTGTTAATCTGCACCTCTAAATATAAATGATAGTCTTCATCTTTAGGGGGTATCTCTAAAATTATCTTTGGAAATCTCCGTTCGGACCATTTAAATGAACAGACTCTAAATCTAAATTTGTAGCCTTCTTTCTATAATAATTCTTTTAATTTTCTATGTTTTCCCTAGCAATGATTATCTTATCTTCCAATCTTTCAGAATTAAAAGGTTCATCCCTTATTTTTTCAAAAACATTTATGGTTGTATTCTTCATATTGCCTCTTAGAAATTATGAGTTATAAAACTTGTTCTCGCTTGGCTTAACACCTACTCTCGCAAGAATTACCTCCTAATCTCCTAAATCCCAATTCTTATTAGAATGCAAGATTGAGAATAGCCCCACCAGGATTCGAACCTGGGTTTCAAGCTTCAAAGGCTTGAGTCATTGACCACTAGACCATGGGGCTTTATAACTTTTAAACATCTAAATCATTTTAAAACCTTTTTGTTCATAATTTGCCTTATGTAAAAAGGTCACCTTAATGACTAGGGTGTTAACAAACCTAACTTCATGCAAGTGTCATTTTAACTAAGAAACAGGGAAGTGTTCCCTTAACTCTATAATCCTAACGGAGAAGTCCTACTTGATAATTTTAATGAGTTAATATAAAAGAAAAAGAATATCTCCCTTCATGGAAAAAGCAACACTTTATTGCCCTAGGCAAAAAGTTTTTTTCAAAAACTTGTTAGTTGAAAAGTACATTGTTCCTGCAAAGGAATTCTTGCTTTCTAAAACAAGTAAACTCGAAGTAAATATCTTAGGAATTGTCGGAGAACAAGCTTTGGTATTATTACCAAAGAGAATAGCTAAATGGGAACGAAACACCGCACTAATTGATATGGAATATCTTGTATAATTTGAAAAAATCTCTAAAATTTTTAGAGCTTTGTTAAACATTTAAATTCATTTTTTGACAAAGCTCATTTGTTTTTTGCACTTAAATTCAATAAAAGAGAAAAAACAATCTAAAAAACAGCCTTGTAAAACAATTCACGATTCACATCTTGTCTTTTGGGAGACATCTTTTGAAAAATTCCCCTAAATCTAAAAGGATTATACTTTTCCCCCACCAAACAAGCTGCAAGTTTTTTATATTCAACACTCAAGTTTGAATTTGGCTTGAGGGAAGTTGAGGGAGTAAAATAATACTGAGCCTTCAAGACACTCGCATCATGGGGTATCACTGCAAGAATTGGTACTTCGCTGGCCTTTTCAATGTCTTCCATTTTAATTTCAAATTTATTTCCATAAACTTTGTTTAAAATCATTCCGGAAATAGGAGTTCCCTTTTTTTTAGCAAGATTAATTGCTTTTAGAGTCATTGTGAGTGTTGAATAATCGGGAGTTGAAACAACAAAAAGCTCATCTGAGGAAAGAATTGCAGCAAGAGTTTCATCATTTAAAGAAGGAGAAGAATCTATTAAAACAAAATCATATTCCGATTTAAGATTTTTCAATTTTTCCTTTAATTTTAAAGGATTAAATTGTTTTTTTGGGTAAATTGAAGCGGGAACCACATCAAATTCTTCAAGATTATGGACTGCATCCTTCATAGGAAAATCCCCATTCAAAACATGATGAATTGTTTTTTCGGGATTAATAACATTTAAATGAATTCCTAAGTTTGGAGCAGAAAAATTAGCATCTATTAACAAAACTTTTTTTCCGAACGAAGCAAGAGCCGCACCGAGGGAAACAACACTAGATGTTTTCCCAACTCCTCCTTTCAAACTTAAAATACCAATCACCTTTCCCATATCTAAAAGAGAAAAGAATAATTTAAATACCTTGCCCTTGGCCTAACAAAATACTATCACAAGCTTTAAAAAAGAAATTTACAACTAAATAACATGATAAAAGAAGCTAAAGAAGGGAAAAAAGAAAGGAAAAAGAAAGTTAAAGAAGAAAAAAAGCTCACTCAAAAAGAATTTGAAGAAAAGGTAAAAGAACTTGGGAAAAAGGGAATTACTTCTGAAAAAATAGGTCAAACTCTAAGAGATGGGGGAATTCACCCCAAAGAGTATTCAGGAAAGATTTCTCAAATTTTAGGAGAACTACATAACAACCCTGATTTAAAAAACGTAGAAGTAAAATTAAGCAGAATTGAAACACACTTAAAAAAGAATAAACAAGATAAAAGAGCAAAAAGGGAAAAAGAGAGAGTTTTCTCTCAATTAAGAAAATTGAAAAAATATTTTGGAATAGAAATTAAATAGTCTTGTTTCTTTTTTTAACTTGAATTTAAAATGAAAGATGGTGAATTAGAAAAAAAATTGGAAGAAATTGTCAAATCATTTCTAGAAATTTCAAAAGGAAAAAATATTGAAGTAATAAGCCACTTTGATACAGATGGAATTACTTCTGCAACAATAATGGTTCAAGCTCTAAAAAGGTTAGACCAAAAATTTTCTTTAAGAATTATAAAAAGTTTAAATAAGAAATTTATAAATTCTCTTGACAAAGAAAAAATAATCCTCTTTTTAGATCTCGCTTCTGGAAATTTAAAAGACATAGAAGAACGGAAATTAAAAAAAGTTTTCATAATCGATCACCATGAAATAGATTCAAAAAAAATCCCAGCAAATGTTGAAATAATAAATCCGGAATTGACCTCAAAACAGAAAATTTCTTCCTCGGGATTGACTTACCTTTTTTGTAAAAAAATTGATGGAAGAAATAAAGAATTTGCAAAACTTGCCGTGCTTGGAATGGTTGGAGATATGCTTGAAAAAGAAGTTGATGAATTGAATAATGGGATTTTGGAAGAAAGTGAAATACAAAGAAAAAGGGGCCTAACAATTTACCCTTCGACAAGGCCTCTAAATAAAGTTCTTGAATTTTCCTCAAACCCATTTATTCCGGGAGTTACAGGAAATCCTCAAGGAGTTTTTGAACTTCTAAGGGAAGCAAATTTGGCCCCTGAAGGAGGGAAATATAAAAATCTAATTGATTTAACTGAAGAAGAAATGGAAAGACTCGTTACTTCAATTATTCTTAGAAATCCTGAAAAGAAACATGATGAATTGATTGGAGATTTATTTTTATTAAAGTTTTTTGGAAAACTTGAAGATGCAAGGGAAATTTCTGCAAAGGTAAATGCATGCTCAAGAGAAGGAAGGCCAGATGCAGCAATGGGTTTTTGCCTTGAAAATTTGGAATATAAGAAGAAAGCTGAATCAATACACACCAAATATAAACAACAATTAATCTCTGGAATAAAATTTGCACAAGATCAAAAGAAAATAAATGGAAAGGGATATA
>Ga0210057_1009913_pt1 | contig 10904 bp, 8 predicted proteins | sample CryGeyCG2114_010_2_FD_183968 | JGI IMG/M metagenome (GOLD analysis project Ga0210057, IMG submission 183968) | Groundwater microbial communities from aquifer - Crystal Geyser CG10_big_fil_rev_8/21/14_0.10 (SPAdes) (version 2) | ecosystem: Environmental > Aquatic > Deep subsurface > Groundwater ...
GCGGACTGGCCCTATTTGTTGAAACAAAAACTTGGACGATTGGAAACACTCATTAAAATTGATTCCCGAAATAGTGGTGGGATGCTACAGTCAGTGTCCATGTTCATTATGCTTTGCGCATCCTTGTTAGCATACCTCCTCGTTGCTGTAAACATTTCCAAAACAGTGGCACTTGTGGCTTTTATTTTTGGTGGCACGGTAATTATACTCTATAAGCCACTCTTTTCTTTTACGCGTTCTTTGGCCAATCAAATATCACAAGTGAATGTTTCAATTGCACACCATATAAACGAAAGTATCGTAGGAATGAAGACAATAAAAGCGCTTGGCGCTGAAAGGCAGGTCGCCTCTCTCGGAGAACAATTTTTTGATCGCATGAGAATTCTTCAATTGCGACTCACCATATTAAGAAAAATAACCACGGAATCAATACATCCTCTCGGTGTTATCTTCATAGCCGGAATCATCGCATTCGCTTTCTATAGAACATCATATAACCTCGGGGCTCTTGCCGCTCTCATTTATCTCATAAACAGAATCTTTCAATATACGCAAAGCATCCAAAGCGTGCTCCATGACGCAAGCAGTACTCTTCCTTATGTGGAAAATGTAACTTCTTACCTCAAAGAGGCGGAAGGAGCCGAAGAAGCCCGCCACATGAAGGAAGAAAGACCGTTTTACTTCAATAATGACCTAACATTCAATTCAGTTTCATTTTCGTATCCAAACGAGCGAGAAGCGATTCGCTCGATTTCGTTTGGCGTAAAAAAGGGAGAATTGATTGGTTTCATCGGTCCATCGGGAGCCGGCAAAACAACAATCTTTGACCTCATGCTCCGCTTCCTCCAACCGACAGCTGGAGAGATTTCTATTGACGGAAAAAATATTTACTCAATCAATATTTCTGACTGGCGTCGTGATATTTCGTATGTTTCCCAAGATGTTTTCGTCCTCAACGACACGGTATTTAATAACATTAAATTTTTTGACAAATCCGTGACCAAAGATGATGCAGAGACGGCCGCCAAAATGGCACAAATACACGATTTCATCGATACCCTACCAGAAAAATATGATACAATAGTAGGAGAACGAGGGGGGTTTCTTTCTGCCGGGCAACGGCAGCGCATTGCCCTTGCTCGTGCCCTCGCCCGCAAGCCAAAGATTCTTTTACTGGACGAAGCAACAAGCGCGTTAGACAATGAGTCCGAGAAAAAAATTCAGGAAGCCATAGACGACCTAAAGGGGGGAATAACAATATTGGTTATCGCGCATCGCCTTTCAACGGTATTAAGCGCGGACAAACTGCTTGTTTTAGAAGGGGGTAAAATAACCGAAGAAGGCAAGCCCCGCGAATTACTTAAAGACAAAGATACATATTTCTATAAGGTTTATAATTTAAGACAATAGATTCAATTAACTTATTTTATGAAAGTATTTGACTGGGGAATAAAAGTTTCAAAGGAGGATCCTATGCAACAGTACGATTTTCGTCGCTTTGAAAACATGTGCGGTGATTTTTATCTTATAGAAGCACGTTTTAAATTTTCATTACTTGAAGAAATTAAAAACAAGAAAATAATATACATAAACATAGAAGAACCGAATCGGTTTATGTCTCCCGATCTCGCATTCCGAGGAGATGAATATGATTCTTATTTCTATAAAATATTTACTTGCTGTCCTTATACCACAGAATGGCTCAATAAGCGACAGGGCGCGAATCGCAGAGAAGTTGTTTATATACCAATTAATGAAGAAAAGGTTCCGCCAAAAACTAAAAAGAGGTACGATATTATTTATGTTGGAAACATTAATTCTCGAGAGCTGGCAAAAAACATTAAAACTATCAGCAAGTTCAATTATCGACTCGTTGCGAGATCGCACAATATTGGAATTTTGAGCTTGCTTAAATACAAAATATTCAAATCTCATAAGAAAAATAAGTACATTACCGACCACGGGGTCGACTATAAAGAAAAGATGCATCTTCTTTCAGAGTCAAAAATCGCACTTGTTCATGGGCTTTTATGGTGCACTGGAGAGACGCTTCGCGCAACATGGGATACGCCAGAAATAGAAGGGCATGGCGCATTTACACTCATTCCCAAAAAGACATGGTATAACTACCTTTTGAGTTTTGTATCTAATAAAGAGCATCTTGTTCCTCAATTAAAAACCCGCTTCGTAGAAGCAGCTGCGACTCGCGCTTTAATGCTTTGTAGAAAAGACCCCTTTAATATTATTGAGCGTTACTACATTCCCGATAAAGAATTTGTCTATTACGAAGAGGGGAAATTAGAAGAGAAAGTAATAGAAATTCTGGAAAATTGGGAAAAATACGAATCGGTAGTTAAGAATGCATATAATCGAACAATAAAAGAGTACACCACGCAAGCATTTTTTGAAAAATATTTAAAAAATTTATAAAAACTATGATTCCACTAATGAAAAAAGCTTTCTTAAATGAACACGAAACCAAAAAAGCATTGGCGGATTTTATCTTAAAAACGGACAAGTTGAGTATGGACGCCAAATGCGCGGAATTTGAAAAAGCTTTTGCGAAAAAACAAGGAAGCAAAGAGGCAATCCTATTTAATAGTGGAGGAAGCGCCAACTTGGCGATGCTCCAGGCGCTTAAGAACTTAGGCAAGCTCAAAGATGGTGATGTCGTCGGCTTCTCGGCATTAACCTGGTCTACCAATGTTATGCCTATTATCCAAATGGGATTGAGGCCGTCAGCTATAGACTGCGAGCTAACCACCCTAAATGTGATGTCGCATAATGTATTAGAAAGTATAAAAAAATCAAAGCTTAACGCATTATTTCTCACTAATGTACTCGGTTTTGCTGGAGATATTGATAAAATTAAAAAAATTTGCGAAGAAAATAATATTCTTTTATTAGAAGACAACTGCGAAGCCCTGGGCACGGAGCTTTCTGTGGGCAAAACAGGCACTTTTGGGCTGGGAGCAAGTTTTTCATTTTTTGTAGCTCATCATATGTCCACCATTGAAGGTGGAATGATATGCACAAATAACGATGATTTAGCTGAAATGCTTTGCATTGTTCGGGCAAACGGTTGGGACAGAAATCTTACGGCGGAACAACAAATAAAATGGAGAAAAAGATACGACATAAAATCGGAATTTCAAGCAAAATATACTTTTTACGATTTAGGATTTAATTTCCGGCCCACAGAAATTACCGGATTTTTAGGCCTGTTTCAATTACAATTCTTAGACGAAAATATTAAAACAAGAGAAAAAAATTACTTGCGTTTAGAAAAAATAATCAAACAAAATCCTGATTTAATATCTTTACGACATGACCACATTACAGCGCTTTCCACTTTTGCATTTCCTATTGTATGCAAAACTCCGGAACTGCGCGATAAATATTTAAATCAATTCTCGGGAGCAGGAATAGAAATAAGACCTATGATTGCGGGTAATATGCAAAAACAGCCCTTTTATCATAAATATATAAAAGAGGTTCTTGATCTGTCAGGAGCGGATTTCCTTCATAAAAATGCCTTCTATTGCGGAAATTATCCTGAGCTTTCTGAAAACAATCTGGAAACTATTAGTAGCTGCCTGTATAAATATTAATATATGTGCGGAATATTTGGCATTACCGGAGAAAAAGTAAAAAGCTATACGGATGAAAGTTTAAAATCCGCGCTCAATTCCCTGTCCAAAAGAGGGTATGACGACAGCGGAATTTTAAAATTTAATAAATGCGTATTGGGTCAGACACGGCTTTCAATTATTGATATTTCCGGAGGACATCAGCCAATGAAAGATAATCAAAAAAATATTGCCATAACTTTTAACGGAGAAATTTATAATTTTAAAGAATTACGCTCCATATTAATAAAGAAAGGGTATGCCTTTTTCACCAACTCTGATACCGAGGTCATATTGAAAACATACCGAGAATATAGGAATGAATGCCCAAAATACTTGGACGGAATGTTTGCATTCGCAATCTGGGATGAAGAAAAACAATCACTCTTTCTTGCGCGTGATCGCTTTGGTAAAAAGCCACTCTATTATGCATTTGACAACTCCGGCTCCCTATATGTCGCTTCCGAGATAAAAGCGCTTCTTGCGATCGGCATTCGCGGTGAGATTAATTATGAAGCGATTGATAATTATTTGACGCTTATGTACATACCTCCATGGAAGAGCGTCTATAAAAATATTTGCACGCTCCCACCGGCGCATTCAGCTATATTTTCAAATGGAAAACTCACCATAACAAAATATTGGTCTCTCTCCGACAAGCCGATAAGCGCCTCTTACGAAGAAGCTAAACAAACCATCAAAGAACTATTTAAAGCGTCTGTCAAAAAGCGAATGGTTGCCGATGTGGAGATTGGCGCGCTTCTATCTGGAGGCGTAGACTCAACCCTTGTCTGCGCGTACGCGCAAAAATTTTCCAGCCATCCACTGAAAACATTTTCCGTCGGTTATGAAGATTATATCAATGAACTTCCCTATGCCGAAGAAGCGTCTAAAAAAATTGGCACAGACCACCACACCCTGCAAGCAAAAAGCGATCTCATACATGAATTAGAGCGCGTTATTGAATATATGGACGAACCGCATGCTGATTCATCAGATTTTCCACAACACCTCGTCTCGCAATTAGCCGCCTCAAAAGTAAAAGTGGCGCTTTCAGGTGATGGAGCTGACGAGTTATTTATGGGCTACGGATGGTATTGGAAGTATTGGAATACCAGAAAAATCACCCGACTCAAAAACGCTCTATTTTCCAACCCCTTCAAAGAATATATAAAATATATTTCTATCTTCAGCAAAAACGAAAGACAAAACCTTTGGAAAAATTTTGATGTTGTAAATGAAGACATTATTAGCGATGCTCCAAAGGAGCTTAGAAATAATGGGGTTCAAAAAATAAATATTTTTGACCTTACCACTTACCTTCCGGGGCTGCTTTTGACCAAAGCCGATCGCACAAGCATGATGCATTCAATGGAAGTCCGCTCCCCCTTTCTCGATCACCGCCTCGCAGAGTATGTCTACAATCTTCCAATAGAATATAAAATGGATAAAAAAAGCGGAAAAATAATTTTGAAAGATATTTTAAGCGAAATAATGCCAAAAGAATTCGTCTACAGACGCAAACAAGGATTTGGCGCACCCATAGCGGCATGGCTGAAAACAAAAAGAATGCAAGAGTTTGTGCATGAAAAACTTGGGAATAACGCGCGCATTTATGAATTTCTTAAAAAATCGGAGGTGCAAAGATATATATCAGAGTTTTACGAAAAAGATAACATAACCGCACAGCAAAAAATCTGGTCTCTTTTATGTCTAGAATTGTGGCTTCAAAAACATCAAAAGTAATCTCACCATGAATTTTCTTAAAAAAACATATTGGGCATATAGAAACAAAATTACCAATAAACTCTGGGGTGTTGTGTATATGCCCGCCCAAGGCAAGAAAAAAGGAAATGTGCTTATATCTTATTTTACAGAACCTTTTACCTTAGCCCCATGGGAACCATTTTCAAATTTTCATACGATGTACTGGGAATGTTATGAAATTGCTCGGCTTTTTTCGGAGAGAAGATATGCAGTAGATATTATTGATTCAAAAAATACTGCCTTTATTCCCAAGAAGCCTTATGTTGTCTGCGTAGATGTCGACAAGAATCTTCTTCGTCTATCAGAACTGCTCCCTAAAGACTGTAAAAAAGTATTTCATATTCTGATTTCTCATTGGGAGGCCTACAATGCTGCCGAACAAGAACGACTTAACCGGCTTGAGCACAGACGCGGAGTCAGATTGGCTCCAAGGCGAAAGATGCCGCCGACACAAAATGCCAATATTGCTGACTTTCTCGAAGGTTTTGGCAACAAAACGATATTTGACACTTTCTCTCAATTTAAAAAACCAATATTTTTTATTCCTATTTCAGCTGTCATACCGTTTGATTTCCCGAAAAAAAAAGACTGGGATAAAGCGCGTAAACATTTTCTCTGGGTAGGTGGGGGTGGAGCCGTACTCAAAGGACTTGATATTGCTCTCGAGGCTTTCACCATGATGCCTGATCTTCACCTTCATGTGTGCGGGCCGGTCTACGCCGAAAAAGACTTCGTTGAAGCTTACAGAAAAGAGATTGAAGAAACACCAAACATCCACGCCTATGGCCGAATCGATATCGGAAGCAAGCAGTTTGCCGACATTATCAACAAATGCTCAGCGCTCGTCTATCCATCAGGCGGTGAAGGTTCATCCGGAGCGGTGGTCCAAGCAATGCATGCAGGACTCGTGCCGATCATCACTCATGAGACCGGTATCCAGGAAGACTCCGGATACATCGTGCTCGAAAATCCAACATCCGTTTCAATCGCCAAAACGGTACGGGATTTTTCAGATACCCATATAGAAAAAGTGAGGGAAAAAGCTTATTTGATATGGAAATATGCGAGAGACCACTACACAAGAAAAACTTTTTCTGCCGCGTATGCACGATTTATTGATGAAGTCTTAAAGTTAAAATAAGACCATGAACACCGACAAGCCCCTCATCAGTGTCATTATCCCCGTCTACAACTGCGAAAACACAATTGGTTTAGCGATTGATTCAATATTGAATCAGACATATAAAAACATTGAAATTATCGTGGTTGATGATAAGAGCAATGACGGGACAAAGGGGGTCGTAAGAAAAATAGCGGACATCCACAATAATGTGAAATTAATGGAATCAGAAGAAGATGATCAAAATCGTTTCGACACAAGACTCAACCGCAATATTAATGCGGGATATTCTGCAAGAAATACTGGCCTTAAACACGCTCATGGCGAATATATTACATTTCAAGATGCGGATGATGCATCGCTTTTGAATCGCATAGAAATACAATATGAATTACTAAAAAAATACAACGCTACCCATGTAACAACAGATTGGATTCAATTTAATGAAAAGCGCGTAGGAAAAAATTTTAATATAGAAAAATTTGAGACAGAAAAAGGAGTGGGGATGCTCGGCCCGAAAGAACTATTTAAACTTTCCCAGAAAACAAAAGGGGTTGCTATGCAAATTCTCGGAAAATACCACTCAAAAATATCTTTTCACATCAAGAGAGCAAGAGTAATTAATAAATTGTTTTTCGGATCAGTACAACCATATCCCGGCGTAACCGGCATTCCCCTATTTAAAAAAATGGTGATTAAAAAAGTACGCTTTAAAAAGCTCGCGCAAAGAATATGGCCTTCCTTTATGGGGAGGGGAGTCGATCGCGACTTCAACTTCCAAGTCGCCGAAACATTCAAAAATAGTTATGTGTTTTTTATTCCCCTCTACCTCTGGCGAGTAAAAAATGAAAATCTAAGATTTACAAATACTATTGATAAATTTATAATTTAAAAAATATGGAAAAACCGAAAATTTCATTCGTTGTGACGGGTCGCAATGATGACTACGGAGGAAATCTCATAAATCGAGCAAGTACTTTTGTTCGCACTCTTTCACATTTCGCTGACAAATATCATCTTCCAATCGAGATTATATTTGTAGAATATAATCCAATTCCCGATAAAAAATATCTTTTTGAAGAAATCCATGTTCCTCGTACGCCATTTGTGAAACTCCGAGGAATCATCGTTCCACCAGGATTCCATGAGAAAGTTAAGCAAAATAATATCCCTGTCCTTGAATATATTGCAAAAAATATCGGCATCCGACGAGCAAACGGCGAGTATATCCTCGCAACAAATCCGGATATTGTTTTCAGCGAAGAGTTGGCGCGACATCTTTCGGAAGAAAATCTTGACAAGAATAATTTTTATCGCGCCGATAGAAATGACATTAAACAGAATAGATTTCCAGAAGCAATGACGCCAGAGAAAATCTTAAAAGTATGTAAAAAAAATGTGACAAAAATCCTATACACTCCACGCACACACTACATTTCTTGGCGCCTGTGGTTTAGCCGATTTATTCACGGGAGAACACGGTCATCGCTATCGCTTTGTCCCCTATTCAATTACCGTTACCCACCCGATCGCAAATTAGCATATGAAAATGCTGCCGGCGATTTTTTATTAGCTCACCGAAGTATCTGGGAAAAAGTTCATGGCTATGACCAGACACCACACAACCTACATCATGACGGGCTCATGATCCATGTCTTAAAAACACTTAGATATACACAAGAAGTATTTGAGTATCCTATATATCACATCAATCATCAAGAAGGCCGAATAGGCAGACCCGGTATTGAATTTTCAAAATATCGAGAACTTACGAAAAAAATGCAGGAAACTGGAATCCCGCACATCGTAAATGGCCCTGAGTGGGGTTTTGAGAATGAAAAGTTTGAAGAAAGAATTGTTTCTAAAGAGAATTAAGACGCTCAAATGTTTTAATCCAAACCCTCATTCCCTCCATATAATCCGAAAGATATTTTTGATGTTCGGGAGTTGTGTTTTCCTCTATTTTAAGCGCACCTGGAAGCGCGGCAGTTATTTCTGCATAGCAATCAGCATATGTTTTGCCAGAAAGTTGAATGCTTGAAAGGGCATCCACAAAACGAGAGGTGAGCATCATTCCGTCAGATTCTTTTGTGAGATCCTTCCAGTAGTTATGGGGGTTACGTTTTTGCTCCACGATTGGAAACCCAAAAGAAATTGCGTGCCCTAGATAATCCGCAATCCGCTTAATCACATACGCGCCCCAAATATCGTCATACCTGCCAACCATAGGGCTCAAAAAATAAGCAGGGATAGTTTCTCGCGCAAGGGAGGTATTTTGGGAGTTAAAAGTGCTCCATGTCCCTGCCGCAAGCGCAAAATTTGATTTCCGCTCATATGCAACAGCATTTATTGGCTGCGCTAAATAATAGAGCCGAGTTAATGCATCAATATCAGGATCTTCAAGCCAAAATCCCGCATTTACCACAACTTTTACTTCCCTATCTTCACTCTGCGTAACCTCATTTTTAAAACGCGCCTCTGGCGCAAAGCCGCGATGGTAAAAAGCGCGGCCAAATTCTTCGCGCAAGAAAGAGCATACATTAAACCAACCCGTATTAGACGACAAAACCTCTAACTTTTTTACATCTCCAACCGTATGCAAACCCGCAAAATCCTCCGATAAGAAGAAGTTATCATCATCAATCGTGATAATGACATCGGCGCCCTTTTGATATGCATATAATATGCCGATATTTCGTCGCTGAATCACATTATATGGGATGTGTGCTCTAAGCTCAGGGAAATCTTTAAGATACTTTTCCTGCCACACAACATCCATGAATAAAATATCAATACCCTTTTCTTTCGCGAGCTTTTCACAGTATGTTTTCACTTCGGCAGGAGTTTTTTTATCACCAACCACAACAAAAAAGCAATTTCTTTTATTTTTAATTACATCTTCGGCATATTTTTCCAATAATACTGGGATGTTAATGGTGGTAGTAACGATTGAATATTTCATAATTTTAAATTAATTACTTTTCCCAATGCCCTGCGCAAGGCGACCATGCGCCCACTTAAGTACCCGACGCATACCATCTTCAACTGAAATTGATGGTCTCCAGCCGATTTCGTTGTTTAAAATTGTAACATCCGCATAGCGGGACTGTACGCCAACTGGCTTATCAGCAAGCGGCCGTATCGCGGCTTCGTGCCCTTCAAGTGCGCATAAAACTTTTATCAGCTCATTAAAAGAAGTAAGTTTCCCCGAGCCGATGTTAATGCCTCGCCCGTCTTTCACTTTATCCAAAACAGCAAACATCGCGTCAATACAATCATCAATATGCACAAAATCACGCCCTTGTTCTCCCGTTCCCCATACCTCAATCGGACTATCATGTCTCGCCACACGAAGCGCGATAGATGGCACCGGATACGTCAAATCCTGATCTTCCCCATATCCGGAAAATGGGCGCACACACGCAACGTGCAATCCGTATTTTTGATAAGCAAAACGAGCAAGATATTCTCCAGAGAGCTTAGACCACCCGTATGTCATATCCGGCATTCCAACTCTTCCAAAAAAAGTAATCATATCCTCAGAAAGTGCGACTGCCGAATCTTTCGTTTGTAGATCGGTAGGATATGCGGCGGAAGACGAAGTATACATAATGCGCTCAAATTTTTCAGGAAAGCGCGTCGCCCAAAGAAAAAAACTGGCGTCAATCGCAAGGTCTGTTGCCACAAGCATTGGATCGCCATCAATAATCAATCGCCCCCCTACAATAGAGGCGAGGTGGTACACGTCTGAAAAATTTGGTATCTTTATATCTAAATTCCCCGCAACAAGATCAGAAAAGAAGCGGAGCGCATCCTTTTCAAGATATGTAACCGATATGCCATCTTTTTCGAAAATAAAAAGAGGGCCATCTTGGCTACAACTCCACTCTTCGCCAATCCACTTATCGGGATGTTGGCCGGTGAATAAATTATCTACTATAAAAAGTGAATTTCCTTTTGTAATAAGTTTCATAGAAAGATGCCTACCAACAAACCCGCACCCTCCTGTAATAAGTATTGGTTTTTCCATACATAGTATTATAACTCATTTCAATATAAAATGATAATATTATATAAAACTTTGATGAAAAAGATAATTAAAAAAATATTTTTTGGTAAAAAAGCTTTTCAGACTTTTTTTAGACGATTGTTTGATATATCTATAGAGGGAATGAACATCGGGACAGGGGGGCGATCCATTAATGAAACCGGAGAATTGTTTGCGATTAAATATGCTTTATCTAAAGAAACAAATCCCACCGTTTTTGATGTCGGCGCGCAGGGTGGAGACTATGTAAAAGAAATATTTAACATAACGAAAGGCAAGGCAAAGATATATGCTTTTGAGCCATGCTTGAGAGATTATCAAATCCTTGAAAAAGAACTTG
>Ga0210057_1009914_pt1 | contig 10903 bp, 10 predicted proteins | sample CryGeyCG2114_010_2_FD_183968 | JGI IMG/M metagenome (GOLD analysis project Ga0210057, IMG submission 183968) | Groundwater microbial communities from aquifer - Crystal Geyser CG10_big_fil_rev_8/21/14_0.10 (SPAdes) (version 2) | ecosystem: Environmental > Aquatic > Deep subsurface > Groundwater ...
AAAGAACAACTTGGAGATTACACGCTCCATGTTCAAGGATTAATTCAGTCGGGGGGAATAATTAAGGGTATTTGGAAAAAACCCCTTCGTTTCGCTCAGGGTAAACTTTCTGTATCAAATTGTTTAATTCTAGGACTAGGCGGGGGAACAGTCGTTCAATTAATTAAAAATCGCTGGCCGGAAGCAAAAATTATTGGAGTTGAAATTGACCCGGAGATTATAAAAATTGGCAGGAAATTTTTTGGCCTGGGGGAAATTAAAAATTTAGAAATTATTAAGGCTAACGCCTTTAAATGGGTGGATGGTCACTTCAATGATTTAAATCATCAAAGTAAGTTTGATTTGATTATTATTGATCTTTATTTAGGGAAAGAATTTCCTAAAGAGGTGGAAAGTGAAGAATTTTTAAAAAACCTCAAAAAACTTCTGGCAAAAAAAGGGCTGGTGATTTTTAATTGGTTAAAAGGTAAAAGCGAGAAACAATTTGAAGAGAAAGTAAAGAAAATTTTTCCTGCAATTGAAAGAATAGAAACCCCGACCAACCTCTTTTTTGTGTTAAAATTGAAATATGTTTAAATTCTTTGGTAAGCTTTTGGATTTTAACGAAAAAGAAATAAAGAAAATGGCTCCGATGGTAGAAAAAATAAACTCACTGGAGCCGGAGATAAAAAAATTAAAAGACGATGAGTTTCCCGCCAAAACAGCTTCTTTTAAAGAAAGATTGGCCACTGGAGAAACCATAGATGATTTGCTGCCCGAAGCTTTTGCTCTAGCCCGTGAGGCAATTTGGCGAGTAGTTGGCGAACGGGCCTTTGATGTTCAGTTGATGGCGGCAATTGCTTTACATCAAGGAAAAATTGCCGAACAAAAAACCGGAGAGGGAAAAACTTTATCAGCCGTAATCACTGCCTATTTGAATGGTTTGGCTGGTAATGGAGTCCATATTGTCACTGTTAATGATTATCTGGCTCGCCGAGATACGGGTTGGTATGGAAAAGCGCTTAGCTTTGCCGGCTTGTCTTTAGGCTGCATTATTCATGAACAGGCATTTTTACTTGATTTGGAATATACCGAAAAAAGCCAAGATGATGAAAGGCTTCGTCATTTAAGACCGGTTGAGCGGAAAGAAGCCTATTTAGCCGATATGACCTATGGAACCAACAACGAATTTGGTTTTGATTATCTTAGGGACAACATGGTTGGCAGATTGGAAGATATGGTTCAACGGGGCCATCATTTTGCCATTGTCGATGAGGTTGACTCTATTTTGATTGATGAAGCTCGGACCCCTTTGATTATTTCCGCTCCTGATACCGAACCGACAAAAAAATATTATGATTTTGCCAATTTAATTAAAGCTCTTTCTTCGGATACTGATTATCTGATTGATGAAAAATTAAAAACTGCCAATTTAACCGACCATGGAATTAGGAAAGTCGAAAAATGGTTGGGGGTTGAAAATTTGTATGAAAAAGATTTTGATACTCTCCATCATATTGAAAATGCCCTTAAGGCCCGAACGCTTTTTTTAAGAGACAGAGATTATATTGTTAAGGACAATCAGGTGATTATTGTTGATGAATTTACCGGTCGGTTGATGTTTGGTCGGCGCTGGTCAGATGGGCTTCATCAGGCAGTTGAGGCTAAAGAAGGGGTAACAATTCAGCAAGAATCAATTACTTTAGCGACAATCTCTTTTCAAAATTACTTCAGGATGTACCAAAAATTAGCGGGAATGACCGGGACGGCGGCCACCGAATCAGAGGAGTTTAACAAAATTTATGGGTTGGAGGTGATGATGGTTCCTACCAATTTACCCATGATTCGTCTTGATAATCCGGATGTGGTTTATAAAACCACCCGGGCAAAATATGCAGCCGTTGTTAGGGAAATTGAAGAATGTTTTAAAAAAGGACAGCCAGTTTTGCTGGGAACAACCTCGATTGAAAAAAACGAAATTATTGCTAAATTTCTAGAGAAGAAAGGAATTCCCCATAATGTTTTAAATGCTAAACAACACGAGAAGGAAGCCAGAATTATTGCCGAAGCCGGCAGGGAAAAAGCAGTGACAGTGGCGACCAATATGGCTGGACGGGGAGTCGATATTGTTTTGGGTGGCTCTAAAGAGGGACGAGACCTTAAAGAGTGGGAAAAAGAGCACAAAGAAGTGGTAAAACGAGGTGGACTTCATGTTGTGGGGACGGAGCGACACGAGTCACGCCGAATCGACAATCAACTTCGGGGGCGTTCTGGTCGGCAAGGTGATCCCGGTTCTTCGAGGTTTTTTGTTTCTTTAGAGGATGATATTATGAGGCTTTTTGGCGGTGAACAAGTTTCCCATATGATGGATGTTTTAAAGATTCCCGAAGACCAACCAATTGAGCATTCGATGGTTTCCAAAGCAATCGAGCAGGCTCAAGTTAAAGTTGAAGGGTTTAATTTTGATATGCGGAAAAGAGTGGTTGAGTATGATGATGTGATGAATAAACAAAGAGAAATTATTTATGGGAAAAGGAAACAGATTTTGGAGGAAGAAGGAAATCCGCCAGCCCGACCAGTTGGCGGGCCAGCTGGCGGAGGCGAGTTAAAGAAAGAAATTCAGGACAATATGAAACAAGAAATAGCTAATTTAATCACAATGTATGCTCCCCAAGGTTTTCAGAAGATTGAATATGAGCAAATTATCAATGGTTTTTGCGAGGTTTTGCCTTTAGACAGTGGTTCACAAGGGCGATTAAAAGAGCAAGTCTCAAATATTACAAATCCAGATGAGTTAAGTAAGTTTTTAAATAAATTATCAAATGATGCCTATGAGACGCGGGAAAAGCAGGTTGGGTCAGAAGTAATGAGGGAGATTGAAAAATTTGTTTGGTTACAGACAATTGATCGGCTTTGGATAGACCATTTGGATGCGATGGACGACCTAAGAGAAGGAGTGGGTCTGCGCGGTTATGGACAACAAGATCCTTTGGTGGAGTATAAAAAAGAAGCCTTTGGATCATTTGAAAGACTCATGAATACAATTGACGCCGAAGTGGTCCGACGAGTTTTCCGGGTTCAAGTAGCTAACCAACCAGCAGTAAGACCTCGACCAGTTCAATCTCAACGAGTTCAGACAAACATTGACCGCCAAGACAAAATGGGATTAGCTCCAGGCAAGAAGAAAATCGGCCGCAACGACCCTTGTCCGTGCGGAGCGACTAAACCAGATGGCACACCGAAAAAGTATAAACATTGTTGTTATCCGAAGTATGGATAGATTTTAGCCTCACAAGGGGACGTCTTGCGAGCGTAGATCAAAATATGGGTATATTGAGGTGTGAACCTAGCACACCTCTAAGGTGTGAAGCTTAAATTTGGCTGGCGGTCAAGTTTGGAAATATCTTTAACAAAATCGCCGCACTGAGCCTGATACCAGGCACAAACTCCGACCATGGCGGCATTGTCAGTGAAAAGTTTTTGGGTATAAGGGACAAAAACGCGCAGACCAAATTTACTAGCAACTTTTCGTGCTTCTCTTCTAATGGTGATGTTTGAAATGACTCCTCCACCCAAGACAATTTGTTTTGGTTGATAAATTTCAATTGCCGACTTTAACTTTATTGTCAAGGCTTGGGCAACAGCTTTTTCAAATGAGGAAGAAAAATCACAAATAAACTGACGATTTTTTTGTTTTTGGGGAATTTTTTGAAGTTTGTAAAGGCAAGCGGTTTTTAATCCCGAAAAACTGAAATTCAGATTTTTTGAGTCAATCATTGGTATTGGTAATTCATATTTTGGTTTACCTTGTTTAGCCAGTTCGGAAATAATCGGTCCACCAGGATAACCCAAGTTAAGCATTTTAGCCACTTTATCAAAAGCCTCGCCGGCAGCATCATCAACCGTTTCTCCCAAAAGTTGATATTTGCCAAAATTTTTCATCAAAACCAATTGAGTGTGGCCGCCGGAAACTAAAAGTCCTAAAATTGGGAATTGAGAATTGATTTTACTAAAGGCTCCATTTCCTTTTGAATTTTTGGCAAAAGCAGAAAGAAGATGAGCTTCCATATGATTAACAGCAATAATTGGTAATTGGTATTCAGCGGCTAGGTTTTTGGTGGTTGAGATACCTACTTCCAGCGCCGGCGCTAGCCCCGGACCGACAGTGATTGCCAAAGCATCAATTTTGTCAATTGTTTTACCTGCTCTTTTTAGAGCCTCATTGATTACCGGTTTGATTAATTGTTGATGCATTCGCCGGGCAATATTAGGAACCACCCCACCATATTTTTGGTGGAACTCAACTTGGGAAGAGACGATATTACTTAAAACGTGGTCATCGTCAGTTACCGCCGCCGAGGTTTCATCACAAGAAGTATCGATGGCTAAAATAGTAAAATTCTTTTTCATAACAATTTTTAAATTTGATATTTTATTCTTCTTTTGGTTTCTGAAAGAATTTCAATAGTTACCCAGACAAGACAAACTTTTGTTTTTTGGGAAATTTCTTCTAGAATTGGTTTGACTTTTTGGAGCCATTCAATGGCAACAACATTGGTGGGTCCTAGCATTTTTTTGAACCCTAAGTCTAAAATTTCTTCTCCTTTTTCCATCCGCCAGGTATCGAGGTGATAAAAGATACCCTGATTGCTCGCTATTTTATAAGGGTATTCCCTGAAAAAAATAAAAGTCGGCGAGGGAATGTTGGATGTGATTTTCAAAGCCTGCCCTAATCCTTTGGCAAATTGAGTTTTTCCTGAACCTAATTCTCCCTGAAGGGCGAAGATTAGAGGTTTGGAAATTAGAAGATTTTTGTATTTTTCGAGAATTTCTTGAGCTATTAATTTTGTCTGCTCTTCAGAGTTAGAAACAAAAGTTTGGCCGGGGATATCAGGGATAACGATTTCTCCCTGGCGCAAGACGGCTGGTTCATTAAGGGTGGTATCAACGACTGTTGATGTTGGTCTTAGAGGGAGTTTTCCCGCATCCAAGAAGAGGTCAATTAAGCCTAGGCGTTTTTTGGAGGTGTATTTTAAAATATCTTCAAGCGAATAAGGAGTTTTTTTACCAGAAGGATTAGCTGAAGTTGAGGTAATTGGTTTGCCAAAAGCCTTGATAATTTTTAAAACCAGCGGATAATTAGGAACTCTAATTCCTAACGTGTGAGTGGTGGATTCTATATCCGAAACAACTTTACCTTCGCTTTTAGAAACTACCGCCACCGGCCCGGGAAGAAAATTTTGGTAAAGATTTTCCGCAATTTCGTTAATTTTTACGTAGTTTTGAGCCATTTGTTTACTAGCGACAGCGATTAAAATTGGCTTTCCTCGCCATTGACCTTTGTATTGAAAGATTTTTTCTACTGCTTTTGGATTAGTGGCATCAGCCCCAATTCCGTAGCAGGTTTCGGTGGGATAGATAACCAGACCGCCATTTTTTAACACAGTCAGGGTGTCTTTAATAATTTTTTCTTCAAATTCCTTTTTAAGATTAATAATTTTCATTTGTTATATAATTATACTGGATATGTGGGAGGAAAGGCTAAAAAGAATCTTAATTATCATTGGAGTGGCCGGCTTGATGGTTTTTGGAGGTCAGGCTTTTGCTCGCTGGTCTCAAAAACAAACCGGGGAGCCAATTCAATTGCCCGGTGAGGCGGTTACTAGCAAGTTTGAGGAAATTGGCGAGGATGTCTTGGGAAAGGCAGTTGAAATCCTGCCAGGCAGTAGTCAATTAAAAGAGAAAGTAGTCGAAAAGGAGACGCAAACGACATCAACGGTAAAATCCACCAAAATTATCGAAACCCAGACAAAGGAAATTATTGAAATAATTAAGCAATTACCCCAAGACCAAATGGACCAACTTAAAAAGCAAGTTTTTAAAGATTTTTGTCAGGAGGTATTAAAAGAATAAAGAATAATGGACGATTTTAAAAAACGAATTGAGCTGGTTAAACAAAAGCTTAATATCAATGGTCTTCGGAAAGAAATTAGTCAAATTGAGGCCGAGTCAAGTAAGGCGGAGTTTTGGCAAGATAAGCAAAAAGCGGCTGAAAAAATGAAAAAGTTGAGCGATTTGCAAAAAGAGATTGCCGAAACTGAGGAATTAGAGAAAAATTTTAATGAAAAAAAACTAAGTAAGCTTGAGCTTAAGACATTTCTTTCTGGGAAATATGATTCACTTCCAGCGATTTTTTCTATTCACGCCGGTCAGGGCGGGGTGGAGGCAATGGATTGGGCCGAGATGCTAAAAAGGATGTATATTAAATATTTTGAAAAAAAAGAATGGGATTATCAACTTGTAGATGAGACTCCAGGAGAAGAAGCAGGCATTAAAAGCGCCACCCTTAAAATTGATGCTCCGTATGCCTATGGTTGGCTAAAATTTGAAGCAGGAACTCACCGCCTAGTTAGGCAATCACCGTTTAATGCCGACCGGTTACGGCAAACCTCGTTTGCTTTGGTTGAAGTATTGCCTCAAATCAAGGAGACACCAGAAGTTCAGATTAAGGATGAAGATTTGGGGTGGCAGTTTTTCCGGGCTTCAGCCAAGGGAGGACAAAATGTTCAAAAAGTAGCGACGGCGGTGCGCTTACGTCATAAACCCAGTGGAATTGTTATTACCTGCCAGGCCCAGCGATATCAAGAGCAAAATCGGAAAATAGCCCTGGATTTGCTTAAAGCTAAGTTATGGGGTCTTCGGCAGGCTCAGACTAAACAGGAAGAAAAAAGATTGAGGGGAGGGAGAACTAAAGCCGCTTGGGGAACTCAAATTCGCTCCTATGTTTTGCATCCCTACAAAATGGTTAAAGACTTACGGACTGGGTATGAAACTGCCAATGCCCAGGCAGTTTTGGATGGAGAAATTGATGGACTAATTGAAGCAGAAGTCCGGAGTATGTTATAGTGGATGAAGGGGTTTACCCTGAAAGTTTCACCTTGAAGGGAGGTGAGAATGGACGTTCAATCTCAAGAAGAACCAGATTTAGTTAAAGAGGTCGCTGGTCCAACTAGGAAATTACGCCTAAAAGAAATTTTGTTACCGGCGGGAATAATTTTAGTCATCATTTTAGCCGGGGGGATAACTGGCTGGTTTTTGGCTAATCGCGGTGGTTTGCCGGTTGGTCCAACTCAGATTAAACAATTAACCGGTGGCGCCGAGTTAATTCAGGGACCAAAAGAGGTAGGGATTAAAGATGTTGAAACTTTTCGAGACACGGCTGAGGGGAAAATTGAGGTTAATGAGAATTCTAATATTCCCGAGGGTTCTCATAAACTAATTCGACCAGGAGGAGCAAGTCAAACCGCCTACTTAACAAGTTCTGTGGTTGATCTTAACCAATTTTTAGGCAAATGCGTTCAGGTTTGGGGGGAAACTTTTGCCGCCCAAAAAGTCGGCTGGCTAATGGATGTCGGTCGAGTTAAAATTTTAGACCAGTGCCCCGCCGGGATTTAAAAGAACTTGTCCTGAGGAGCGTAGCGACGAAGGATGATTAAATTTGAAAATGTTAGCAAAAAATTTGGCGAAGTTGCTACCCTTGATAAGGTAAATTTTGAGCTTAAACCAGGGGAATTTGTTTTTATCATCGGACCTTCAGGAGCAGGAAAAACGACTCTAGTTAAATTGATTTTAAAAGATTATTTACCAACCGCTGGGACGATTAAGATTGGCAGGATTAATCTTGAGGAAATTCCCAAAAGAAAAATTCCTGATTACCGCCGAAAAATCGGGGTAGTTTTTCAAGATTTTAAATTATTGCCGGATCGAACAGTCTTTGAAAATATAGCTCTAGCCTTAAGAATTTTTGGGGAAAAAGAGACAGAAATTATTCCTAAAGTGACGGAAGTTTTAGGCTTGGTTGGTCTTGGAGAACGAGCAGATTTTTTCCCAGCCCAACTTTCAGCCGGTGAGCTCCAACGGACTTGCTTGGCGCGGGCGATTATTGGTTCTCCAGAAATTGTCTTGGCTGATGAACCAACTGGGAATTTGGATTTGGGAACAGCTCGCCAGATTGTAAAGTTGTTAAAAAAAATTAACGAGATGGGGAAGACGATAATAATGACAACCCATAATTTTGAAATCGTTAATCAGATGAAAGAACGAGTGATTGAATTAGATAAAGGAAAATTAATTTCTGATCAAAAGAAAGGAAAGTACCACTTTAAATGATTAAACAAATGATGAAACAACATCTTAAAACAACTTGGACCCATATTCGCCGAGCTCCCTATCAGGCGCTGGCCGCTACCTTAATTATGGTTTTAACCTTTTTTGTGGCCACAATTTTTGTTTTAACCGCCGCTGGTTCTCAGGCAATCCTTAACTGGTTTGAGACTCGACCGCAAGTAACGGCTTTTTTTGAAGATAAAGTAACAATGGAGCAAGTAGATATCTTAAGGGCTAAATTAGCCCAAACAGGCAAGATTAAAGAAGCAAAATATGTTTCTAAAGAAGAGGCTTTAGCTATTTATCGAGAACAAAACAAAAACGATCCGCTACTTTTGGAGATGGTTACCGCCAATATTTTACCCGCCTCGCTTGAGGTTTCCACCACCAATATTTCCTATTTAGGAGAAATCGCCCAAATTTTACGTCAAGAATCCGGAGTGGAGGAGGTAATTTTTCAGGAAGATGTTGTTCGCTCACTTCATGAATGGACCAATGTTTTGCGGAAAGTTGGAGTTGGTTTGATTGCCACCCTAGGAGGAGTATCGTTGTTAATTATTTTGGTCATTATTGGGATGAAGGTGGCTTTGCGTCGGGAAGAAATTGAGATTCTCCAACTTCTTGGGGGAACAAATTGGTATATTCGCGCGCCATTTATATTTGAGGGAATTTTTTATGGCGTAGTTGGGGCAATTTTAGCCTGGGGAATAAGCTATCTTTTACTTTTATACTCAACTCCATTTTTGGTTGGATTTTTGGCTGGAATTCCTATTCTTCCAGTTCCCTTCCTTTTTATGTTGGCGCTTTTGGGAGCCGAGATTTTAGTCGGTGCCTTAATTGGTACTCTAGGTAGCCTGATTGCCGTCAGAAGATATCTTAAATGAAAATCATTTTCAAAAAGATTTTCCCAATTTTTCTGGTCGGGGTACTTTTTCTTATCTTTTTTTCTTCAATTTCATTGGCTATTACCGCCGAAGAATGTGAAATAAAAATAGGTAAAGGACAATTGGAGCTTAAAGATGCCCAAGATTGTGAGGCAATTTTTAACCAACTTTATCAACAGGCAGGCGAACAAAGACGCTCACTTCGATCGGAAATAACTAAGTTTAATGCCACTATTGCCATCACCACCACTAGGATTTATGCCACTATTGGTCAAATAGAGGCGTTGGAGAAAGAAATTGCCGCCTTAACGGCAAAAATTGGTCGTTTGGATATCTCCTTGGATCAAATTTCTCAGATTTTAATCAAGCGGATTACCGAAACATATAAAAAGGGCAAAATTGAGACGTTCTCCCTTTTCTTATCTTCTAAGAGTTTCTCCGAGTTTACCAGTCGTTATAAATATTTAAAAGTAATGCAGCTTCATGACCGAAAATTGATGGTTCAAATGGAAAGCGTCAGAACCAGTTTTGAAGACCAAAAAACCTTGAAAGAAAAAAAGCAAGACGAATTGGAGGCGGCGAAAAAGAAACTTGAGTCGCAAAAAATTCTTTTGGCTCGACAAAAAGTTGATAAAGAAAATTTACTCCGCCTTACTCAAAATAATGAATTGCGCTATCAGCAATTGTTAGCTGCCAGCCAGGCAGAAGTTGAGGCTATTCAGGGGATTATCGCTGGGCGAGGACAAGAAACGGAAGTGGGAAAGGTTAATCAGGGAAATAATATTGCGACGATTATCACCGGTTTTTCGGCTTGTTCAACTGGAACCCATCTTCATTTTCAGATAGCCGAGGGGAGTGATGTTAAAAATCCATTTTCTTATCTTAAAAATATTAATTTAATTGATGATTCTGGAGGTGATGCCCATAATGCCACTGGCGATTGGGATTGGCCCTTAAATGAGCCAATTAGATTAACTCAAGGATTCGGTTCAGATACCAGCGCTATTCGCTCGCGAATTGTTTGGTATGATTTCCATACCGGGATAGACGTTGTTTCTGATGACCGAGCAATAAAAGCGGTAAAACCTGGCACCCTGTATCGCGGTTCAATCGCCTGTGGAGGCGGAACTTTACGCTATGTTCGGGTTGACCATGATGACTCGGGAATTGATACCTATTACCTTCATGTGAATTATTGACCTAATTAGTTCTTAAGCTGTAAAGTAGATTTAGTATATTTAGTAGAAGATTTAATTTTGAATAAATAAAACTAATTTCCACTTCAATGATTTAAATCATTGAAGTTCAGATGGCGCAAGTATCTAAACATCCACTCTCTAAGGTAATTTACGAAAGAATTTTTGAGATTTTTATTAAATCGATTGTTAGCATTAAGGATAAAAAAGAAGCCGAAGATTTTTTAAATGATTTTCTCACTCCTACTGAACGGATAATGCTTGCTAAGCGTTTGGCGATTGCCGTGCTTTTAACTAAGGGCTATGACTATAACCAAATTCACCAAATTCTTCATGTGAGTACCGCTACAATTGCTGGCGTTAACAGTTTCATAAAATATACTGGCGAAGGATATAAAAAAGTTGTCGATAAACTTTTAAAAGAGGAAGCATTAAAAGATTTTCTTTTAAGTATTGGTGAAGATTTTGCGGCGGTGGGGAGTATCGGCGGAAAGGGAAGTGGTGCGTGGCGGGATGTTCGTAGAAGAATTCAGAAAAAGAGACAAGAAAAACCGTTCTGAATTCCGCTTTAATGATTTAAATCATTAAAGTTGAGTTAATTAAAATTAATAAATTTAAATGGGGAATTATAAAATTTTTTTCTTCTTTTTTGTTTTGGCGATTTTTTTATTTTTACCA
>Ga0210057_1009915_pt1 | contig 10902 bp, 13 predicted proteins | sample CryGeyCG2114_010_2_FD_183968 | JGI IMG/M metagenome (GOLD analysis project Ga0210057, IMG submission 183968) | Groundwater microbial communities from aquifer - Crystal Geyser CG10_big_fil_rev_8/21/14_0.10 (SPAdes) (version 2) | ecosystem: Environmental > Aquatic > Deep subsurface > Groundwater ...
GTTTGTTTTTTATTTGTAGAAGCTTTCTTTAGTTTGATTGCTTCTCTTTCTTATCGACAACTAGCTTTAGTAGCAGAGGCAAAGGTTATGTATATATTGTACTTATCCTTTATTTTTTGATTTTATATTCAACTATCCGATTTTATCGGACATTTGAGCATATCATTTTGGCGGCTCCGACAAAATGGTCTTTAATTTTTTATTTTTCTTTCAACAATTTTCTTTTTTCCTTTTCAGGCTTGTCAAGATAATTCTCTTTAGATATTACACTTTTTCCTAATTTCTTTTCAATATTTTTTCTTGTATCTCCAGCAATATCACCGCCTTCTTTGGCATCTTTCTTTAACTCTACAAATTCTTGTGAATCTCTTTCTTTAGTAATATCTGTTGTGGCTTTTTCTCCTATCATGGTTAGAATAAGTTCCCAATCATTCATATGATCTCTTAAATTTTGATTTTTCTTTTGTAATTGTTTAAATTCCTTATATTCTCCTACTGTCTTTCCAAAACTAGCCTTGCTAATTTCATTAGTCAAGATTGCGAATTCTTTTTCTGTTTCAACTTCTCTGTTTTTCCATTCATCAGTCAATTCATCTCTTATTGCAATTCCTCTTAATCTTTTTTCAATCCAAGCATCTGAATATCCTTTTTGTCTGTATAATTCTTTCATCCTCTTTTGTGCAAGTTCAGGATTATCTATCTCTTGCACTCTTTCATATCCTACTTTTGCAAGCCATAATTTCATTGGTTCAGCTTTCTTAGAGGGAATAGATTGAATAATTCTGAAAGCTCCTTCAGTATTAGCACAATCAGTGGCATAATATTTGCCATCAGAAGCTTCAAATTTCAGTTGTACGATTTTATCGTACATCTTAGACCCTTCTTCTTTTAGCTTAATTTTAAGATCTGACCAATATCTTTTAGGAATAGAACTTTCTGTTAAAACTTTAACTATATCAACTACAGAGAACCACCATTCATCATTATGCCATGTTCTCCTTATGTTTTTTCCCTGAAAAACTATGAGTTTGTTTTTTGTTTCCATTAAGAATTAACTATTCTCTTTTTCTTTATAAATTATCTGTGGATGTTTGTCAAGTGGCAAATGGAGTGCATATTTCCGGGTTTTTGAACAGATTTTCAGTTTGGTTTGTAGCGGCTTTCTTTAGTTTAATTGTTTCTCTTTGTAATCAACAACTAGCAGTATTAGCTGAGGTAAGTTGTTGAGAAGTTTATTTAGAAGTTTTCTTTGAATACTAGTTGTACGTTTACATCTGCTTGTAATAATGCTCTTTGTATGTCTCTAATTAGCTCATTTATTAGTTTTTCATCTACAAACATGCTTTTAGCTATCTTGCTTAATGTTGTCTTTAATGAAGAGCCTAATTTATCTAATACCTTGTTTTAGAGTATTTATGAGATTTATGTTTGTTTTGTTTTATATTATGTTATAAGGGCTTTCTTTGTTAGCTTTGTTTCTCTTTTTTATCAACAACTAACTATATTCGCTCAGGTAAGTGTTATTTAGTTTTTAGTTCCAGCTTTTTAATACTCTGATTTTCAGTCAGTAGCTTCATCTGTTTTATGGCAATTTTATTTAATTTGATTAGTCTTTGATTTTGAGCTATACCTTCATCAATAAATAAAGCGTTTAAGTTTTCTAGGTTAGACAAACAAACTAATTGTGAGACATTAGAATAATCTCTAATATTGCCTTTTTTATCCTTATTATTTTCTCTCCATTCTTTGGCTGTCATTCCGAATAAAGCTACATTTAAAACATCAGCTTCGTTGGCATATATTTTATTTGATTGTTCTTTTGTAATCTTCTTGGGAATCAGGTTCTCTTTTATTGCATCTGTATGGATTCTGTAGTTTATTTTAGCTAGATTTCTCTTAATGTCCCAGCCTAATTGTTTCCTTTCGTATTCTTTTAACCTTTGAAATTCTTTTATAAGATAAAGTTTGAATTCAACTGAAATCCATGATGCAAATTCAAAAGCGATGTCCTTGTGAGCATATGTACCTCCGTATCTTCCAGGTTTGGAAATTAGACCAATAGCCTTGGTTTTTTCTATCCATCTTTTGGCAGTAAGAACAAAACTGTTTAATCCAGCTTTTTTTCTAAACCCGTCGAATTCGATGGGATTAAAATTTGGATTGTTTAGGTGTTCCCAAATACCTAAAAATTCGATAGTGTTGCGATTTCTTAACCAGTTGGAGATGATATAATCTGTCCTCTCCTTATCCTTATATCTGGCAATGTCGGTAAGGCTGATATAATCTTCATCTTTTTGTTTGTAAAAATTTATTTCCTTGTCCCAGATATTTATTTTTTTCTTCATTAAGAATTAACTATTTTATTTTTGTTTATAAACTCTGTTCGCGTGGTTGTCAAGTGGCAAATGGAGTGCATATTTCCGGGTTTTTGAACAGATTTTCAGTTTGGTTTGTAGCGGCTTTCTTTGTTAGCTTTGTTTTTGTTTGTTACTAATAATGCGACCAGCTCAATTTCCGTGACAGTGTCTAGGAATTTGGAAAAAGGAGGCAAGTTGAAAAAAGGGTATGTACAAATTGTATATAATCTTTAGAAGCTTTCTTTGAATACTAATTGTACATTAACATCTGCTTGTAATAATGCTCTTTGGATGTCTTGTATTAAGGTATTTATTAGTTTTTCATTTACAAACATGCTTTTAGCTATCTTGCTTAATGTTGTTTTTAGACTTGATCCTAATTTCTCTAATATTATTTTGTTTTAAAATATTTATGAGGTTTATGTTTGTTTTGTATTTTATTCTCTTATAGCCGCTTTCTTTGTTAGCTTTGTTTCTCTTTCTTATCAACAACTAGCTTTATTCGCTGAGGCAAGTGTTAAGATTTATTTTATTGCTTGCTTTGTTTTTTAGTGACATCAGTAAATACTTCATTTAAAAGAAAATTAATTTTTTTTAAAGAGATATTTTTTTTATCTTTTGAATTCTTATTAATTTCTGATTTAAGTAAAGTAACGGCTCTTTTAACATCTATCTTTTTAAAAATATCATCTCCTAATTTCAAATCCCATTTAATCTCAGTTTCAATATAATCTTGCTCAAATTGTAAAATTTTAGCTTTAAGCGGTTCTGGTTTTGTCATTTTTAAATTTAATCCTCTTTTTTCAGTTGTCCGCTTTTATCGGACATTTGGATTTATTTGACAGTTTTTTATTGTTTGCAATTTGTTTATCCTCTTTTTTTACTTTGCTTTCAAGTTTTTTAATATCGTCTTCAGGAGGTAATTCTTCTGGTTTGATTCCTTTTTTTACAAGAAGTTTCCTTACATCAGTATTATTTCTTATATGCTCTTTTGTAATATTATTTTCACCTTCTAAATCTTCTTTTTTTACATTGAAATTTGTAATCTCAGTTGCCAGATTTTTTGCAGTAATTGTAATTGTCGGTAAGAAATCAGCCATGCTTCTTTTTTGAGGTATTTTAAGTTTATTTTTCATCTCTTTTGTATTATGGCCTCCAAATAATGCTTCATCTCCTTTGCTTCTTATTCTTGCAAAACCATCATTATCGACACCTCTTTCATAGATTAATTTAGAAAGTTCTGTTTCTGAATCTATTAATTTCTTTCTTGCTTCTAATCTTTCTTTTAAAGCAATTCTTTCTTCAATTAATTCTTGCTTTCTTGTTTGTACTGCAAAATAGCTTTGTGCAAATGCTATCTCTTCTTTTCTTGGATCTCCATTTTGAGCAATTAAATAACAAGCATATCTTGTAAGCATAAAATCTTCAATTTCTCTTTCTGCTCCTGATCCTAATGTTACCTTTTTCCTGACCTCAGGAAAATGGTTTTCTATTATGAATCCTGATTTTTTACAGGCTTCTTTGGCTTTTTTTATAACTTTAACAAAGTTTTCCCATTTATCATAACCTAATAAAATCTGCAAGTCTCTAGCATACCAAAATTCAATGCCTTCTTTTTCATTTGCATAATCCTCAAAAGTTTTTCTGAGTTTAGATATTATTTCTTTTTCCATTAAGAATTAACTATTTTCTTTTTATTTATAAATTATCTGTGGATACTTGTCAAGTGGCAAATGGAGTGCATATTTTCAAGTTTTTGGTTATATTTTCAGTTTAGTTTGTAGAGGCTTTCTTTGTTAGCTTTGTTTCTCTTTCTTATCAACAACTAGCTTTGTTTGCTTAGGTAAGTGTTAAATCATTGCTTTTAGAATATACTTAAAGAGAATAGTTAAGATCATAAATATAAAACTAAAAAGAATTATGTATTTCATTGTTTTTCTATCATTATGATATCCCCAAATAATTGGACCTATAAATAACCCTAAAAAGAAATAAGAAAGAACTATTATTATTAACCCTATAAATATTGCTTCTAATCTAAAAATTTCTGGAGAAGATAAAAAAATGGTGGAAGATAAAATAATACCTATAATCGCTAAAATCGGAGCTATCAAGCTAATAATGCTTGTTTTTATTAATACAGATCCAAAGCTAGTTATTGGCTCAACCATTTGAAAACTATTTGTGAATCTCTTGCTTATTTTTAATCCGTAAGCAACTATAGATAACCCTATTATTGTTAAAAAATTAAAAAAGCCAAATAATAAGAAACTAATTATTGAAGGTGAATCTTTTCTAAAGATTATTAATCCTGCAATTAAACTAGCTAAACAAGATGAAATAATGAAAATAATTAATCCTATTAAAAAGTTATTTCTTTCTATAAAACTCATTATTTGAATCTTTTTGGGAGCTGAAATAGTCATCCATAAATCTTGAGTAAAATGATTTGCTTCTGAAATTATTGATATTTTTGTATATTTTAAATCCGAAATACTTCCTTTTTGACCAAAAAAGAAATCAGTTAATTCGTCTGGGATTCTATAATTTTTTTGAAAATAATACTTTGTTTTAGTTTTTGATTTAATTTCTTGATATATTTCAGGTTCTACATAATCCAAGACATAAACGTAAGCTGGAATTAATAGATTATCATAAACAGAGGTAGGTTTTAATGGGAAATATAATTTTTCAGTTGGGAAACTAATAAAGACTCCTAACTTATTTCTTTGAATATTTTTTTGTTCTTTTTTATAAGTTTCAACATCTGAGATCCAAGAAATTACAAATGAATATTCTTGTCCAATATAATCATTAAGAATATTTTTAAAATTCTTAGGAGGTTCTAAATCTTTACTTATTAAATAATCTTCAAATGATTGACTATTAGTTGTTGAAACTAATTCTGTGGTTAAACCATATCTTTCAATTGTTTCATGGATTGTTAAACCTGATAATAATTCTACCCCTCTTCCATCAATGCTACCCATAACTGATCCAATTCCTGTAAATGTTGTGAAATATAAAACTGGTAAAGAATAAATTTGGGTTACTCTCATTAAAGAGAACATGTCAGAAATAGTGTGTTCTATTTTTTCTTCAATATCTAATCCATTAAAGGTTGGAAATTTTTTTAGAACATTAATTGAAGTTTTTTCTGGAACTGCTGGGACAGGAAAGATCCAAACAACTTTGTCTCCTATTAATTGTTCATTTGTCTCAATAGATAGGATCATGTTTTGAATGCCCTCTTTATTATTAATTGCTGCTAATTGTTGCCCTTCGTCAGCCATCCCCCATAAATCATTATGACGGTACATCATTCCACCATCTGAAAGAACAAAAGGAATGGTTAATAAGAAAATAATTGTAAAAATAATTGTTTTATATTTCATTTAATAATGTCCTCTTTATTTTTAAAATGGTTATTTACTTAATAAATGTTTTGAAGACTTTAAATTATAGCCGCTTTCATTAGTTTTATTGTTTATCTTTCTTATCAACAACTAGCTTTGTTAGCAGGGGCAAGTTGAAAAAAGGGTATGTACAAATTGTATATAATCTTTAGAAGCTTTCTTTGAATACTAATTGTACATTAACATCTGCTTGTAATAATGCTCTTTGGATGTCTTGTATTAAGGTATTTATTAGTTTTTCATCTACAAACATGCTTTTAGCTATCTTGCTTAATGTTGTTTTTAGACTTGATCTTAATTTCTCTAATATTATTTTGTTTTAAAATATTTATGAGGTTTATGTTTGATATGAAGTTGTAGAGGCTGCTATAGTTGCTTTGTCTTTGCTTTTGTGGTCACAACTAGCTTTGTTTAGCTGAGGCAAGTGTTAAGATTTATGTTTGTTTTGCTTTTTTTCAAGTTCATGATAATATTTTTCTCTTAATTTGTTTATTTCTTTTGTTATTGGGATTATAAGACCTTTTTCTTCCAAAATATCTAATCTTTCCCCTATCCATGTTATCCATACATCTTTTTTATTATGATTGATTTGATATTTTAATTCTTCTAACATTATGCTCCAATCTGGATCAGTAGTAGTTGCAATTGAAATACAATATGCTAAATCTCCTTCTCTTTCAGTCATTGTTTTAAAAAGAAAAATATCTTCATTTGAGCAAATATAAACTTTAATATTATTAAAATTAATTATTTTTTCAGCTCTTTTCATCATGGTTTTTGATAAAGAAAATTTTCCACAAACTTTTTTTTCAAAAATATCCAACCTAAAGTCCTTTTTTTGGAATATCTGGCTTAAGTTCATATGTGTGTATTCTTTTCCTTGAGTTTGTAATTTAAAATCCAGTTTTTTCAAGGCTTTTTCTATTTCTATAAATTCTTTTTTTGTTTCTACAACTATATCTATGTCTTTTGTAGCTGGCTTCATACCTTGATAAAGAAGTGCTGTTCCCCCAATAATATAAAAATTTACTTTTTTAGGAATCACTTTATTAATATCTTTAAATAATCCTTTTATTCCTTTAAAATCTTTTATCATTTTATATTTTTATCCTATAAATTTTTGCCCTTTCTTTAATTTCTTCAAGTGTTGGAAAGCCGTTTATTTTATTTCCATTAATTACTGAGATTATATTTTGTAATAATTGAGATTTTATTTTTTTAATTTCTTTTTTGAATTTTAAATAAAATAATGTCAAAAAAATTATTTGTCTTATTTCTTTTTCTTTTTCTGTTATGTAAAGTGCATGCTGAAATATTTCTTTTTTATTAAGCTTCTTTTTTGGAAGAAAATAATAATTAGTGGTTAACAATAATTTTATCCCATAATCTTCATATGCTGAAAATGCTGTTTTTTGAGCTTCAATTTCTTTTTTATTAGAAAACAATATTTCTTTATCATTTTTGTAATAAATTATTGAGTTGGCAGGAACTCTTTCATCTATGATTTCATCATATTTTTTTAATTCTTCAAAAAGCTCTTTTGCATCAGACCATAGTTTTTCATTAATAGAATATCTTTTATTTTTTAATGAAATTAAGCTCATTTTTTTACCTTGATTTAGTTTTTTGATTACTGTTGTTTTGTGTAAACCTGTTGTTTCTTCAATTTCTTTTGTTGTTTTTGGTATAGTGATAGCTGTATAGATCTTAATGCCTGTGCTAGATAATGGATTTGCAAGATTTTTTGCTTTTGCCATTAATTTTAAGAGTAGATTGATGTGTGTTTTCATTTTTGGTTGTAATATTCCTTTTGAGAAGTTTATGATTTCTTTTTGGCTTAATTTTTCTACAATTCTATATGTTTGCGAAATACTTATTTTTAGAGATTTTGCTATATTTGGAATTTTATTGTTTCCGTTTCCGAGTTCAGAGATTACTTTTAACTCTGTTTTTGAGAGTTTCATAAGTATATATAATTGCGAATACTATATAAATGTTTCGCATTTTTGTATATGTTTTGACTTTTTAGTAGTTTAACATTTGTTTTTGGTATAATTTTACCATTTTTTGGTGTTTATATCCCAAACCACCATCATCATTGTACCATGTTCTCCTTATGTTCTTTCCCTGAAAGACTATGAGTTTGTTTTTTGTTTCCATTAAGAATTAACTATTTTATTTTTGTTTATAAATTATCTGTGGATGTTTGTCAAGTGGCAAATGGAGAGTATTATTTCAAGTTTTTAGTTATATTTTCAGTTTGGTTTGTAGGAGCTTTCTTTAGTTTAATTGTTTTTATTTGTTATCAACAACTAGCTTTATTATCAGAGGCAAGTGTTGATATATCTTTTATTTCTTTGATTAGTTTTTTGCATTTCTTTATAGCATCTTTGCCTATGTCTAAATCCATGCCTTTTCCGTAATAAACAATAGAATTTCTTTTAAACCTTAAATCATCGAAATCTCTGAATAAATTTTCTCTCTTTAATATATCTCTGAGATAAAATCCTAAACAAATATGATTTTCAACCTTAAATCCTTTGGTAATTAGTAAAGAATGGATAATTTCTATTAGGGAAGTATAAAACCCTTCGAAGATATAATCAACATTCTCTTTAGTAATATTTAATCCTCTGAAAAAAGACATTCTTCCTTCTGCAGTTTTTCTTAAAGAATTAGCTTTTCTTCTATCTTCTTTTGTTGCTCTTGCAGATTCTTTAGTTAAACATTCTTTCCAGTTTGTTTCTTTGATTATAACACCTCCAAATATCCATTTAATAAAACTCCATTTATGATATTATTTGCTAAATCGGAATTTTTTATTTCTTTTATACTTCTATGTTTGAAGATTTGAATCTCACGATTTAGGATATTTTTAAACTTATCCAAATTTACTTTTTTATTTGAAGGAGTCTCAATATATAAGTCTATATCGCTTTCTTCTATGTCCTGGCCATTTGCAAATGATCCGAAGACTATTATTGTAGGGTTACTCCATTCTTCCTTTAGGTAATCTATGGTACCTGAATCATATAACTTTTTGATATTATAAAGTTTTTTTTCTAACATATATTCTTCTCCTGATTTATTGGCTGTGTAAAATGTTACGTTTCCAATTTTAGTTATGTCTAATATTGATTCTTTCTTTAATTCCTTACAATACCTTATTACTGAAGGTAAGGGAAGTTTTAGTTTTCTTTCTATCTCTCTTACTCTTAATTTAGCATTAGGGTTTGTAAAAAAATACTCTTTTATTGTTTGTTTGATCTTTTTTGTTTTCATTTGATAATTATTATTATCAATCGATATTTAAAGTTATCGTTTTGGTTCAGGTTGTAACATTTTGTAACTAGTTCTTTTTTAGGGTTAACTCTTTAAAACTCCTGAGATCATAGCTACGCCTTGTTCTGTGAAGGCGTAAGGCTTATGTGGCGAATATTTTAACTTTTGGAGGTTATAACAATTTGTGATAACCTCATTCTTTTCTCTATCGGTCAATTGAAACATAAAATTTTCTGGGAATCTTTCAATATTCCTTTTTACAGCTTGATTTAAAGTACCAGTATCTACATTATAAAGCCCTGCTAGGTCAGCATCAAGCATTACTTGTAGCCCCCTGATTGTATAAATCTTGTTTTTGATATGGTCTTTGCCTAAAACTGTTATTTTTTTCATTTAAATCACTTTATTTTAAAGGTTGTAACATTTTGTAACTAGTTTTTTTATGCTTAACTCTTTAAAACTCTTGCTTATAGAAAATACTTGATTTTTCATTAATCTTGGAAATTTGTAGGAGCTTTCTTTAGTTTTGGTTATTTTATCTCTTATTGATTAATTGCTTTGTTTAGCTGAGGCAAGTGTTAAAAGTTATATGGTTTATTCTAAGAATATAAAATTTGGGTTAATATAAGCTTCTAACACAAAAAACCTTAAATAATCCTCAACCAACTTAACCTTATGGCTTTATTGACAAAATCTAAATACTTAATTGGATTGCAATGTCCTAGATACTTATGGACAATCTTTAATGAAAAAGACAAAATTCCAAAAGCAGATGAAGTTGCAGAATTTAATTTTGAGCAAGGCTATGAAGTTGAAAAGCTTGCCAAACTGCTTTATCCCCAAGGAATTAATTTAGACTTTAAAGACTTTGCAAAAAACCTGAAAGAAACTCAGAAAAATGTTTTAAAACAAAAAACAATCTTTGAAGCAGGCTTTAGACACAAAAACTGTTTTTCAAGAGCAGACATTTTAATGCCCGCAGGAGACTCTTGGGACATTATAGAAATTAAAGCTAGTTCTAATCTAAAAGATGTACATATACAAGACGTAGCATTTCAAAAATATGTTTATGAAGGTTCTGGTTTAACAATTAGAAGATGTTTCTTATTACATTTAAATAAAGACTATGTTAGAAAAAATAAATTAGATGTCAATGAATTGTTTGTTAAAGAGGACATTACTGTAAAAGTTAATGAAGAAATTAAAGGCATCCATAAAAGAATTGAAGACATGTTTGAAATCATTAAATTAGACAAGGCTCCTAAAATTAAAGTAGGCAGACATTGTTCAAACCCTTATCCTTGTCCAATAGATTGCTGGGGTTCAGTTCCTAAAAACAACATATTTTGTTTGTATCGTGGCGGGAAACTTAGCTGTGAATTATATGAGCAAGGCATTGAAACTATTAAGGACATTCCAGATGAAATTAAATTAAACGACAAGCAAGGCATACAAAAAGATTGTGAAAAAAACAAAAAAGTTTATGTTGATAAAGAAAGAATCAAGCATTTCCTGAAAACATTGCATTATCCTCTTTATTATTTGGATTTTGAAACTTTTTCAACAGCTGTTCCTAAATTTAAAAACTTAAAACCTTATTCTCAAGTGCCTTTTCAGTTTTCATTGCATGTTGTAGAAAGCAAGGGCAGTGAACCAAAACATTATGATTTCTTGTATTCTGGACATAATGATCCTCGCTTGGATTTTTTAACAGCTTTAAAGAAAGTTTTAGGTAGTAAAGGTTCAATTGTGGTTTATAATCAAAGTTTTGAGATTAATAGGTTAAAAGAGCTAGCTTTAAGTTTTCCTTCATATTCTAATTGGGTTTCTAATGTTATTACTAGGAT
>Ga0210057_1009916_pt1 | contig 10899 bp, 10 predicted proteins | sample CryGeyCG2114_010_2_FD_183968 | JGI IMG/M metagenome (GOLD analysis project Ga0210057, IMG submission 183968) | Groundwater microbial communities from aquifer - Crystal Geyser CG10_big_fil_rev_8/21/14_0.10 (SPAdes) (version 2) | ecosystem: Environmental > Aquatic > Deep subsurface > Groundwater ...
TAAGCGCTCTACGGCAAGCTGCAACGTTGAACGATTGCCAATTATCTTTTCAAACTGTTTTGGTGATTTTTTTCGAGATAAAGGCCATAACCGTGTTCCCGTTCCGCCTGCGAATATTACTGCTTTCATTACATTGGATTTTAATTTGTAATTTCTTTTCTTTTTACTCTTGTAACTTTCAACCACCGATCTCTTTTTTAAGTTTTTGTAAAAAGATTTCTTTACTAAAGCGAGCTATTTTCTGGTGGTTAATAGTATATGATAACGTATGAAATATATCAATAACGCCACCGATTGCGCGAACAGTTTGTTTAGTACTCACTATCCCACCACCACATATTTTTACAATTTCCGCAGCTCCACTTTCTGAAACGGTAATAACCGGTGTATCAAAAAAAAGCGATTCAAGTGCAACGTACCCGAAATCCTCTTGCTGTGGCAATATCGTTGCAATAGCTTTTTGATAAATATAGGCAAGCTCTTCATCTGGTACTTCCGAAAGAAAATGAATATTATGAGAACCAAGTGCCTTTTTTCGCAATAAATAAGCTTCTGTTCCTGTGCCAACGATAACCAAATGTACTGTCGGACGCTCTTTAAATATCTCCAGCAACATATCTACCCTCTTATATGGTTCAAGCCTACCAACAAAAAGAAAGTAACGTGATGGAATATCGATTTTTCGTGTACGTTTTTTTATAGCTGTAAAATAAGCGATATCAAATGGCGGATATAGAACTTTCGCACTTCTGTTATATGTCTGTTTGATCGCTTTCTGCGAAAAATGTGAAAGCGTTAATAGAGTATGAGGTCTCATAGCGGCAATCAAGTCCCATTTCTTTATGTGTTCTGCAATTGGAGAAAATAATGGATATGGCTGATACAGTTTTTTTTGACTCCATAGAAAACGCGTTGGTGTAAACACATACGATACATGGCGCGCGCTTGTTTTAATTCCTTTCACAAAAGATGAGGTGATAGAAAACACTTCATCATATGTATCGAGACGAAAACTCTCCGTTGCGGTAGACATAAGGGGCGCGAGAAGTGGTTTTGAATGGCATATACTATACAGTGGCTGAAGGTATGATGTATGTATACGAGAACGGTACTTTACTGCCCAGGGTGAGTATTTAAATCGAGTGAATAGTGTAAAGATATCTGCTTCTGGATAAGCATCAAAAACAGACTGCAACAACCGCTCAGCTCCACCAAAAGTATCTATCCAATCGTATACAATAGCACGTTTCATACTGAAGTATTGTATATTGCAAGTGTTTTCTTTGCCATGGTTTCAAACGAAAACTTTTTTTTATACGCAAAAGGGTAGGGGCTTTTCTTTACATATATCGATTGCTGTAAAGCACGTATTAAGCTCTCTTCATTGTGCGGATTAAAAAAAGTCGTTCCTGGAGTAGCTATTTCTTTAAATGAAGCAATAGAAGACAGTATAAGTGGACACCCAAAGTAAGATGCTTCAAGAACTGGTAATCCAAAACCTTCTGACTTCGACGGAAATACCAGTGCCTGCGCATGACTATACAAATATCTAAGTTGCCCATCCGAGACAGCATGCAAAAAGAGAATACGATTCTCAAGGTTCAATATATGAGCTTGCATCCGCATGCGTTGAGCAAATACATCATCTGGCCCAACTAAAATCAATTTTGGCGCTCTTGGCGCTTTTGCATACGATTTCAGTAGAAACGAGATATTCTTGTGCGGGAAAAAATTACCTACATAGAGTAAAAATGGTTCCGCTGCAGAATAAACAGCAATAGGCCTTGCTTGTATGAGTGACTCGTCAACCCCTTCATACGTCACTGTAATAGGTGTTTTTGTGTACATAGTGCGTATGTCGTGAGCAACAGCATTCGTCGGTACAAGCACATGTCTACTACGGGTGAGCCCATGCATGAGGGTTTGGCGATATCCTATTTTCTTCATTGCATACAAAAGAGGATGTCGTGTCGTTGCCTGACCAGTCGCGTGGGTAAGGGGTGTTATATCATGAAGCGTAATAACAAATGGTCGGTTGTAAAAAATGGGATGCGAAAAATAGGGAAAATGGACAAGATCGGCTCGCTCTTTTAAAAGATTGTATAAAAACACTGTTTGTTCAGATGCAGAGTGCCAGCGACTCGATATAGAGTGAACACGAAAACGTGGGTTGCCAATTTGTATGTTTGGATTTCCATAGGTAAATAACGTATAGAAATTGTGTGTGTCTAACTTCTGTAACCTGCTGACCAAGTTTCGTATATATCTACCAACACCACCCTCTGTCCAAAGCCGACAATCTATTGCGATCTTCATGAAAAAATTCTACTCATAAATGCGAGCAGGCGCACGCCCCCTTTTACAAGGATATGTACAAAGCGGGGATACCTCGCAAAATAGTGCTTTTCATAGAACAGCAACATTGAAGAAAAAAAATATTGTTTTGCCGCGCTAGACGTAGTTCCATTTTTTGCCATGCCGCTCTGATATTTGAGATGAAGCGCGCTCATGTGAGGATAAAAAAAAATACTTCTTCCGCGTTTTTTTAGACGAAAACACAAATCTATATCCTCGGCATAAAAAAAATAGTCTGGATCAAACCCATGTTCTTTCTCAAATGCACGACGCTTAATAAGAAAGAATGCTGCGCTTGGGCAGTCTATCTCATGAACAGTGTCAAGAGATAAGGCGGTCAGGTGATATCCACCAAAAAATCGTGCCAACGGTGTGTTACGAGTGATTTTTTCAAGCCCAGTGAAATAGGCAAACGCATTCCATACCGTAGGAAAACCACGATGACAGGCCGGATCCATACGCACAGCGTCAAGCATGAGTCGTATAGTCAGTGCGCTCTTTTTTTCATCACGATCTAAAAACGCTATAAGTTTTGAAAACTGAATTGGCTTTGTAAGCAAAACATCAGAATTAAGAAGCAATAGATAAGTACCACGTGCAACGCGTGCTCCACGATTGTTTGCGTTCCCAAATCCAATATTATGAGGTAAAAAAACACTTTGTACTTTTCGATCTTTCAGCGTTTTCTGCGTACCGTCAGTCGATGCGTTATCGACAACAATAATCTCATAATCATTTTTTTTACTGAAACTTTCCTCTAGCCTCTGTTGTACAAGGTCGAGCGTTTTTACCAACAGTTCTTTAGTGTTGTGGGAAACGATAATTACCGACAATATCATACTGTTATTATAGACCATAGCCACAGCAAAATCGCATTAAGCGCGTATATACCGATATACAGTAAGATTGCTATCGGCATAACCGTTCGTACGCTCTATCCCGATTAATGATTGGGATTGAGCTACGATCGGTATATGCTCTTGACAAGTGAACATATGTTCACTAATATGCACTTATGCAAATACACACACGACTAACTGTACTCAAACAGTTTTTTTCGCAGCATAAACGATTACCAACGTACCGCGAGGCGGCAAAACTCTGGGAAGTATCTTCTCCAAATGCAGCGTTTAAAATAATGGCTCAGTTTATAGAAGAAGGACAGCTGGAAAAAGACGAAACAGGGAAACTTATTCCTGCGCCGTATTTTTTTGCACTACCATTCGAAGGAAGTGTGCCCGCGGGATTTCCAGTACCCGTAGACGAATCTGATCACGCAATGTTATCAATACACGAATATCTCGTCGATAATCCAACCTCCACATTTTTACTGCACGTCAGCGGTGACTCTTTAAAAGATATAGGAGTTATGCCTGGCGATATTGCACTTATAGAAAAAGGAACACGGCCCCATACTGGACAAGTTGTACTCGCACGTGTTGACGGAGAATGGACTTTGAAAATACTGGAGAAAAGAAACGGCAAGACTATACTTATGCCGGCAAATACTGCGTATGATCCTATTATTCCCCACCACGAATTGACTATCTATGGGGTTGTCGTAGGAATGGTAAGGAAATATAAAAATTAAAGACAGCCCCTTATGACAGCCCTTCAAGTGCACTCTTGGCCGAGCGCTATTGCTCACGTTGACGGAAATGCGTTTTTTGCTTCTGTAATGCAAGCCGCGCATCTACACTTGCAAAACAAACCTGTGGTTATTGGAAAAGAAAGGGGCATTGTAACTGCCGTATCGTATGAAGCAAAAAAATATGGCATCACTCGTGGTATGCGTGGATTTGAAATAAAAAGACTATGTCCCGCGGTTCTTTTTTTAGAAGGCGATTATGAGCTCTTTTCTTTATTTTCTCAACGCATGTTTTCTATTCTTCGACAATTCTCACCAGTAGTAGAAGAATATTCTGTCGATGAAGGATTTCTCGATCTTTTTGGTATGCGGGCACACTTACATATGACATATCATGAAATCGCAGTCGAGATACAAAAGACAATACACAATCAGCTAGGCATCCCTGTATCGGTAGGGGTTTCTCTTACAAAAAGCTTGGCAAAATTGGCAAGCGGATCAAAAAAACCACAGGGCATAACCCTCGTGGCAGGGCGAGATATAGAACAATTTCTCAAAGATATACCAATTGAAAACGTTTGGGGTATCGGCCCTGCCACTGCTTCTTTTTTAAGAAAAAATAACATACGTACAGCAGGGTCTTTTGCAGAAAAAAGGGTAGCACAGACACTCTCAAAACCGTACTATGCAATATGGAATGAATTGAGGGGGATTGTCGTACACGGGTTAGACACAAACAAAAAGATCACCTATCAATCAATAGGAAAAACACATACGTTTACCACACCTTCTCATAATAAAACATACGTATGGGCACAGTTGAGGCACAATATAGAGGAGGCTTTTGCAAAAGCAAGAAAATATCATTACTGCGTAAAAGAGATGGCTATATTTATAAAAACACAGGGCTTTCAATATAGAACAAAAGAAATTTATTTTGATACTCCACAACAGTATCCGTTGGTACAAATAAAATACATACAAAAAATGTTCTCGAGCATCTACACACCTTCCCTCCTCTATCGAGCGAGTGGTTGTACCCTTACAAAACTGATAAGTGGCAGATCAATACAAGGGTCTTTATTCACCTCAGATACACTTCCAAAGCAGCATGCCAAAACGCTCTACAACATAATAGGCAAACAAAATCTTACATTTGGTACTTCTTTATGGATTAGTAACAAAAGAGGAGAAAAAAGAGAAGAACACATGCCCCGTCTTTCTCTACCAACCCTGCACATTGACAGATTAGTATAATAGACTCATGCAACATGTTATTTTGGCCTCTCATTCAAAACAAAGAGCAAGTATTTTAGAAACATTAGGAATCCCTTTCACAATAATACCTGCCAATATACAAGAAAAGGCTATTCGTCATACAGATTTGAGAAAACAGGCAACCGCAATTGCGCGTACGAAAGCAGAATGTATAGCACGAACCCACTCAGGAATTATCATAGCCGCGGATACATTCAACGTAGTAGGAACACATGTATTTGAAAAGCCGAAAAATAAAAAAAAAGCTTCTTTAATGTTGAAAGAGCTCTCTGAAAAAGAAAGCGTCTGTTATACTGGGTTTTGCTACTTGGATAAAAAAAACAAGATTGCCGTAGCCGATACTGTCACGATACGAGTACGTTTTCGAGCGCTATCTGAAGCAGATATCGCACGACACGTACAAACTCACCCCGTTACGCAATGGGCGGCAGGTTTTTCCCCAGCGTATACAGATACGCTCCACTTGGTTGCTTCTATACAGGGCTCGTTAACTGGGTTCTCTCACGGATTACCACTGGAGCGTATTATTCCACTACTCAAAAAGTCAGGTTTTTTTGTATAGTTATATACACATATGGCAAAAAATCAACTAACACCAAAAACAGTCGATATGAGTAAATGGTATACCCAAGTTATTTATCAGTCATGTCTTGCGGATTATGCGCCAGTAAAAGGGTGTATGGTGATACGGCCCAATGGGTATGAAATATGGGAAAATATACACGATGCGCTTGATCCTTTGTTGAAGAAATTGGGCATCCGAAATGCGTACTTTCCTATTTTTATTCCACTTTCGCTGCTCAATAAGGAAGCAAAACACGTAGAAGGATTTTCTCCTGAGCTTGCCATAGTAACCCACGGAGGTGGAGAAGAATTAAAAGAAAAACTCGCTATTCGACCAACGTCTGAAACAGTTATGTATACCATGTATAGTAAATGGGTACATTCATACCGGGATTTGCCACTTCTACTGAACCAGTGGAACAATGTTGTACGATGGGAAAAGAGAACATATTTTTTCCTACGAACAACAGAATTTTTATGGCAAGAGGCACACACTGCCCACGCAACTCACGAGGAAGCATGGCAAATGGTACTCGATGGGCTCAGCGCATATCGAGATATGGTAGAAAATTATTTAGCAATACCGGTTATTCCTGGTAAAAAAAGCGCGCGCGAAACATTTGCAGGGGCAGCGCTTACCACGACTATCGAAGCTCTTATGCCAGACGGCAAGGCGCTACAGGCAGGGACAAGCCACGATTTGGGACAAAATTTCTCTCAAAAAACTGCATTTGATATCGCATTCCAAGACCAAAAGGGAAATACCGATTATGCGTGGCAAACGAGCTTTGGTCTATCGACAAGGATAATAGGAGCACTCATAATGACACATGGTGACGATGATGGGCTTGTACTACCTCCTCATATTGCCCCAATACAGATAGCTGTTTTACCCGCGCAAGAAAATGAAGCAGTAACACATCTGTGTGAACAGTTAGTCGCAGATTTGCAAAAAACAGGTGTACGAACTATGTTTATGCCCGACCAAACACATAGCTTGGGGTGGCGTTTAAATGAAGCAGAAATTCAAGGTACTCCACTTACCATTGTTATTGGAGAAAGGGAACTTTCTACAAAAAAACTAACGGCAAAAGTAAGACACAATCGCACCGAAGAAACGGTTGATATAGAAAAAGCGACTACCACAATACAGCACATATTAGAAACTATTCAAAAAGACATGTTCGCGAAAGCACTAAAAAATACACAAGGACTTACTGCAGAAGCACAAACATACGAGGAATTTAAAGACATCATGAAAACAAAAAGAGGTTTCATAAAAGCTTTTTGGTGTGAACAAGAATCGTGCGAAACAACAATTAAAAAAGAAACAAAAGCGACAACTCGCTGTTTACCCTTTATAGATGAAACGGGTGCTGTTGCAGAAGAAAAGGGAGTGTGTATCAAATGTGGCAAGGAGTGTACTCATCGCTGGCTTTTCGCACAAGCATACTGAGCCCACTCTGTCTCGATCTCCGAAGACTTGTGTTATACTGTTGAAGTATGACTCAAAACACTACTATGCCTATTCTTCCGCTATTGAATAGTCGATTTAGTCCAAGAGAATTTTTGCAAGAACCCGTTTCTCAAGAACACCGCGAGCTACTCTTTGAAGCCGCGCGATGGTCACCATCTTCATACAATCGCCAGCCTTGGTTTTACTATTACGCAATGCAAAGTACAGCTGGATTTGAAACATTAGCACAATCATTAACAGAGGGAAACGCGTGGGCAAAAAAAGCCTCCCTCCTTATCTTGGGCTGTTATATAGATTCGGATGAGCGTGGAAAAAATGACTATGGGCAATACGATCTTGGACAATCAACTTTTTCGCTTGTCATGCAAGCACAATTTCTTGGCTATTATTCACACCAAATGGGTGGTTTTGACAAGAAAAAAGCAAAAACGCTCCTTCAACTTCCTCCTGAACATATACCACACGTCATGATTGCCATTGGGAAGATAGGTAATGAAGATAAAAAGGATCTTGGCAGAACAAGAAAAGTGACTCTCGCAGAAAAAGTAGAATAATCCGCTAATCTTCGCCAACGAGTACTATCTGAGCAGCAAAAAAATAAGAAAGTACGAATATTTTCTCAAGGTATGGTTGTAAAAGGTATACTATTCGAGCCAAAACAGTAGGAAAGAAAAACGGCACAAAACCCACATACTTTTCTTTCACGAGCCTAATCTTTGCCTGAGCACACCAATTTTTAAGTTGCATTCCGCTGTACGATCGCTCTTGGTGCAAACGGTGGTATGGTGACACTTTTTCTATTAATTTTAGAAGTATATTATTACCATTTGGCTCAATTATAATAATAGTGCGTGCCCATAGACGAGCCTTCTGTAATGCCATCGCAGGATCGTGTACGTGGTGAATAACCCCTCGCAAAATAGCAACGTCGTATTTCTTTTTTGGTGCAGAGAGTAAAAAAAGGTCGCCAGGATAGAATTGTATATTCGAATATCTTTTTTTTGCAATCCTTACAGCTTCAACCGACGGATCGAACCCCGAGAACCGCACATGGGGAAACTGTATAGATAATGCATGTGTGTACACACCGTCTCCACAACCCATATCGATAACGGTCTGTGTTGATTTGGGAATATGTAAAGCTGTTTCACGGGTAAGACGACTATTCGCAACTTCCATAGAATACAGCTTCTTTTGCGTATACTGGTACCCGTTATATTTTCTTATATCACCATCAAACACTGCCGCAATGGGAATGCTTTTTTTGTTCAGATAATCGTCGTAAAGAGATGTACTATTCATTACGTGCCCTTGCCTAAGATGGCTTGTATTTGAGCCTTATACGTCTCTTGATCTTTTAGCGCTTGATCGTATTGCTGTTTTGCCCTATCACAATTGTCTTTAAAAAAATCTGAGCCATTGCATGTAATTTTGCTACTTCTTGCAGCTGCGTTTTGCGAGAATATTGCACTATTGTAACGCTGTAAGTAATATTTGAGATCCTCCAAATCTTGAGTCTGATAACATTTGTCGCTCGCAAATTCTCCTTCATAAATTTTAAATTGTGTGCAACTCGATGCCTGTTGCGCTGGTGCTTGTTGTGTATTTGTTTGAGTACCGCTTGATGGAATAACTAAAACAGATTCAATCGTTCTGGATTTTAAGCTTTTTTGCAATGCTTTTCGATCGGTTTCTAGGCGCTCTTCGTGTGCTTTCCACGGTTGAAATACCACCAAGCGAGAAAAATCAGAATCAACAGGAAGTACAGTAACGTAGAATGGTTCGTTTACATACCCACCAAATAAAATACCCTCGACAGTAATTGGTTGAAGCTCTATTTTACCCCACGTTACTTTTTTACCATTCAATGTGTATGTAAGTTGATCTGTCGAATTTTTCTCTATATATTCAACGAATGCATTTAAATCCCACTTCTGAGTGTTATTAACACAGTACGATACTAAACCCGGATGTTTTACATCGTATTCTTTTTTATCTTCATTATTTTTGAATTTTTCGCTCGTCTTTTTAAACTGCATCGTTGCCATAAGGACTCCTTGGTTTGTGACGCTTCGCGGAGCAAGATTGCGAAACGAATCTGAACCAACAGCTGTTTCTTCATATAGCCACTCTTGCATCGGGTCGGCTTGTATAACTGTCGTGGGCCATCCTACCCAGTATCCGCAACTTGAGGGAATAGCGCTTCTGAATTCTGTTTTATAGACTTCTTGTATCTTCTCCTGTGGTTGTTTCTTTGTAAACAATTGAGAAAGGGAAGGTAGAACAAAATGTGTATTCTGTATAACCCTGTAAAGCCCGTAACTTGAACCCACAATAATGAAAAACGTAACAGCTAAAACTATTAAGATCCAAGATGATTCCCTGGGTTTGATTTCTTCTGCTAAAACCTTGCTAGGCTCCTCTGGCGGCATTGTTGTGTCCTCGCTCATGATGAAAGTATAGCAAAACTTTTTCACGGAAAAATTACAGATTAAAACGCTGTTTCTTTAGGCACGGTAGGATTCATAATGCGAAACGAAAGAAAGAAACAACTCAGAATAATCGCGGCGCTTGCAAGAAAGGGTAACATCGTAGAATACGTTGCTATTGCTCCGCCAAGTATCGGACCAAATATTTGCCCAATGCTCATATATGAAGAGTTGAGCCCAAGTATTGTCCCTTGTGAACGCTCATCTGTTTCGCGCGACAAAATGGTATTTATGAGCGGGCCAATCATAGAATTTGGAATACTTATAATGACCATTGAAACAACAAACATGGTAAACGAACGAAAGGTAAACATCACAAGAAAACCCAACGCCACAGTAAGTATGGCGCTAGAAAACGTACGCTTTATGCCAAATCGCTTTGAAAGAGGCTCCACTAATAAGAGCTGGCTTATCAGACCCAAAACCCCAAACATTGTGTATAGAATCGATACATTAGTAGCAGATAAGCGCAGTACTTTTATGAGATAGGGTTGAAACGCATAGATGAATGCGAAAAAACCCAAAAAATAGAATAGTGTAATAAGCAATGTTGGACCAACATTTTTATCAAAAAGAGCTTGAAGAAGCTTCTGCCAATCAAACAGCTTGCTATTCCTCACTTCACCAATATGTTTATTGGTCTCTGGCAAAAAAATGGCCGTAGAGACAACAGCGATGAGCGAAATACCAGCCGCTATTAAAAAGGGGAGCGATGGTGATATTCCCACAGTAAGGGCCGATATGGCTGGCCCAAAAACAAAACCAAAACCAAACGAAGCGCCAATTATGGCAAACCCTCGCGCTCGATGTTCTGGCTTGGTGGTATCGGAAATGACTGCTGTTGCCACTGGAATGTTACCTGCGGTAATACCATCGAGTGCCCGAGCAATAAATAAGAATATCGCACTTGGCGCAAATGCCATCATGAGAAATGACACAACTGTTCCGCTTATAGAGACTAATAACAATGGTCTTCTACCAAATTTATCTGACATACGACCAATAAGAGGTGTCGAAAAGAATTGAAAAAGTGAAAAAGTGGCAAAAAGCATACCGTTTTGAAAATCGGTTAATCCAAAACGAGCAGAATACGAATAGAGGATCGGGATAATGATCCCATACCCCAGCGCATTCACCAGGGCAATGAG
>Ga0210057_1009917_pt1 | contig 10899 bp, 11 predicted proteins | sample CryGeyCG2114_010_2_FD_183968 | JGI IMG/M metagenome (GOLD analysis project Ga0210057, IMG submission 183968) | Groundwater microbial communities from aquifer - Crystal Geyser CG10_big_fil_rev_8/21/14_0.10 (SPAdes) (version 2) | ecosystem: Environmental > Aquatic > Deep subsurface > Groundwater ...
AGTTTGCTCAGATTCATTTTTCCCTTTTGCGATTTTCTTTTATTTTAGTAGTTTATTTACTAATATTAGATAAATTTACTTTTTAAATGTTTCGTGAAATTTTTCATGGAAAATCAAACCTTCCCATAAAGCATATGAATGGGAAGTTCCAATGTTGATTAATTTATTCCAAATAATTTTAATTATTGCTGAATTTGTGTGAATTTTTTAGGTTAGACCAAATAGATAAATTTATAATTTTAAAAATTAATTGAAAGTTATGGAATTAAAAAAAGTACATGAGGATAAGAGAGGTTTTATTTATGTAATCTCTGATCTTCTTAGTGAAGGAAGAGAATTCACAATTCTTGAAATAAAAAAGGGAGCTGCAAGAGGAGGATGTCTTCATTCAAAAGAGGAGAATTTTGCAATAATAAAAGGGAAGGTTAAAGTGATATGTGGAAATAAAGAATGGGAATCAAATCCTGGAGAATCTGGAAAATTTCCTGCAGGAGTACCCCATGCATTCCTGGCGCTTCAGGATTCAATTATTTCAGAATGGGGAATAACAACTGAAGAGAAGACACTTAATAAAAAAGATCCTGAACTATTAAAGGTTGTTGATGAATATAATGAGAAAATTTAGAAACTAATTCTAACCTTTCAAAACTTCCAAACTTCTTTTTATTTTTTCTTTCATGTAAGGATGTAAAGAAGGGTCATCAACATCGAACCATTTATGCTCTGAGTGTTGACTGTCAAGGTTTACTTTTATGTCTCCATTTACTCTCAAAACGTAAAAATAATTTACACTGTGAATTCCCCCGTTTTTTCCAAAAGAAGTCTCTTCAAAAATCTCATTTATAGTTCCAATGGGATAAAGGTCTTCCTTACTTAATTTTATCCCCATTTCTTCATGAAAATTGCTTATTGCCCCTTCCAAAAGCTCTTCACCCTTTTCGAGTCTTCCCCCAATTGAATAGTACTCTCCTTTTGCGGGAGCATTTTTTCTTAAAAACAAAAGGGTCTTATTCAGAGATTTATCAAAAATTATTACATCCACCGTTGGAATAGGAATATTTTCTAATATTTTCTTATATAACTCTGATTCAATTGACTTTCTCATTTTTTTGGATACACTTAACAGCTTATAAAGATTATTGTAAAAGATTTCAATGCAAAAAAGGAAGATATAAAAACATAAGAAAAGAGTATAGGATTAGAAAAAATTGGTAAAGATAATATGTTAATAGAACTCTCAAATGGAGAACTAGTTGATAAAATATCCATATTAGAAATTAAGAATAAAAAAATTACCTCTAAAGATAAAAAGAAAAATGTTGAAAGAGAATATTCTTATTTGAGAAAGAAGATGGAGGAGATTGGGATTACATACAAATCTAAAATTTATAAAGATCTTTTAGAGGTTAATTTAAAAATTTGGGAACTTGAAGATAAAATAAGGATTGCAGATAAAAACAAAATTTTTGATAAAGATTTCATCGACCTTTCAAGATTAATTTACGCAAGTAATGACAAAAGAGCTAGTTTAAAAAAAGAGATTAATGAAAAAACAAATTCTTTATTTGTAGAGGAAAAGGAACTTCCAAACTACAAAGAGTAATTTTCTATAACCTGGGTCTATTAAGAGATTTAATTGGAAAGGTATTTTTCCAAGATCCTTCTCGCACCATGGAATAAATTTAAATTCTCTAATTCAAGTTTATCAAAAAATGCAAACCCTGCCCCTTCTTCCAACTTAATTTCGTTCATTTTCTTGTTAAACTCCACTGCAAAAATAAATTCTTCAACCTCCATTTCTTTTAGGGAGTAATTTTGTTTTTCAAAAAAAATGAAATTCTCAAATTCTATCCCGATTTCTTCTAAAACTTCTCTTTTTATGGCTTCTTTCTCCGTTTCTCCTTCTTCAATAGCCCCCCCAAAAAGTCCCCATTGCCCTGAAAAGTGCTCATAATCCATCGTCTTTTTTTGCAACAGAAATTGCCCTCTTTTATCAACAATTATTGCACCTACTAATCTCCTGATTACTTTCATATAACTTTTAAACTTTGGATTTTTTTAAATATTATGAAAATTGTTATCTTTGGTGGAGATGGGTTCCTTGGGACAAAACTAAAGGAAATATTCTCTAAAAGAGGGCATGAAGTGATTAGTGTGGACCATAAAAAAAGTTCTTTTTACCAAATAGATGCCACTAAATTAGAAGAAGTTGAAAACTTTTTGGATTCTCAAAAACCAGAAATTGTGATTAACACTGTGGCTTTAACAGATTCTGTCAAATGTGAAAAAAATCCAGACTTGGCAATGAAGTTAAATTTTGATGCCACTAAGAATATTTCTGATGCCTCAAAAAAAATTAATTCAAAATTATTCTTTATTTCTTCATCTTATGTTTTTGACGGAGAAAAAGGAGAATATGTGGAGGAAGAACCCCCCACCCCTTCTGGAGTTTATGCCAAAACAAAATTTCTTGCAGAAAATGAACTTCTCAAAGAAAAAAATAATGTTATTTTTAGAGTGGATTTGTTATATGGTTACAATGGAAAAGATTCTCCTAATGGAGTATTTGGAAAAATTTTATCAAATGGAGAGATCCAAATAGGCAATCCTGAACAAATTCGTAGTCCATTATTTATAGAAGACATCCCACCTATTGTAGAAAAACTTTACATTTTAAAGATTGGAGGATTATTTCACTTATCTGGCCCAGATAGGATAAAGATGAAAGACTTTCTTCTAAAATTAGAAAATCTGGTTAGAAAAGATTCAAAAATTAAAATCATGAATGACAGAGACCTTCTTGTCCCTGAAAAAAAGGATTCTTCATTGAATTCAAAAAAGATTAATAAACTTGGACAAAATTTTACTAAAATTGATGAAGCATTAAACTTGATAAAGAAAAAACTACAATAAAAACTCGCTATCTTTAGAAACCACTTTTGGAACTGGAAGAGGTACAATAAGTTTTCCCCCTCTATCCAAAAATTCTTTTTGGTTTCTTTTTACATCATCTAAAAAATACCAAACTAAAACCATCAAATAATCTGGCTTCATTGACTCTATTTTTTCTGGAGAATCGATTGGAATAAAAGTTCCAATTGTTTTTTTACCAAATTTTTCTGGATTTTTTTCTTCTATCGCTTTAATTAAATCTGGACCTAGTCCAAAGTACTGCAGTGTCGTATTCCCTTTGGTTGATGCCCCACTTCCACACACTATCTTCCCCTTTTCAGTTTCAGAACGAATAAATGAAACGACTTTATCCTTAACATTATCCACTCTCTCCGCAAAATCTTCATAAGGCTTTAAGGTATTTAGTCCTAAACTCCTTTCATGATTCTGAATTTCTCTTATCCTTTCTTCAGCTCCAGGATCCTGGGTTAAATTGCTTCCTTTTTTTCTGATATAATTTCTTATGCTCCCCCCGTTAATTCCATTCTGAATGATATCAAAAGTTTCTAAGTTATGCTTATTTAACAAATTCTCTAAAGAACGGACACAATAATACTCCCTATGTTCATGACATATATTGTCAAGACCCGTATTTTCAAGCATTTTTACTAAATAATTCTGCTGAATTATAAACAACCCCTCATCACTTAAACATTCATTGACACCCTCTAAAAACTTATTTGGGTTTTCTAAATCATAAAACATAGAAATAGCAGTTATTATTTTTGCCTTTTCATCTCCAAACTCTTTTTTAAAATTTTCTTTCTTATAAAAGTCATTAACAACTTTAATACCTTTTTCAGCAGCTTCTTTTGCAACATTTCCTGATGGGTCAAAACCGATTTTCTTGATATTTTTTGATTCATAATAAGTCATCATTGTTCCATCATTGCAACCTATGTCTATTACTATGTCCCCTTCATTTAATGATTTTAACCTTTCAGCATTTTTTACAATATCTTTCAAATCCTTCCTGATTGTTGGGTTGATTGCAGATTTGTACCAGTATGTTTCGCCCCACATCTCTTTTTGAGGGGCATTGTGCTTTAATTGAAGTAAGCCGCATCCTCCAGCTTCTTCATTACATAAAACCAAATCTAAAGGAACTTTTGTCCCAGTAATTTTTTCATCATCTACAAAATTTGAAATATAATGGGGTCCTAAATTTATTATCTCTTCTAATTCTCCATTTCCGCAAGATCTGCAAGAATTAATTTCAATTGAGGAGTTTTTATATAATCTTTTTTCTTCAAATGAACTTTCTTCCATAAGAATGTATTTTAGAAGTTTATTTTTAAGTATTTCTGTTATTCAGAATATGAGAGTTTAAACCAGCTACTCTTCAGTTTTTTATAATTCCGAGCACAATTGAGTTTGCAGCATTAAAAGGCCTACCATAAGCAGTTCTTGCCTCTTTTTCAGAAACTTCCTTCCATTCATTTTTTTTGTTTATCCTTTTAAAAAAAAATTTTTCATCAAATTTCAATTTATTAGAAAAAAGCAATTTATCCATCTCCAGATTATATCCAATAGGCATAGTAATGACCCCTTTACCTCCAGGATTAAGAAAATTTTTTCTTAGATTGTTTATTGCCCGAGGTATTTTTGATGGGTCTTTAAACTCTTCATCAAAACCTACATGTTCAAGAGTTGAAATACTTACAATTAAATCGTACTTTTTTATGGGTTTAAAGTCTATAACATCTTTATTGATTATATTTTTTCCTCTTTCGTACTTATCTAAAATGTCCCACTTTACTTTAAAATAATGTCTTAGAACTGCGCCAAATTCTAGGATACTTTTAGAAGAAAAATTTCTTGTATAAGACAATATTATGGGAACTTCGATAATTCTTTCATTTTTCCATGTTGTATTATACCTTCTATAAAAATATGACAGTTTTTTGTTTTGAAAAATAAAGAAATTTCTGGGCTTGAAAAGAATAACAATTGAAGAAAATAAAACAAAAATATATCGTGCTGGTGTGACGACAAAGAATAAAAATAATTTTATTATTAAAGATTTAAATCCTTCTTGTTTCAAAATTTTAGAAGCTTTAATTATTTTTTCTCTTATTTTAGTCGCACGCGTATACATTTCTTTTAAAAACCCTCCTTGCTTTTAAAGATTATGAAGAAAAACGTCAGTAATGAGAGCCTTTCAGAAGTTGCCGTCAAAGGTTCAATATATGATAATTTGTCTTTGTTTGGTCTCAAAATCGGAGGCCTTGTTTTTACAATAATTATTGCAAGAATCCTTCTTCCTGAACTTTTTGGAGTTTATTCTCTTGTACTATCCATTGTCACGATTGTCCTTACTTTTACTGATCTGGGAATAAATACCACCTCCACTAGGTACATCTCTGATTCATTGGGTAAAAATGATGCGAGAAAGGCAAAGGGTTATATTCTATTTTTTACTAAAGGAAAAATACTGTTGACAACCCTCTCAATTATATTACTCCTTGGGATTTCCAAATTTTTATCCTTTTCCCTGTATAAAAATCCTTTAATTTATTATCCCCTCCTATTTTCATGCCTTCTTATAATTTCCGAATCATTTAGGGAGTTTTTGGGGCCTTTTTTTGTTGCAAAAAAAGATCTTAAACCAGTTGTTTACATTACTTACTTATCACAAATCCTAAAGATTGGTTTTGCGATCCTTGCGATAATACTGTTCTCATCAGATTTCAAAGTGACTGGTCTTTTCATTGCATTATTTTTATCGAGTGCAATAACTTTAATTTTTTCATATTTTTTTATAAAATCAAAATATAAAGAATTGTTTGTAGGAAAACCTAAATTAATCAAAAAATCGAATGTGAATTCTTACTGGAAATATATGGCCATTGCGACGTTATCTCTTGCCTTCTTTGGATCAATTGATACTCTTATGCTTGGGGGATTTGTTTCTACCGAATATCTTGCATATTACAGAGTTGCATTGAGCCTTATTTTAACAATTGCTTCAGTTTTTTCACTTTCAAATATTTTTCTTCCAATCTTCACGCAAATTCACAAAAGAAGATTTGAGAGAGGATTTCAAAAGACCATGAGATATCTTCTTTTATTTTCAATTCCTGCAGCTGTCGGATTTGTTTTCATCGCAAAATATGTAGTATTTTTGATTTATGGAACAGACTACCTCCCTGCGGTTTCATCTATTTATTATCTTTCTTTACTTATTATAACAACTCCCCTTATAGGGTTATGCTCGACAGTTCTTGAATCAAAAGAAAAACCAAAAATTGTGGGTAATGCCGTCCTTATATCTTTGGTTGCAAATGTTATGCTGAACTACCTTGCAATAAAAGTATTTATTTCAGACCCCCTAATGGTAATTGCAGGGGTTGGAGCAGCAACAACTATTAGTAGACTGATCCTTCTTGGAATCCTTGTCTTTTATTCAAGGAAAGAATTAAAACTAAAAGTCAGGGGCCTTGGACTCAAAAAACCAATTTTAGCAACAATAGTTATGGGGATGTTCCTGTATCTTTTCAATCTTTATTTTGATATAAATATTTTCACAGGAATTATTGAAGTAATAATCGGAGCAGCGATATACTTTGTAGTTTTGATTTCCTTAGGGGGGCTTGTGGGAGAGGATTTGAAATTGATTAAGGGATTGTTTAAGAAAATAAATTAATTAGGAATTTTATTTGAAATCTTCTTTATACCACTCATAAGTTTTTTTTAATCCTTCTTCCAGAGATGTGAACTCATTAAATCCTTTTGATTTGAATCTTGAAGAATCCATAAGTTTTCTTTTCATTCCTGTTGGTTTTGAAGTGTCAAAGAGTATCTCCCCTTCAAATCCAACTACTTTTTTTGTTAATCTCGACAGTTCTGTTATGGAAACCTCCTCTGAGGGTCCACAGTTTAGAAAACATCTTTCATAAAGATTATCCGGAGAGATATTTTTCATCGAAAAAGTGAGTATTTTTGCCATATCTTCTGCATACAAAAACTCCCTCTTAACTTCCCCTGTACCCCAAACCTTAACTGAAGGGTCATTCTTTTCATTTGCCAAATGAAATTTCTTCAATAAAGCTGCTAGAACATGCGAGTGGGATTCACTAAATTTATCATGAACTCCATAAATATTTGGAGGCATTAATGAAATAAAATTTGTGCCTTTCTTCTCATTATAATACTGGCAAAGTTTCAAAGATAAGATTTTAGAAAGGGCATAACCCTCATTCGTTGGTTCTAATTTTCCTGAAAGAAGATGTTCTTCTCTCATTGGCTGAGGAGATTGAGTAGGATAAATGCAAGAGCTTCCAAGATTTATTAGTTTCTTAATTCCATTGTTATAAGAGGCATCAATTACATTTGTATTCAAAAGTAGATTATCTCTTAAGAATTCCACTGGATTTTCTATATTGGCTTTTATTCCTCCGACTCTCGCGGCCAAATGAAAAACATATTCTGGTTTATTCGAATTGAAATAATTAAACACTAAATTTCTATCCCTTAAATCTAAATCTTCTGAAGAAGGCGTTAAAAGTGAATAATGCCCTTCCTTGTTCAATTCTCTTACTAAATTTTTCCCAACCATCCCTCCTGCACCAGTTATAAGGATTTTACTATCTTCTTTCATATTATTCTTCAAAAGTGAGGCTATTTAAAGATTTATTTTCTATATTTTTTAATTTTTTAAACTTTTTTTTATTTTTTTCTTAAAAAAATGGGCTTTTTCTAAATTATCAAAGATCAAAAAAATCCAGTTGATTTTCTCATTTTTCTAAAAGATCGCAAATAAAATTTAATTCTTCATCTGTCATACCAGGATTATTACCGCAATAAAACCCATTTTCATGAATGTATTCCGCATTTGGAAAATTCCCTTGATTTTTAACATATTTCTTAAAGAAAGGCTGATTTGCCATATTCCCTGACATAATGGGCCTTGTCTCAACTTCATTATCATCAAATCTTTTTTTGTATTTATTAAAGGATTCCTTATTTTTAAACAAAAGAGGCATTCCAAAATTAGAAACCTTTGTTAACCCTTCAAGATTCAACTGCAAAGAGTCTGGATTTTTTGATAATGCGCCATTCATTCTATGAAAATTTTCTTCCCTTTTGTTGATGATTTTGTCAATATAAACTAGTTGATTATTTCCTAAAAAACCATTTATTTCTCCTGGCCTTGAATTGTAACCTAAATCATAAAAGGTGAATTTATCATAAAAATCGTCTACCCCATGCTCCCTTTTAAGATCCTCTTTTTTTACATTCGGGAGGTTTCTTCCCCACCCATGGATCCTTGCAATTAAAAGGTTATGATAAAGCTCTTCATCATCTGTTGTAATCATACCTCCTTCGATAGTTGAAAGGTGATGCCCCAGAAAAAATGAAAAAGTTGAAGCCATACCAAAATTCCCCAAAAGTTTGTCCTTATACCTAGTTCCTAAAGCCTCACAATTATCTTCAATAAAAAGAATTTTTTTATCTCCACAATAGTCTTTTATATTTCCTATATCGGAAGAGAATCCAAGAGCATTCGTTAAGAATAAGGCATCCAGAGATTTTTCTTTAACTTTCTTTGAAGATACATTTATTGAATCCAGTTCACAGTCAATTAAAACCGGTTCAAGACCAAGCTGAATTACAGGCATGATGTTGGTTGACCATGTAAGCGCTGAAACCCCCACCTTGTCTCCTTTTTTTAATTTTCCTGAATTCATAAGGGATTGAATCAAAACGAGATTGGCTGAACTTCCGCTTGTAGTAAACACCGAGTATTTTCTTTCTTGGAACTTAGAAAAATTCTCTTCAAATTTTTTGCATTCGGAACCCATGCTCAAAAAAGATGTCCCTTTTATAAATTCACAAAGATTATCTTTAGTCTCCTTTTCATTATAAAAAACTGATTTTATTAAACCTATTCCCATTTTCTTTCTACTCTGTGTTCACCCACTTATTATTGAAAAATGAGGGTCTTTTAAACATTGTTGTAAATCATTATAATCTCCAGAATTTATTTGATTCAAAAATTTAAAAAACCCATTAGCTTTCAAATATTTATGAAAAAGAAAACAATTAAGATAAATTTTATGTATTTTGGGGCTGTTTTTGATCCTGAAGATAACTTATTTGTAAATTTGTTAAGAAAATTTTATAATGTAGTAATTTCAGAAAAACCTAATTACCTTTTTTATTCTGTATATCCTGAATTAAAAAGTTCGGAAACTCTCTCAAAAAAAGGAGAGATTATAAAGAAAATTTCCCCTTCACTTTATCGCATTGTAAGAAAACTATACTCTCTTATTTTAAACCTTACGGCAAAAAAAGATTTGTCCATCCCCGAAGGAAATTATGTGAAGATATTCGTTGGATTAGAATATAAAAAACCTGATATGAACAAATGCGATTGGGCTTTTGGCTTTCATTTTGAAGAGGAAATAAAAAACCCGAGATATATTCGAATGTCCAATAGAATTACTGATTACCAACTTCCAAATTTAGGAATTCCTCCTTTGAAAAAAAAGATTGATTTTAAAAAAATAAAAAAAGAGAAAACAAGATTTTGTAACTTCATTTATTCTAATGAAATAGAATCAAGAAATAATTTTTTCATTGATTTGAGCAAATACAAAAAAGTTGATTCGCCAGGTAGATGTATGACAAATATGCCCTCCATAAGTGATGAAAATGCAAGAGCCTCAAGACGTTCCGAAAAATGGGTTTTAACGAAACTTAAATTTCTTAAAAAATATAAATTCACAATTGCATACGAAAATTTTTCCGCTCCGGGATGGTTTACAGAAAAATTAACACACCCTATGCTTGTCAACAGCATTCCTATTTATATTGGCCATGAGTCTGTTAAAAAAGATTTCAACACTAAGAGTTTCATCAATTTTCATGATTTTAAGAATATGGAGAAATTTATTGATTACATCATAAAAGTAGATAATGACGACAAACTTTATGAAAAAATTTTAAGAGAACCTTGGTATAAAAACGGCAAAACTCCAAAAGATTTTGACAATAAACTTTTTCTCAAAAGGTTAAAGAAAATTTTCGAATGAATTTTAAAATTTTGATTATTTCATATGGGGGTTAATCATTTTCAACAAATTTCTATTTCTTTTTTCTAAGGAATACTTTCCATTTTTTCCGACCAATGCCTGCTGATTTTTGCTCATTTTATCGAGAAGATTTTTGTTTTTGACTAGTATTTCACATTTTCTTACAAACTCAGGTGCAAAAATTGAACATTTTTGTTTATTGAATAATTTTTGATAATTCTCATTTTGGTTTTTGTAGTATTTATCGAGATTTTTTCTATTTCCAAAAACTGGCTTACTATCAATTAAAAGACCAGTTTTTTTATCAAAGATGGTTTCATATGCACATTCATAATCAAAACCTACAACAGGTATTCCGAATTCCATAGATTTCACCATCAAATCCATTCCAGGAAAAGGTTCCAGCAAAATATCTGAATTTTCAAAAAGCTCCTTCATCTTTTCGTTCGAAAGATATTTTGTTAGTAGGACTAAACCCGGGGTATTTTTATATTCTTTAATTAATTTTTTGTTTACATTTGCTCTCACAAAGAATTTTATTCCTTTATATTTTTTTGCCAATTTGGCATAAGCCTCAAGTGCGATAAACCCTCCTTTTGTCCTAAATGCAACAGGATTATTAATAGATGCTACAAACAAAAAATTTAATGTTTTTTTTGGTTTCTTATTGATTTTGATTTCACGTCCAGCAAAAGGGATTATATTTATTTTTTTTCTGAATCTTGAGCAATCTATGAAATTTATTAAGTCACTATAAGCATAATTATTCCAGCAATTTATTGATTTACATTTTTCACTTGCAAGCCTGTCTGAAATCTCTTTTCTTACTTTTTCATCTAATGAAGAATAATCATAACCAACCATTCCAAGAACAGTTTCTAAATCAATTATAAAATTAAATTCTGGAGGA
>Ga0210057_1009919_pt1 | contig 10898 bp, 9 predicted proteins | sample CryGeyCG2114_010_2_FD_183968 | JGI IMG/M metagenome (GOLD analysis project Ga0210057, IMG submission 183968) | Groundwater microbial communities from aquifer - Crystal Geyser CG10_big_fil_rev_8/21/14_0.10 (SPAdes) (version 2) | ecosystem: Environmental > Aquatic > Deep subsurface > Groundwater ...
TCCAAAAATCTTAACAAACGACGGCGCAAACTTACTTTGCGCAATAAACCGCGGCGAGAAGAAAAATCTTTTTTGTGTGTTTTCAAGTGCTCTGTTAATTCTTTGATTTCTTCAGTTAAAATAGCAATCTGCACTTCTGCTGAACCAGAATCGCTTTCATGAACCTGAAATTTTTTAATAATCGCGTCTTTTCTTTTTTTATCTAACATATTTTACTGTTGACACGATAATCCGAGAAAAAATCCCAGAAAATCGTCATTAATTTAATTATCTAAAGTCTATCATGGCATTATAAAAAAATCAAGACTCTTCAAACACCTGGGCTTCAAATGTATATACATCTACATCTGGATCTAAATAACAATCAAAATTTAAGCCGGCTTTTTGCGAGCACAGTTCAGATAAAAATTGCTCCTTATTCCAACCTGTTTCTGTGGCAACTTGCGGTAAAAACACTCCTGAATTAAATTCAGATTTAATAATCACTCCGTGCTTGCCTAATTCTATTTTATTTACATCTGATTTTTTTGGCGCGGTTAAAACAGAAATTTCTATTTTAATTTCATCTAATTCATCTCTGGTTAATTTATAAAAACGAGTGTCATCAAAAGCCGCTGATAAAGCCATTTCCTGAATTGCCTGATATAATGGAATTTCGGGCGGTTCTATTAAACCAATACATCCTCTTAAATTATTACTTTTATTTAATGTCACAAACACTCCGCGTTTTTCATTAAAAATATTAAAATTTTTATATTCTTCACTAACATCATTAACTAAATTAAAACTTTTTTCTAAAGTCTGCCGCGCTAATTTAAGCGCGACTTTTTGTTCTTGTTGATTTAGCATATTTTTATTATTTAATTCTTGTTTTTTAAAAATAATACTCGCATAACCAACAACCCTGTCTTTATCTCCATAAATTTCTATATCACCTGAATTTTTATAATCTAATAATTCAGCGCTTAAATTTAATCTTGATGACAATAACATACCTGTTGCCACAGCTGGCCATGCGCATACGCAGGTTGATAAATTATTATAAATGTCTTGGCAACTGTCGCTGGCTTGTAAAAATTTTTTAGCATCACCCTGTAAAATTAAATCAATAGTTTTATTATCTATAATCTTGGCATCATCATAATTTGGATAATGAGATAAATCAGTGCTGATTACAATCAAGGTTCTATTATTTATAATTTCTAAAATATTTTCAGCTATATTTTTCAAATCTTCTAAATTATTATCACTGCCAAACAATCCTGAAACTAGTTTAAATTTATTACCCAATACCTTTTGCAACCATGGCAATTCTACTTCTAAAGAATGTTCTGTTAAATGGACTTTGGAATTAATATTTATTAATTTATTATTGCTTAATTTGTTAATCAATTCTTTATCTAATTCTACTTGCCCTAAAGGAGTTTCCCACGCATCATTTCCATCAAGAGCCAGCCCTGTAAAAAATTCCTGGTGACTGTTGCCTAACAATATAACCGTATCAAATTCTTTATTTTCAATTGTCTTAAATCCTTGAGCTGCGATTGAACCTGAAAAAATATATCCTGCATGAGGCACTATTAAAATTTGTGCATCTGTCGTCCCGAACTCGTTTCGGGATCCAGATAATAAACTATCTATTAAATTATTTAATTCATTTTTGTCAGCAGGATAAAATTGTCCCGCCACCGCTGGCTTGCGAATAATTAAATTTTTTTTTGCTTGTTTCATGTTTGTGTTGTTATTATTTTTAAAAATAATATAAATAGCAAAAGCTAAAATTAAAAATATAATTAAAATTTTTACTAATGTAGTCATAAAAAACATTATTCAAAATGCACATTTTTTTCAAAATCTTCTAAAAGATCGGATTCCCAGCGCCGCCGAAGGCGGCGCTGAAAGCAATATCATTCAAAATGCACATTTTTTTCAAAATCTTTTATTTTTTCTTTTATCTCTGCATGATTATTCAAATTTGCGTCTGATTTAAATATTTTTTCAATTTCTATCTGAACCGCTTGAATAACTGGCCAATCCGTTAGCTTGGCGATTTTTAAAGAATCGTAAAAACCAGACTGCTTAATGCCATAAACTTCGCCTGGTCCGCGAAATTCCAAATCTTTTTCAGCTAATTCAAAACCATTCACGGATTGCGCTAAAGCTTGCATGCGTTTAAATGTATTTTCACTATCTGATTCAGTAAATAAAAAACAATATGACTGATGCTCGCTTCTGCCAACTCTGCCGCGCAATTGATGAAGTTGCGCCAAGCCAAATCTTTCCGCTGATTCAATCATCATAACAGTCGCGTTTGGAATATCTATGCCAACCTCAATCACAGAAGTAGAAACTAAAATTTTAATTTTATTTTCTAAAAATTCGCGCATAATTTTTTCTTTTTTTTCTGATTTTATTTTGCCATGCAGTATCTCTATTTTTATGTCTTTAAAAACTTTTTTATCTAATTTTTCAAACACATCCTTAACTGCTTTGGCCCCTAACTTATCTGAAGGATCAATCAAAGGGCAAACAACAAATATTTGCCTGCCTTTTTGTATTTCTGAATTTATAAAATTATACGCGTCTTTTCTTTCATGAGGTTCAATAATTTTTGTTATAATTTTTTTGCGATTTTTTGGCATTTCATCAATCACAGATAAATCCAAATCGCCATAAACCGTCAAAGCCAAGGATCTTGGAATTGGCGTCGCGGTCATTGATAAAAAATGAGGAGAAAAATCTTTTTTATCTTTTTGTTGTCTGGCTTTATTTTGTAATTCTTTTCTTTGAGCAATGCCAAATCTGTGCTGTTCATCAATAATAACAAAATCCAAATCTTTAAAATTAACTTTATCTTGTATCAGCGCGTGCGTTCCAATTACTAAATCTACTTCGCCTGTATTAATTTTTTTTATTAAAATATTTTTTTTCACAACCGATCTGGTTAATAAAGCTATATTAAAATTATATTTTTTAAAAATATTATTTAAAGCTAAAAATTGCTGTGAAGCTAAAATTTCTGTTGGCGCCATATACGCCACTTGTTTTTTGTTTAATAAAACATTTAAAATCGCAATGGCCGCCGCGATTGTTTTGCCACTACCAACATCGCCTTCTAATAATCTATTCATTGGCTTGGATTTGCCTAAATCTTTAATTATTTTCCAAGCTGATTTTTTTTGCGATTCAGTTAATTTAAATGGCAAATTATTTACAAACTCTCTTGTTTCTTTTTCTTTAAAAATTATTTTTTCTGCTTGTAAATGTAATAATTCTTGTTTAATTAAATTATTTCTAGCTTGTAACAAAAAAATTTCATTAAATTTTAATCTAAATTTTGCTTTTTCAAGTTCTTGGTTATTTAAAGGAAAATGAATCTGATAAATCGCCTGTTGCAACCGCGTAAGCTTGGATGTATTCATAATATCTTGCGGTAGCCAATCTAAAATTTGCGGAACCGCGACTAAAGCCCGTTTCATTGCAAAGCGGATTTGGCGCTGGGTTAATTTTTCTGTAGTTGAATAAATCGGCACAATTCTAGCTGTGTGAGCTGTAAATTTGTCATATTTATTAACTTTTTCAAAAGTTGGATTATGAAATTCAAGCCCTAAATCTGTTAAAATCGCCTTGCCAGATAAATAAACCTCATCACCAGCTACCATTGTTCTTTGAATATATCTCTGATTAAACCAAATAACTTTGATTTTACCTGTTTCGTCTGCAACAACAGCTTCAACCAAAAGCATTTTTTTATGGAACGATCTTCTGGATTCCAATAATTCTATTTTTACTTTAATAGTTAATAATATACCAGGCTGTATGTCTTGAATTTTAATTAAATTAGAATAATCTTCATAACGAAAAGGAAAATAAAAAAGCAAATCGTTTATTGTTCTCAAACCTAGTTTATTAAACTTTGGCGCGACTTGCGCTGTTATTTTGCTAATGTCTTTTATTGGCGTGTTTAGATTCATAAATAATCGTTATTCTGTTTTTATTTTAGCAATATTTTAAAGAAAAAGAAAAACGACCTACAATAATTTGTAGATCGTATTAGCATTAAAAGATATTTTTATTTTCTAAAAATATCTTTTATAATCTCTATAATCACAATGACTACAAAGATTATAATTAAACAAATGGAGATAAAAAATCTCCAAATATAACAAAAAACTTTTTTCATTTTTTACCTCCGTTTATTAATTTTTTTATTAAAAAATCTAAACATTCACATACTATTAAAACTAACAAAAGTGGCATTAGGATCAAAAATGCCGACAAACACCAAAAAAAAGATTCAGCAGTAGTTGGTATTTTTATTTTTTCCATTTATTCCTCCTTTATAAAATTTTTAAATATTTAAATTTATAATATTATCTGCTATGCCCTTGCGAGGAGTTGAACCTCAATTACAAGATCCGCAATCTTGCGTCCTATCCATTGAACGACAAGGGCAAAATACATAATACTAATTTAAAAAAGCTAATACGCTAAATTAGCATAAAAATAAAAATTTGTAAATTTTCGCTCCTCATTACTGATTACTAATTACTGATTTTTATAACTTTAATCTCTTTCCAATTGATTCTGATAATGGCTCTGTTTCTTTACTTATATCTTCTTCTAAAAATTCAAGCAAAATCTCGCGAACTTTAACTGGATTGATATCATTTAAAGGAATTGTTAATCGCGGTTTTATACTGCTTTTAAATTCAAAATATAAATTCTTAACATACGGAGGCTCATAAATAATCCAAAAATTCTTTATCTCTGAAAAACGAAAAAATTTTTCACCAACAATTATACCATCATCTAAAATCGCAAACTCAACATTTTCAATTTCTTTGTGATGATAAGCAAATAAGATAATAGCGACCAAAATAATAATTAAGCCAAATAAAAAATTCTGGGAAACTACTGCGAAGACAAGCAGTAGCAATCCGATTAAAATTGCCCAAACATACCACCTTTTGCTTCGTTCTGGTTTTTCCAGTTCTGGAAAAGACCAGTTTATTAAAAAATTTTCTTGTTGCATATTATTTTACAATAGTCATCCTGCAGAATGACATCTTGTTTAATTATTTTATATTTTAATTATACAACAATTATACTTGCAATACAAAATAATTCGCGATAAAATTCAAATATAATCATGGAGAGTTCGCATAGCGGTCTAGTGCGCCAGTTTGGAGTACTGGTAAGGATGAATAGTCCTTCGCGAGTTCAAATCTCGCACTCTCCGAAAAAGGTTCTGCGCCCAGGGCGCACTTGCCTTGAACTGAGGCAGGCAAAGTAAAACATTTAATGGTTTTTGACTAATTTTTTTTAATAATATACAATGGAAATAAGAAAAACTATCAATTCCATCAAATATTATAAATATGGACAGCTTAATTGCTAAATTATATCAATCAACAAAAACAATCTTGACTAACAAAGACTTAGCTTTGATTTGGCAAGAAAACGACCAAGAGAACCTGAACGCAAAAACTGCCTATTATGTAAAGCAAAAAGCTTTAATCAGACTGACTCGAGGCGTATTTGCCAAAAATTATGATTACAATCCGAAAGAATTGGCAACTAGTATTTACACGCCATCTTATATTAGCTTTGAAACAGTTTTAAGAGAGGCTGGTGTGATCTTCCAGCACTATGACACGATCTTCGTAACTGGCCCATGGCCATTAACCAAAAAAATTGACAGATATACCTTCACTTTCAGAAAGCTCAAAGACACCGTATTGTTCAACTCGGCTGGAATCGTTAATAAGGACAATTACAGCATAGCCTCGCCTGAACGAGCATTCTTGGACATAATCTACCTGTTCCCAAAATACTACTTTGATAATTTAAAATCAATTAGTTGGGAAAAGTGTGACAAGATAGTAAAAATATATAACAATAAACAGTTGGTCAAGCGCTTAAATAAATACAAAAAAACCTATGCTCAATAGAGAAAAACATCAATTAATAATGGTCCAGATTTTAAAAGATATCTATACCGATGTTTCACTCGGTCCGCTCTTGGGATTTAAGGGTGGCACATGTGCTTATTTATTTTATAATCTGTCAAGATTTTCAGTGGACTTAGATTTTGATTTGCTGATAGTAAATGAGGAAAACCAAAAATTGGTGTTTGAAAAAATCACGAGTATTTTGAGCAAATATGGGCAAACCAAAGATCAACATATCAAGAGATTTACTATTTTTGCCTTGCTCTCCTATGGCGATGACGACCACAATATTAAAATTGAGATTAATGTCCGCAAGCTGATAAAAAACATTAAAGATCACTATGAGTTAAAAGAACATCTTGGCATTTCAATGTTTGTCGCAAAAAAAGATTATTTATTTGCCAGTAAGCTCTTAGCTTTGACTTTAAGAAATGAAATCGCCATGAGAGACATTTACGATATTTGGCATTTTGCTAAAAGCAACTGGGATATCAATGCCGATGTTATTAAAGCAAGAACTGACAAAACCACTAAAGAATATTTAGCTGATTGCATTGCACTAATAGAAAAAGTAAAAGATAATCAGATTATGCATGGATTGGGTGAGCTCGTTCTTGATGAAAAGGAAAAAGTATGGATTAAAAATCACCTGAAATCTGACTCTGTTTTTATGTTGAAAAATTATATGTCAGTGATAAAATAAGCGAATATTTTCTATAATTCAATTATCAAACTTGAAACTGGCGGAATAAAAAGCCCGACAATTGATACTGTTCAAAAAATCACTAAAGCATTAGGGGTTCAAGTTGATGATTTGTTAAAATAATTTATGAGAAACAAAGATCAGAGGACATGAATATACTGTTATTATCGACCCGTAGGAAATAAACTTATTGGTGCAATTCAGGCCAGTGATATCAACTTCAAAATTTTAGGAGCGGCACAACTTGATTTATGCCATGTGGCAGAAGGAAAAGCAGTAGGATATATTAAAACTAAAACTCCTGATTGGGATTTTTTAGCAGGAATGTCTATTGTTAAAAATGCAGGTGGAAAATTTATCAACAAAGACAACAACATCATAGCAAGTAATGATTCAGAACAAGTTCTCCAAAAATTATTGGCAATTATGAATAAATTAATTTCTTCACAGTAATAAATGAATATGGAATATCAAAATAAAATTAGTTTGCAATGGGATAATGTATATAATCGTTTTAGAGGTAAACGCCTTTCAGTGTGGCGAGAAACGGCCACTCCATTTTTTGTGAATAAAATAGAGTATTTAAAATATAAAAAGGTAAAAAATATTTTAGATGCAGGTTGCGGAGACGGAAGAAATTTGTCAGCGTTCGCTCAAGAAGGTTTTGATGTTATGGGTTTTGATGTATCATCTTTAGCAATAAAAAAATGTAATAGATTGTTTTTATGGGCTCGTAAAGAAAAAAGGTTATATCCTTTTAGAATTTACATCAGTTTACGATCCGCACTGTGGACAAGGCAAACAAATAGGCAAAAATTCTTTCATACAACATAATATGTTTCTTAAATTCTATACACTAAAAGACATAGAAAAAATGCTTAAAAAATTTACAATTTTAATAATAGACTCATATTATTATACTGATCCAGCTCACGGAAAAGGTTATCACAGAAAAAAGAGACATACTCATCATTCGTATTTTGTATTGGCACAAAAGTAAAATGAGGCGGCGCGCCAGCTAACGCTGGCACAAATTCCGTTGGCGTCCAAAGCGAGGGCGAGGCGGAAGGGGGGTGTGGGGGGAATTCCGCCTCGCCGGCCCGAGCCGAAGTCCACCAGCAGGCGGATAAACTCCGCTCCCGCCGCCCTGCTCGTTCAGAGCAGAGTCCCGCAAAAATGTTGCGGTTTAAAATAAACCATGTTGAACTTTTTAAAGAGTAAATTATCCTTGGTCATATTGTTAAATTTGATCAGGCCATTGTTCAATCATAAGTAGCTCCAATGTCTTATGTTTTCCATATGGTGTGTGTTCCCAAATAATTTCGGTAATAAACGGCATAAACGGATGGGCGATTTTTAGCGATAAGCATAGGATAGTATAGAGCATCCACATAGTAGACTGTTTTTCTTCCTCTGATGTGCCATCAAGGTGTTGCTTACTGTCTTCTAAAATAACATCGGCAAATGTGTGCCAGATATAGTGATATATCTTTTCTGCGGCTAAATCAAAACGGAGTTTTTTTAATTCCGTCGTAATTTCGTTAGATATCCTGGCGAACTCATCAAGGTATTTTTGATCTTTATCCAAGAGTTTTGGCGGATGATGAGTATCAAGCTCATCAATATTAGACAGAACAAATCGCGCGACATTCCAGACCTTGTTTGTGAAATGTTTATAGCCTTTTATTTTATTTTCTGATAACGCGATATTGCTGCCCGGTGCGTTACCGACAACAAGTGCCATGCGAAGTGCGTCTGTTCCAAACTTGTCACTCATCTCAATGGGACTGACTATATTCCCCTTACTCTTACTCATTTTCTTATTACTCGCGTCGTTTACCATTCCATGGAAATATACATTCTTAAATGGAATTTGTTTGCCGAGATACAACCCGAACATAATCATTCGCGGAATCCACTTGAACACCAAATCGGAACCAGTTTCCATTAAATCTGTTGGATAGTATTCCTTATAATCTTTGCCCTCTGGGTAACCAAGCGTAAGAAGTGGCCACTGTCCTGAAGAAAACCATGTATCAAAAGTATCAGTGTCTTTTTTCCATCCCCCACTGGGGTCTGGGGATGTATGCCCCACTTTTATTTCTTTCCCCTTGAACCATGCGGGAATAGGAATGCCCCACACGATTTGTCGCGAGATATTCCAGTCAATTGTATTGCGCATCCAATGAAGCAATATTTTCTTTTGATGATCGGGTATTATAGCAATCTCATTTTTTGTTTCTACTGATTCAATCACTTTTTCTGCCAGAGGTTTCATTTTAACGAACCATTGTTTTTTGATTTGTGGCTCTATAGGAACCTTTGTCCTTTCGCATATCGCAATAGCGTGTGTGTAATTTTCATCAACTTTCACGAGTAATCCCTTCTCTTTCAGTTTCCCAATGATTTTCGAACGAGCGTCATGGATTTTCATTCCGGAAAACTCTCCAGCAATAGGCAACAGTTTTCCGTCCCAATCAATAATTTGCTCTTTATCAAGCCCGTGTCTTTCCGCGATATCAAAGTCAATAGAAGAGTGCCACGGCGTAATAGTCATCGCGCCGCTACCAAACTCCATATCAATAGCTTTATCTTTAATAATAGTTGCCGTAATCGGACCATTGATCCATTCGAGTTCTATGTTCTGACCGTGTTTATATTCTTTGTATCGCTTATCGTCAGGATGCATCACAATATATTTGTCACCAAATTTTGTTTCGGGACGTACCGTTCCAATCACAAACGGACCATATTGAAGATAGTAGAAAGGATTTTTCTGTTCTACAAAGTCAACCTCAATATCGGAAAGTGATGTTTGAAACTTTGGATTCCAGTTTACAATCCTCTCTCCTCGATACACCAAGTCATCCTTAAACATTTTGATGAACGTATCTTGCACGGTATGCACAACATCCTCATCAAGGGTAAATTTCTTGCGTGACCAGTCACAGGACACACCAAGACGACGAATGTCCGCTTCCATAAAAATCTTATTTTCCATGGTAAAATCCCAAATTTCTTTATAGAGTTCTTCGGGGGACATTTTGAAACAGGAGCGACCTTCCTTACTTATCTTTTTTTCAAAAACCATTTGCGTTTCAAAGCCTGCGTGGTCTGCGCCGGGAAGGAATAATGCTTTCTTGCCACGCATTCTTTGAAAACGAACTGCGATATCTTTGAGTGTCATATCGAGCCCGTGGCCAGCGTGAAGTCGCCCGTTTGCGTTGGGCGGTGGCATGATGATGCTGTATAATTCCCTATGTCTATCAGGAAGATTGTCAGGATTAAAATAACCACTTCTCTCCCATTTTTCATAAATCCGTTTTTCTTCTTCTCGTGGTTGATACGGAGAAGTGAATTTGTCAATTTTATTTATGTCAGAATTTATCATATATAAATTATTTAATCAAACTATCCATTGAGACATTTAACGCGTTTGCGATTTTAATAAGCGTGTCTACGTTTTTAAATTAAAATATTTAAATTTTTTTATTTCTTTTTTTCTATTTTATTTATCTCTATCATTGTCTTGATAACTGAATCTGGATTTAATGAAATACTATCAATTCCCTCTTGCACTAAAAACTGCGCGAAATCTGGAAAATCTGACGGCGCCTGACCGCAAATTCCAATCTTGGTTTTAGTTTTTTTAGCCACTTGTATTACTTGGCTAATTAATTTTTTAACAGCTTTATTTTTTTCATTAGCTATATTAGCAATCAAACCAGAATCCCGGTCCAGCCCTAAAGTTAATTGAGTTAAATCATTTGATCCTATAGAAAATCCATCAAATAATTTAGCAAATTCTTCTGCTAAAATTATATTAGACGGAATTTCAACCATCATATAGATTTGTAAATTATTTTTGCCTCGTTTTAAACCTTGGCTTGCCATAATTTGAATAACTTTTTCTGCTTCATCAATTGTTCTTACAAAAGGGACCATAATCTTAACATTATCAAGTCCCATTTCTTCACGAACTTTTTGCAAAGCATTACATTCTAATTTAAAAACTTCAATAAATCGCGAGTCATAATATCGCGAAGCTCCGCGCCAACCAATCATTGGATTTTCTTCTTTTGGTTCAAAATCCGCGCCACCAATTAAATTAGCATATTCATTTGTTTTAAAATCTGATAACCTTACAATCACATCTTTAGGATAAAAAGCCGCGGCTATTCGCGCCATGCCTTCTGCTAATTCGCCAACATAAAAATCTGTTTTATTTTTATATTCTTTAG
>Ga0210057_1009920_pt1 | contig 10898 bp, 12 predicted proteins | sample CryGeyCG2114_010_2_FD_183968 | JGI IMG/M metagenome (GOLD analysis project Ga0210057, IMG submission 183968) | Groundwater microbial communities from aquifer - Crystal Geyser CG10_big_fil_rev_8/21/14_0.10 (SPAdes) (version 2) | ecosystem: Environmental > Aquatic > Deep subsurface > Groundwater ...
TGGCTGCTTTCAAATCAGGAGTAGATATGGTCAGAATCATTGCTCCCAAAAGGGCGGCAGATATCATTGCCTCTTTCAAACCTGATTTAGCGGCCTATCCTCTGGAAGGAAAATGGCTTGAAAGAAAACATTTGGCAACTCTGATTGGAATGACTGAAAGTGCCAAAGAAGTGACCAGAGGAAATACGGCCGTAGTCATTGGTGGCGGAATGGGGAGAAGTGAAGAAACTCAGGAAGCAATTCTTGAATACCTTTCCCAGGTTTCTGTCCCGGCCGTGATTGATGCCGATGCCATCCACGCCTTAGGGGAAAAACCAGAAATAATATCTGGCAAAAACTTTTTAGTTACCCCTCATACCTATGAATTTTTTGTTTTGACCGGGAAAGAAATTTATCAATTGCCAGAAGATGAGAAGATAAAGATGGTCAAAGCCGAAGCTGCTCGTCTTGAAACGACAATTTTGCTTAAAGGAAAGGTAGATATAATTTCTGACGGCAAAGAGGTGGCTTTAAATAAGACCGGAAGTCCTTATCAAACTAAAGGAGGATGCGGCGATACCTTAGCTGGAATATGCGGGGCCTTAATGGCTCGAGGAATTGACCCTTTTACTACTGCCCAGGCCGCAGCCTATATCAACGGAAAAGCTGGGGAAATCGTTGCTCAGAGAGTAAAGGAAGGACTATTGGCTACCGAATTAGTTGAGGCAATTCCTGAAGTTTTACACTAAATAAAGATGACTGATTATGACCTCATAATTGTTGGTGGGGGGCCGGCTGGAATTGCAGCTGGTATTTATGCTGCTAGGCAGAAATTAAACACTTTGTTAATTACTAAGGCCTTCGGTGGTCAGATAGCCAGAAAAGCGGTAGCGATTGAAAACTATCCCGGGTTTGAGGAAATTTCGGGATTAGAACTGATTCAAAGATTTGAAAAACATTTGAGAAAGCAAAAAATTGACATTGAGAGAGATTCGGTAACCAGAATAAAGAAGATGGACAAAAAATTCGTAGTTTTTACTGGCAGTAAGCACCGATTTGAAGCTAAAGTCGTTATTCTCGCTTCCGGGGCCGACCCGAGACCTCTGGAAGTTCCCGGAGAAAAAAAATTTATAGGAAAGGGTGTAAGTTATTGTACAGTCTGCGACTCTCCGTTGTTTGCTGACAAAATAGTAGCGGTAATCGGGGGGGGCAATGCCGGATTTGAAGCGGCTATATCTTTGGCTAATTGGGCTAAAAAAATTTATATTTTAGAATATGCTCCCAAAGTAGGAGCAGATAAGACAAATCAGGAAAGAGTTAAAAAAACAGGGAAAACTGAAGTAATAACCTCAGCCGCCTTAAAACAAATTAAAGGGAAGGAATTCGTTAATTCGATAGTTTATCAAAATAGAAAAACTGGAAAAAATACAACTCTTTTCCTGGAAGGCGTTTTTGTTGAAATTGGTTCTCAACCAGCGACTTCTTTTGTCAAAGGTTTGGTTGATTTTAACGAAAAAGATGAAATTAAAATTAATCCCAGGAATAACCAAACAAAAACTCCAGGTCTTTTTGCTGCCGGCGACGTCACCGATGTGGGATGGAAGCAGATTGTGGTGGCGGCCGGCGAAGGAGCTAAGGTTGTCTTATCAGTTTCCAGTTATCTTCAAAGAGTAAAATAATATGATTTTCTCAACTACTGGTATTGCTTATTTGTTATTATTCATATCTTCAGGATTCTTAACCTATCGTTTCTTTCAATATTGGCAAAGCAGTAAAGATATTGTTTCAAAATGCTTCCTATGTTTAGTTGCGATGATTACACTCTTTGCCTTGGTCAAAACAATTATTGGACTATTTTTTACTACCAATATTCCTATTTTACAACTTTCAACGGCTATAGGTTCGTTTATCCAAGGGGTAAATGCTGCCATTGTTACCTATCTCATAATGTATTTAAAATTTCCTAAAATTTCTCCCTGGGTTGGCTTTTGGACAATGCTTTTCTTGGGAATGACAGTTACGGCACTATTTTTTCCCATTGCGATGCAAAGCCAGCCCACTGTAGATGCTTTTGGGGCAATAAAATGGGGCTTTATTCAACATGCGGATTTTAATTACATTTTTATCATGGCATCAAGGATGTTTATACTGGTAATCGGTATGGTTCCTATAATTATTATTCTGATTCAGCAATCCATAACTACCGGACATTCCTATGTCAGAAAAAAAGCTTTTGGTTTAAGTGTCGTTCTTTCTTTAGGTGTACTTATTGGTCTTTTGGATTTTGTACTCGTAGATGTTTTTGGATTAAAATCCGTATCAAGAGACATAGTCACAGGTTTTTTAAGTATTATTCTGTTTTTTCTAGTTTTCTTTACCCAAAAACCGCCAGTTCCTGAAAAACCCCAAGAAAAACATATCCCTCTCTTGCCTAAAATATCATGGTAAAAGTTTCAAACATCAAATCAATAAAGGCCAGAGAAATTTTAGACTCAAGGGGAAATCCGACAGTTGAAGTTGATTTAATTACTAATCAAGGATTATTTCAAGCTTCGGTTCCTTCCGGGGTTTCCAAAGGGAAATATGAGGCAGTAGAGAAAAAAGCAAAAATCGCAGTAGATAATGTTAATAAAATTATTGCCCCAAAACTTAAAGGAAAAAATCCAGTTGAACAGAAAGAAATGGATAATTTAATGATTAAATTGGATGGAACCAAGAATAAATCAAAATTAGGGGCAAATGCTATCTTGGCAGTGTCAATGGCGGTTTGCCGGGCCGGGGCCAAAAGCATTAACCTTCCTCTGTATCGATATATCTCCTATTTATCAAGGGGCCAAACTTCTACTAAATTATCTTTACCTGCTCCCTCGGTTTTACTTATTGAAGGTGGAGCTCATGCCGGAAATGAATTAGATTTTCAGGAGTTTATGATTGTGCCCCAGATTAAGCCCTTTTCAAAAGCTCTTCAGGCAGCTTCGGAAATTTACCACCAGTTAAAAACTCTTATTAAGCAAAAATATATTGATTTAGCCATCAATGTCGGAGATGAAGGGGGTTTCGCCCCCCCGGTTAGGGTTCCGGAAGAGGCCTTAAATCTTATTTTAAAAGTTGCCAAGAATCTCGGTTATCAAAATCCCCCACCTATTTCAAAAAAACAAGCAGTTAGTGAAGTAAATACAACAAAAAATAGGTGGGGGGTTAAAATTATTTTAGATGTCGCTGCTTCCCAGTTTTTTGTTAACGGAAAATACAAAATGAAATTCGGGGTTTTTACCTCAGAAGGATTGCTTAGATATTATTCAGATTTAGTCCAAAGATATCCAATTTCAGGATTAGAGGACCCCTTTTCCGAAGAAGACTGGGAGGGATTTCAAAGGATTACCAAAAAATTTGCCAACCGCCCCGCCCGCCACCTAATGGTTATTGGCGATGACCTCTTAACCACAAATCCTGAAAGAATAAAAGAAGCCTATGGTAAAAAGGTCTGCAACGCAATCATTTTGAAACCTAACCAAATCGGGACAATAACTGAAGCGATTGAAGCTGGAAGATTAGCCGAATCTTATGGCTGGAAAGTAATGGTTTCTCATCGCTCGGGCGAAACCTGTGATGATTTTATTTCAGACCTATCTGTAGGAATTGGAGCAGATTTCATCAAAGCTGGCGCCCCGGCCAGGGGAGAAAGGGTAGCAAAATATAATAGGTTATTAGAAATTGAAAAAGAATTACATGGCTAAATTAATTTTATTAAGACATCTTAAATCCCAATGGAATCTGGAAAATAGATTTACCGGTTGGGTAGATGTTCCCTTAAGTAAAGGAGGGGCTAAAAAAGAAAAAGACATTGCTAAGAAATTAGCTAAATTTAAAATTGATATTATTTATTCCTCTCCATTAATTAGAAACGAAGATACGGTTGTAAGAGTCTTAGAGGAAATCAATAAGAAATATCCTATTTTCCTTCACTTCAAAGGGAAAATGAAAGATTGGGGACATTTTACGGCTATCAATAAAAATTATTTCCCTGTTTATGTCTCCGAAAATCTGAATGAAAGATATTATGGTAAGCTCCAGGGGCTAAATAAAGCCCAGATTATTAAAAAGTACGGCTCTGAGAAAGTTCATCTTTGGCGAAGGGGTTTTCTGCAGCGTCCACCGGGCGGCGAAAGTCTAAAAGATACATTTAAAAGAGCAGTTCCTTTTTATCAAAGATATATTAAACAAGACTTAAGACGAGGAAAAACCGTTTTAATAGTAGCCAGTCATAATAGTTTGCGAGCAATAATTAAATATATTGAAAGAATATCTGACAAAGACATTATTAGCCTCGAAATACCCTATGGCGGTTTGATAGAGTACGAATTTGATAAATCGTTAAAACTAAAAGGTAAAAAAATACTCCAAAAAGGGAAATAGGAGAGTTTCCCCAATTAGAATTGATGCCAAAAATCTTGAAATATGCCAAAACGAGTTAAAATTTTATTTTTTATTTTACCTCTTTTTTTATTTACTACCCTTTTTGTTAATTTTACCCAGGCTAAAAATCAACCTCCTGCACAAAATTCGTTTGAAATTAATTTTTTCTATAGCGCCGTTTGCCCACATTGTGCTGAAGAAGAAGAATTTTTGAAAGAGTTAAAAGATAAATATCCGGAAATTGAAGTAAAAGAATATGAAGTAATTTCTAGTTCAGAAAATCAAGAAATTTTAAAAGATTTTTATGAAAATTACCAGGTCCCGGCAGGAAATCAGGGCTGGGTGCCAGTCACTTTTACTCCTACCAGATATTTCATTGGTTTTAATCAACAAATTGCCAAAGAGATTGAGAGCTGTTTGAAAGAATGCTTGGGGGAGGGTGAAAAAGTTCCTCAGGAAATTAAAATTCCTTTTTTGGGGAAGATTGACATCTCAAAAATGTCTTTACCAACCCTGACGGTAACCTTAGGAGCTCTTGATGGATTGAATCCCTGCGCAATGTGGATTTTGTTATTTTTGATTGCTCTTTTGCTCAATACCCGCTCTCGGAAAAGAATGTGGTTAGTTGGCGGAACCTTTATCGCTGCCTCTGGAATTGTTTATTATTTAATTTTAACTGCCTGGTTGAATTTATTTTTAGCCATAAGCTATGTCAATTTAACCAGAATTTTAATTGGGACTTTTGCTCTGGGAGTTGGCATTTGGCAGATTAAAAATTTCATTGGATATCGAGGAGTTTGCCCAGTTACTGATGGAAGTACAAAATTTGGGGATAGAATAAGAAATGGATTGAGGGACCGAGCAGAAAAATTGGCTCTCTCTCCTCTGACTTTGGGAATTTTGGGTGGAGTAATCATTTTAGCTTTGGGAGTAAATTTAGTTGAATTTTTTTGTTCAGCTGGTTTACCAGCAATTTACACCAGAATTCTTACTCTTAATCAGATTTCCACTTTAAGTCATTATCTTTATCTTTTGCTCTATACTTTTATCTTTATGTTAGATGACTTAATTATTTTTTCTTTAGCCGTAATTACTTTGAGTAGAGTCGGCTTTACTGAAAAATATAATTACTGGGCCACTTTAATTGGGGGGTTATTAATTCTAATTTTGGGAATTTTACTGATTTTTAAACCCGAGCTTTTAATGTTCGGGTAGTCAAAGAGAACGAAGTTCTCTTTTCCACCCTTCACTGCGGTTCGGGTAGTCAAAGAGAACGAAGTTCTCTTTTCCACCCTTCACTGCGGTTCGGGTATTTGATAAAATAAATCGGAGAATAAAGGTCGCGCTCAAACTTAAAACTTAAAAATCTAAAAGAATGTTTGATTTAAAAAATAAAGTAGCGATTATTACTGGGGCGAGGAGGGGGATGGGAAAGTCTCACGCTTCGGTTTTAGCCAAAGCCGGTGCGAAAGTGGTAGTAGCCGATATTTCCCAGGAAGATTGCGAGATGGTGGTTGAGGAAATTAAAAAGCAGGGAGGTGAAGCTCTGGCGGTAAAATGCGATGTGACTAAAAAAGATGATATTGATAATATGGTCAAGGTGGCAATGGAAAAATGGAGGAAAGTTGATATTTTAGTTAACAATGCTGGAATCTGCCAATTTAAACCATTTTTGGAATTGACGGAAGAAGAGTGGGATAGAACCTTGGACATCAATCTGAAAGGTTATTTTCTCTGTGCTCAGGCAGCAGCTAAAGAGATGGTGAAACAAAAATCGGGAGCAATTGTTAATATTGCCTCAATAGCAATGGGGCAAATGGGAAAAGGGATGGCCGGTCTTGCTCATTATTCAGCTTCAAAAGGGGGAATTGCGGCTTTAACCAAAACTTTAGCTTTAGAATTAGCGCCGTATAATATAAGAGTTAATGCTATAGCTCCTGGTGCCATTGACACGCCTATGTCCGCTTCCATTAAAATGGATCAAAAAGCTTTGGAAGCGACGTTGGCGATGATTCCTCTTCATCGAATGGGAAAAGCGGAAGAAGTTTCCAACCTAGTGCTCTTCTTAGCTTCCGGTGCCTCTTCTTACATAACTGGCTCAACAGTAATAATTGATGGGGGTTGGCTGGCAGGGTAGGCGCTCGGTAACCAACTTTCAAGGCACCGAACCTCAAAATGAACAGCGTCATTTTGGGTCCTCGTATCTCGACCTACTTATCCTTGCTTCGCTCGGATAACATCGTAGGTCTCCGATGCGTGCCTTGAAAACTTGCTACCTCGCTTTTCTAGAATTTATGAAAGATAAAATTACAGAAAACACAACTTTAGCTGAGCTTTTAGAAAGTCCCAAAGCTCAGAAAATTTTGGCAAAATATAATTTGCCCTGTTTGGGCTGCCCCTTTGCCAAATTTGAAATGGACGCCACCCACCCGCCACCCCATTTAAAAATTGGAGAAGTTTGTAAAATGTATGGGATTGATATTGAGAGCTTGCTTAAGGAATTAAACGAAAAATTAAAGTAATTTTATGCTCTTAGATATTAAAAATTTAAAGGTGAGAGCAAACGAGAAAGAGATATTAAGAGGCATAAACCTTCAGATAAAAAAGGGAGAGATTCAGGCATTATTAGGCCCAAATGCCTCAGGGAAAAGTACCCTGGTTCAAGTGATTTTGGGAAATCCGAAATACCAAGTAACCCAGGGGAAGATTTTTTTTGCGGGAAAAGAAATTACTAAACTTCTTCCAGAAAAAAGAGTTAAATTGGGTTTAGCTTTAGCCTGGCAGACTCCTCCGGCAGTAAAAGGAGTAAAGCTTTCTCAACTCTTAGAAAAAATTTCTCAACGAAAAGACCTTCAAAGGTTTGAAGAAGGTAAGGAACTTTTGGAAAGGGAAACAAATGTAGATTTTTCGGGTGGCGAGAAAAAAATATCGGAATTACTGCAAATTTTAGCCTTGAGGCCTAAATTAGTAATTTTTGATGAAATTGATTCAGGGTTAGATTTAAAGAAATTAGAAAAAGTTTCAAAAATAATAAAAAAAGAGCTGGCAGCCAAAGGCGTTTCAGTTTTGCTGATTACTCATTCCGGAGCTATTTTGCAGTTTTTGAAGCCCAAGATGACCAACGTAATGGTGAATGGCAGAGTTATTTGCAAAGAAAAAGATTTTAGAAAAGTTTTAAAAACCATTAAAAAATACGGTTATGAAAAATGTAAAAAATGTAAATTATTGGCAAATTGACCACAAGATTAAGAAAATCTTTGAAGCAAAGGGAGTGGAGGTTTTAACAAGTAAATCAGCCTGGGAGAAACATAATTGGGCAAGAAAATACTTTTTTAAAAAACCTAAAGAAGGTTATTTTATTTGGATAAAAAAGCAAACTGACCTCCCTCTTTTAACTTGTATTTCTATTGCCACTAAAAATACTGAACAAGAACTTCAAAACCTTTTGATTTTAGAAAAAAATTTAAATATTAACCTTCAAGGAACCTGTAATGCTCAAAAAAGAGATCTAAGCTGCGGGCATAAAGCTCAAGGAAAAATCATTTTAAAAGAAAGTTCTACCTTAAAATACGAACACATTCATTCTTGGGGCCAAAAAGATATTGTCGAGCCCAATTATGAATTTTTATTAGAGAAAAATTCAAAATTAGATTATACCTTTAAAGCTTTTTTTACGCCAAAAAAACTCAAAATAAATACTCAGCTATTCCTTTTCGAGGGAGCCAGCTGCAACCTGAAAATACTGGCCAATTGCATTCAAACAGAAATAGAGATAAAAGACACTTTGCGGTTAGTTCAAAAGGGAGCAAAAGGACAAATAAAATTAAGGTTAGTCGGAAGAAAAAATAGTAGAATTTCAACCCACTCTCAAATTGTAGCTGAAGCAGAAAGCAAAGGCCATCTGGATTGCCAGGGACTATTAATTGATAAAAATTCAACTATCTCTTTGATACCGGAACTAATTTGCCAAAGCAAAGATGCCCAGATCACTCATGAGGCTTCAATAGGAAAAATTTCAGAAGAAGAGTTAAATTATTTAAGACAGAGAGGGTTAAGCGAAGAAGAGGCGATAAATTTAATAGTTACCGGTTTTTTGGAGTTAGGGGAGTAAAGTGTTTACAGTGAATAAAATTTGTGATATATTTGTGATATATTTAAAATGTGCTCTATGAATCAGAGACTCATATCACACCGAGCATTAGCGAAGGTGAAAAAGAAGATTTTCTTCTTTGACTCTTTTAATAAATTTTTAATTTACTAAAATGCTTGAGAAATTTACTAAAAATTTAATACCAATATCGATTGTCATTGCCGGGTTATTGATTGCCGGTGCCTTGATTTTTATCAATCAAGGGAAAATAGAAAAGAGTGAGGAGCAAATTCTTACTCCCCAAGAGGCAGCCGAAAAATCAATAAATTTTATTAACCAAAATTTATTACAGGAAGGCACAACCGCCTCTTTAATAAGCGTAACTGAAGAAAGTGAAGTCTATAAAATTCATATTAAAGTCGGAGAGGGAGAATACGATTCTTATGTAACCAAAGATGGCAAACTTTTATTTATTGAAGGCATTGATTTAAAGTCCAGCTTGGCTCAAAAAGAAAGCGAAACCGCCGGTGAGATTCCCAAACAAGACACCCCCGATGTTAAACTTTTTGTGATGAGTTATTGTCCCTATGGTTTGCAAGCCCAAAAAATGTTTTTGCCGGTTTATGACTTGCTAAAAGATAGAGCTGAAATGGGAGTATATTTTGTTGATTATATAATGCATGAAAAACAGGAAATCGATGAGAATTTAAGGCAATATTGTATTCAGAAAGAACAAAAGGAAAAATACTATGATTATTTAAGCTGTTTTGTAATAAGCGGCGACTTCGATAGTTGTCTTTCTTCAGCAAGTATAGACAGAGTAAAATTAACAAACTGCATCTCAGAGACTGACCGGGATTATAATATTTACAGTTTATACAATGATGAAAGCACCTGGCTTAACGGAATGTTTCCCAAGTTTGACGTTCATACCGATTTAAACGAGAAATACGGAGTTCAGGGTTCGCCGACAATAGTAATTAACGACCAGGTTGTAAACGTGAGTCCAAGGTCCCCCGAAAAATTTAAAGAAGTTATTTGTCAGACTTTTAATTCTCTGCCGGAAGAATGTTCTCAGATGCTTTCTGATGATGTTGCTTCAATCGGAATTGGAGGAGGGACCAGCAATTCCAGTGGTGGCGGCTGCGGCCAGTAAAAAAAAATGAATCATTGGAGCCGAGAGAAAATAATAGTAATCGTAAGTAGATTATTAAAAGATTTTGGAATTAATCACAAAATAAAATCAAGGATACATTCTGGCTTTGGGAGTAAAAAATTACAATATGAAATTCAGATTTTTGGATTAGAGAATTTTAAGAAATTTTATAAAAATATTGGATTTTCAATAAAATACAAAAAAGATAAACTTTTAGAAGTTATTAACTCCTATGAAAAATTTCGAAAAAGGGAAAAATATCAGGAAAGAGTTTCACCCCAAGGTTAGAATATTTACTACGGTTTCCTGTCCTTATTGCTTTACCTTAACGGAATTTTTGAAAGAACATAATGTTAAATTTGAAGAAATCGACGTTTCTAAAGATGAAAAAGCCAGAGAGGAGATGATTAAAAAATCAGGCAGGTTAGAAGCACCGATATTGGAGATAGATGGGCAAATTGTAGTAGGATTTGATAAAAAGAAAATTTGTGAATTGTTAAATATTGAGGACCAATGAATAAAATTAAAATTGCCATTAACGGCTTCGGTCGGATTGGCCGGCCAGTTTTTAGAAGAATAATTGATAATCACCCTAATTTAGAAGTGGTGGCGATTAATGATTTGACCGATACCAAAACCCTGGCTCATTTATTGAGATATGATTCAATTTACGGAATCTATCAAAAGCCAGTTAAATTTACAGAAAACACTCTTTTGTTAGATGGAACAAGAAAAGGCAAAAGCATTAAGGTTTTAGCCGAAACTGAACCTTCAAAATTGCCCTGGAAAGAGCTGGAAATTGATATTGTTTTAGAATGCACCGGGCGCTTTACCGATTATGAAGGGGCAAAAAAACATTTGGTAGCCGGCGCAAAAAAAGTAATAATTTCTGCTCCCGGAGAAGGCACGCCTTCTTTTATTTTGGGAGTCAATGAGGGAAAATACAATTCAAAAAAAGATGATGTAGTGGATATGGGTTCTTGCACCACTAATTGCTTGGCTCCGGTGGCAAAAGTTTTGAATGATAATTTCGGAATTGTTAAAGGATTTATGAGTACGATTCACTCATATACTAATGACCAGAGAATTCTGGATTTGGCCCATAAAGATTTGAGAAGAACCAGGGCAGCAGCCTTAAATATCATTCCCACCACCACCGGAGCAGCCAAAGCCATTGGCAAGGTAATTCCCGAATTGAAAGGAAAATTGAATGGCATTGCCTTTAGGGTTCCCACTCCAACCGTTTCGGTTTTGGAT
>Ga0210057_1009924_pt1 | contig 10897 bp, 16 predicted proteins | sample CryGeyCG2114_010_2_FD_183968 | JGI IMG/M metagenome (GOLD analysis project Ga0210057, IMG submission 183968) | Groundwater microbial communities from aquifer - Crystal Geyser CG10_big_fil_rev_8/21/14_0.10 (SPAdes) (version 2) | ecosystem: Environmental > Aquatic > Deep subsurface > Groundwater ...
CAATTTCATAATTAAAACTATGAGTTCGTCCTTTGAAAGTAATCGGAGCTGATCCTCACTTATTCTTACCATATTCTTAAACTTTATAGGTTTTGATATGGTTTTGTCAAGGAGAGTGAACTCTTACCAGTTAATGTTGCACTTGACTCTTGAATGTAGTGTGATATAATAAAAAGGTTAATCATTCGTTATTTCTACTATGTCAGAGCCACAATCGCCAGATATACTAAAACAAAAATTGACTATTAATAGAAGAACATTTTTAAAGTCAACTGGTGCGGCCCTTGTTTCATTAGCAGCAACAGCTTGTGGTAGTAAAGACAAAACACTCATTCCTCCAAAAAAAGCTCCTTTACCGCCAGCAACCCCAACATTAATTACAGCAACTCAAGCTCCAATTCCAACAAACTTTCCCTTAACAGCTACTTCCCAATCACCAGTAACATCAATACCAACAGAAACACCAGCTCCAGCTCCAACTCAACCCGCTACCCCTACACCTGAAATTATAAAAAAACAAAATGATGTGGAAGTTTATGACGGTAAACATCCTTTTGAAACAAAAGATAAAGATGCATATTTACTTGTTTCTTACAAAAATCAAAATGGAGGAGCTACCAATATCACAATCAAAGTATCTCCTCATATTAAACTAAATTGTCCGGAAGGTACATCTATGGTCGCGGTGAGAGTTAAAGTTGATGATTCAAATTATGATTTGAAACAATACACCCAAGATTTATTAGACAATGGTATTCCTGTAGATTTAAAAGGGTCATTCTATCGATTTATTAATCCTAAAGATGGAAATCAATTAATTGGAGGTTTTGCTTTTTTGCCAGAAGGAGTAACGTTTGAAGATCAGTCAACTGATCCAACTAAACCAGAATTCCGTCGATTAAATCCAAAACTAAAATTTTTTCAAAACGATATCAGAACTAAAAATTTTCCTGAAGTCAAGGATTGGAAAAGCACGATTCCGGCCACTGTAAATCTGGAAACCGTTCGAACCATCCTCAATAAACGAGTTGAAAAATAAATCATTTATTACAGAATAAATAGGTCATGGTGATAACGGGATTGCTTCGCTTCGCCAGGCGCAGTCTTGTATCTGGCTACGCTCGCAATGACATTTTTAGCACAAATGTTCGGATTCGATTTTGAACTGAATTAATTATTGAACTCGTCAATTTGTGATATAATCATTACATGAAATCAAAAGTTTTAAACTATACTATCGTATTTCAAAAAGAACCGGAAGGCGGATATACAACATTTGTTCCCTTTTTACCAGGATGCGTTTCTTATGGAAAAAATCTTGAAGAAGCAAAAAAAATGATTGGAGAAGCAATCAAACTATATTTAAAAAGTCTTGAATCCCACAAAGAAGAAATTATCACTGAAAAAGAAGTTTTTTATACTCAGGTTAACATCGACACATCCTCTTTCAAATATACGTATGCATAGAATCCCCATTCTCAAACCTCGTTAAGTGATAAAAAAATTCAAAAAGTTAGGATTTGTCAAAGATCGCCAGGTTCTTCGTTAAAGTTTGTGAAAAAGCACTGACGCAATCAAGACCGATAGCATGACTTTATGAATAAATACTTCTTTGTTGCGAAATCCAAATGATATTCGTTTAATTAACTTCATTTTGTTATGCATTCCTTCCATAAAACCATTAGTTGATCTGCTGTTCCAGTAATTAAGAATATATTCTTTCCAGTATGACAGAGTGTTTCCCCAGGTAATTAAAACTCCATCATCGGTTGATTTTAAAGATGAAATTATTGTTCTTAATTTTACTTCTGCTTCTTCTTTTGTTTTTGATGTGTACATTTCACGTAAGCTTTCCTTAGTTTGGTAAAACACATGAAGTTCCGGATATTCTTTGATAATGTCAGCCAGATAATGGATTTGTTGACCAATTAGGTCCTCTTTGTTCTTGGTTAGAATGTATCGCTGTATCCTTTTCTTGTAAATATCCTGAAGTAACAGTCTTTCCCCATCAATTCTTCGATTGGCATCTTGGATAATATGAAAATGATCAACTACAACTGAAACTTTTGGTAAAACTTCTTTAACTGATCGAAGGTAAAGATCACACATGTCAATTACAACCTCAGAAATTAATGGTTTAATGTCAGAAGGTAAGCTTCGAAGAGCCTGTTTTGATTCATCTTTTCGTCTGGAGTGTAAAACCCCCTTAAGGCGGTGTTTGGTAATATTGCCAATTGTTGTTACCATGTTACGTCCGGCAAATGAGACTTCATCAATTCCAAGTACAAACGGTTTGTTTTCTACCCTCTCTTTTTCAAAGTTTAAAACCTCGTCATGGACTAATTCTTTTAGCCATTTTCGTTGTGTATGGTAGGAAACTGCGTACCGTTTTGTCCCTGAAGAAAATGACCGGTCAGAAAGGTTAAAAATTACTTCTCGCTTATGCTTTAAAGTTGCCCTTTCATACGGGCGAACTAACATCTCCTCAGTAAATACGAAATCACAATCAATACAACGGAATCGTCTAGGACGAATAACAAGTAAACAAGTTTTTCCAAGAATTGTTCCATGTTTGATCTTTCTTAAAGGGGAAAAACCATGAATAATATTTGTTCTGTTTTTACATTTGGGACAATGTGCTGTAACTCTACGCTGATTTAGATAAAAAGAGATATTTTCATTATTTAATTTAGTTTTTAAAATCTGCAATCCACAGATGTCTAATATTTTGTTAAAATTCCACATAGAGGACGGTTGTTTAACTGATAATTTTCAACACACAATTTCAGTTTAACCGTCCTTTCTTTTTTATCCCATAGATGGAAGAAAAATCTGTACCACAACTTTTAAGAAGACTTTAGAAGACGAAAACAATTAAAACCTCGTTTTTTTATCACTAACTACTTCATAGAACCAGATCGCCAAAGTGGTAGTCATGTAATACTGTATCGCTTTCATGACAAGAAACGGGTAGTAATTCCAATGCACGTTAAAGATCTCGCACCAGGTACCCTCCGAGCAATATTACGTCAAACAGGAATAAGTGAAAATGAATTTATTAACAGTTGATTTTTTATTTTAACGGGATTGTCCCTCGATTAAGCTCGGGATTATAACTTCTCCCGCTAAGCGGGGTTCGCAATGACAAATTTTTATTATTTCTCAATTTTCTTTATTTGCAGCATAAGGTAAAAAAAGATAGCTGTAAAGATGGTTTGTGATATTAAAAGCCAAACAAAATTAAAGCGGAACGCCATTAGAATAAAAGTTATAACAATAGGCGTAGTAGATGCATGAAAACCGATATGATATAAACTGTTGCGTTGCCAGTGATGTTTTTGTTTTAGATTACAAATAAAAAGATAAATTGTAATTAGAATAGTTATCAAAATAAACTGTTGGAACAAAAGCCAAGCGGGTAAAAAAACGATAAAGTAAATTAAAGCTAATTGATAAACAGAAACCAAGCTCCTATATATAATAGGTATATTATTAATAATTGTTTTATGGTCGATTTGTAAAGAGGCGCTTGGCAATGGAAAAATAAAAGGTTTTTGTTGTTGCCACTTATTACTGACGACGATATTCGTTGCGGATAAAAGAATAACAGAGTTATATTCTAAAATTTTTTTAGTTTCAGCTGTTTCATCAACCACAACTAAGGGTTGGAAACGTTTTTGGTTTAGACGAAAAAAATACGGTTTGTAATAATTAGTTGAAAGAAAACCCCGATCAATTTTGATAACTAACTCTTCAGGAAAAATAGAAAGTGCAGAAATAACTTGATTTTTTAAAATCCTAAACTTACTTGGACGAAAATGCCAAAGATTAATCAATCCGCCCAATATTTGCAATATTATAGCTAAGACAAGTAGATAGTTTAAGGTTAAAGACCAATGAGAGTGAAAAAGATGATTATAAAAGTCGTGTTTGAGGGTAGCGCTTTGTATAAATGTTTGTAAAAATCGCTTGACTTTGTTCATTGATATCTTTATCATAAAAAACATTGGTAATAAATTCAACTCGCGTTATTTATCAAACTGCGGTTGCATTTTAATTTTGCGGCATCTATAATAATGCCAACTTATTTATTATCATTATTTATAAATTTATTTTAATAATATGGCACAAGCTGTCTTTTTGAGAAATAAACCGCATTTAAACATTGGAACAATCGGTCATGTTGATCATGGAAAAACCACTCTTACTTCCGCTATCCATTATGTTTTATCAAAAAAAGGATTAGCAAAATTTCTTAAATATGAAGAAATTGATAAAGCTCCAGAAGAAAAAGCACGTGGAGTGACTATTAATCTTCATCATTCTGAATATGAAACCGCAAAGCGTCACTATGCACATATCGATGCTCCAGGACACGCTGATTATATTAAAAACATGATTACCGGTGCTGCTCAAATGGATGGAGCAATTCTTGTAGTTTCTGCTCCGGACGGACCAATGCCTCAAACACGAGAACATATTTTACTTGCTCAACAAGTTAATGTTCCGGGAATTATAGTTTTCTTAAACAAATGTGATATGGTTCAAGATAAAGAAATCCTAGATTTAGTGGAAATGGAAGTTCGAGATCTGTTGACAAAGTATAAATTCCCAGGTGATAAGATTCCTGTTATTCGTGGATCAGCATTAAAAGCCCTATCTGATGATCCAGAAGGAATCAAGGCGATTGAAAAATTAATGAAAACAGTTGATGAATATTTTCCAGAACCGATTCGTCCACTTGACAAACCATTCTTAATGCCGGTTGAAGATGTTTTTACAATTTCCGGGAGAGGAACGGTTGCAACAGGTAGAGTTGAAAGAGGAGTAATCAAAACTGGAGAAGAGGTGGAGATCGTTGGTATTAAAAATACAAAAAAATCTGTCATTACCGGAGTTGAGATGTTTAGAAAGACCTTAGATGAGGCTCGAGCTGGTGATAACGTTGGATTATTACTTAGAGGAATTGAAAAAGATGACATTCAACGTGGACAAGTAATTGCAAAACCAGGCTCAATCACTCCACATACAGAGTTTGAAGCAGAAGTTTATATTTTAAAAAAAGAAGAGGGTGGTCGACACACACCATTTTTTAAGGGATATCGTCCACAGTTTTACATCAGAACAACAGATATCACAGGTGAACTTAATTTACCAGAAAAGGTAGAAATGGTGATGCCCGGAGATAATGTTAAGATCACTGGAAAATTAATTTATCCTGTTGCAATGGAAGCAGGATTAAAGTTTGCCATTCGTGAAGGTGGTCACACAGTTGGAGCTGGTGTGATTACGAAGATTATCAAATAACAAAATCAGAGATAATCTATCAGTAATTGAGCTCTTTTAAATTATGCCAAAGGGAAGAATTCGGATTAAACTTAAAGCGTATGATTATCGTTTAATTGATGAAACCTGCCAAAAATTGGTTGATACGGCAGTGCGTACTGGAGCATCGGTTATCGGTCCAGTTCCATTACCTGTTCATAAAGAGACATATATGGTTAATAAAGCATCATTTATCGATAAAAACGCTCGTGAACGCTTTGGCTTAAAAATACACAAACGTCTACTTGACATTGTTAACCCCACTAATCAAACAATTGATTCACTCATGCATTTAGAATTACCTGCCGGTGTTGAAGTGTTAGTCAAGATGTAAAAAATCTGGTTGACCGACAGTCTTTAATAATATATAATAGTTCCCGATGATAATTTTGTATCAACAAACTTATTATTGTTATTTTTAAAGCAGATTGGTTGAAATTGTCAGCCCCAATCTGGGGCTTTTTTATTTGATTAATTTCTATTTATGACAGGTTTTATTCTTGGACAAAAAAATAAACAGACACAAGCATATAATACGGCTGGTATTCGTATACCAGTAACATATATTAAAACCTCTCCTTGTTATTTAATTGCTATTCAAAAACCAGAAACACAACGTTATTTTGCTATTAAACTGGGTTTTGGATTAGCCAATCAAATTAAAAAATCAACTTTTGGAGAAGTTAAAAAGGCGGGGATAATGACCCCGCTTAATTTTTATAAAGAGTTTCGGTTAGAGAAACATCCAACAATTAAAGCAATCGAAGAGAATGGAAAAAGTGGAATATCAGTCGGAGATAAAAAAATGCTAATTGGAGATTTGATTGATGCTTCTATTTTTTTTAAACCCGGTGATAAGGTGCAAGTCAGTGCCATTGCTAAAGGTAAGGGGTTTCAAGGAGTAGTTACTCGTCATCATTTTAAAGGTGGTCCTCATACTCATGGACAGTCAGATCGCGAAAGAGCTCCTGGTTCAATTGGGCAAACTACTACGCCAGGACGGGTTTATAAAGGAAAACGTATGGCAGGGCGAATGGGAGGACAACGGGTAACAATAAAAAATTTAGTTATACATGAAGTTACAAAAGAAAGTATCGCCATTGCGGGTTTAATTCCGGGGAGTAAAAAAGCAAATGTCGAAATCATAAGTAAAACCTAATTATTAATAATAGTATGGAAACAAAAAGTAAATTAAAAAAATTGGAAAAAAATCTTACTAAAAAGAAAGTTGTTGATTCAAATGGTACTAACTTGAATATTTATAATAGTGAAGGTAAGCAAAGTGCTACGATTGAGTTGGATAAAAAATGGGCCAAGGTGAAAATTAATCCAAAGACTCTTGCTCAATATGTCCACATTTATTTAACTAACCAAAGGCAAGGAACGGTTTCAGCAAAAACTCGGGGTGACATTATTGGTTCGACTAAAAAAATATACAAACAAAAAGGAACAGGACGAGCACGGCATGGGAGTCGAAAAGCGCCAATTTTTGTTGGTGGCGGTGTTGTTGGAGGACCAAAACCAAGATTATTTTCTTCTCGTTTTAACAAACAACAGTTAACAATAACCATTCAGGCGGCACTCGCAACAAAATTAAAAAATAAAGAGGTGATTATTTTAGAAGATAGTGCATTAAAAATGCCTTTAAAAACAAAGTCATATGCACAAATGTTTAATCAAATTAATCCAAAACGCCAGGAATGTTTATTGCTCTTAACAGAAGATAATAATAACGCCCGTCAAGCATGTAATAATATTCCATATATAAAAATGGAAATTCTAAGAAATCTTAACCCATATATAATTTTAAGATATAAGTTAATAATAATGACAGTTAGTATGTTGACAGATTTAACAAAACAGCTTAAATAAATATGAAACTATCAGATGTGATTATAAAACCATTAATTACAGAAAAAGCTACTGGAAAAGCACAAATCGAAGTCTATACTTTTGTAATTCATAATCAAGCTGGAAAAGCTCAGATAAAAACAGTTTTAGAAAGTATATATAAAGTTAAGGTTAAATCAGTTAACATTACGAATCGTCATGGTAAAACAAGAAGAGTGGGAAAATACCGATTAGTTAAAACACTACCAAATAAAAAAATTGCATACGTTACACTGAAGTCGGGTCAAATTGATATTTTTCCAAAAGCATAACTTATGAAAAATCAACCGAAATACTCAACCAAAAAGCTAAAAAAAATTTTGAAAAAACACTCAGGTCGTAATGGTGATGGAATAATTACTGTTCGTCATCAAGGGGGGAGACAAAAACGGTTTTACCGAACAATAGATTTTGTTCGAAGCAAAAAAGATATAACTGCAAAAATAATTGCGAATGAATATGATCCAAATCGTAACGTTACAATTGACTTGGTTGAATACTTAGATAAAGAAAAGCGTTATATTCTTCACCCAGAAGGATTAAAGGTTGGTGATACAATCACAGCAAGTGTTTCTGCAGATATTAAAGTGGGAAATGCTTTGCCGTTAAAATTGATTCCAATTGGAACACAAATTCATAACATTGAATTATATGCAAATAGTGGTGGTCAGATGGTGCGTAGTGCTGGCGCATTTGCTTCAGTAGTGGCAAGAGAAGGTGGATTTGTTCATGTAAAGTTAATGTCTGGTGAAGTACGACGTTTTTTTGGAAATTGTTGGGCAACAATTGGTGTGGTTGGAAATAGTGAATATAAAGACGAAATTCTTGGTAAAGCAGGACGTAGTCGTTTGATGGGTATTCGGCCAACAGTACGAGGCACTGCTCAAAATCCTCGAAGTCATCCACATGGTGGTGGTGAAGGACGATCTGGTGAAGGAATGCATCCAAAAACTCCTTGGGGAAAGTCTGCGCGCGGAACTCGGACAAGAAACAAAAAAAGCCATAGTAACAAATTTATTATCAAACGTAGAAAATAATATGAACAATCAAACAATCATTAAAGACGTCCATGTTTCACCAAAAAAAATTAGATTTTTAATGGATTTTGTTAAAAAACTAAAACCAGTTGATGCAGTTGATCATTTAGCCTATATGTCACAACATAGTGCTCGAATTCTAAAGACTGCAATTCAAGCGGCCATCAGTAGCTCAGTATTGGCTTTAAAAACAGTACCTGATATGTTAAAATTTAGAGTTTTGATTATTGATCAAGGACATGTTTTAAAGCGATTTCGTGCAGGAGGACGGGGGACTGCAAAACCTATCAAACGAAGAATGGCACATATAAAAATAATCTTAGAGATTGATCAACCAAAAGAAAAGAAAATAGAAAATAGAAAAGAGAAAAAAGAAAAAGTGAATAAGAAAACAATTAAAGAAAATACAAAAACTGTAAAACCAAAACGAGATAATATTAAAAAACCAAAAAAAGTTACTAATAAAAAATTATAAAAATGGGTCAAAAAGTACATCCAAAAGGTTTACGATTGGGAATAATTTATAACTGGAATTCCCGTTGGTTTTTTTCGAACAAAAGGCAATATCGGGAAGCATTAATTGCAGATATTCAAATTCGAAAAAAGTTAATGACAAAATTTAGTTTTGCCGGTATTACTCAGGTTGATATTGAAAGAGCAATTAAAAAATTAACAGTGATTATATATTCGGCTAAACCAGGAATGATCATTGGTCGAGGAGGAAAAGGACTGGAAGAATTAAAAAACTATTTGTTGGTAGAAATGAAAATTTCACCAAAAAAAAACAAAGAGATGAAGATTGATTTAAAAATCGAACCATTAAAAAAACCTTTTTTAAATGCTTATTATGCAGCTCAAACAATTGCTGAAAAACTTATACGTCGTTTTCCTCATCGTTCAGTGATTCATAACACAATGAATCGTGTGATTGAAGCGGGAGGCAAGGGGGTTAAAATTCAACTGGGGGGCCGTATTGCAGGAGCGGAGATTTCACGTCGGGAAAAATATTTTCAAGGGACAATTCCCACCTCAACTATACGCGAAGACGTGGATTTTGCAATTTATCCGGCACTAACAAGATCAGGATATATAGGTGTTAAGGTATGGATCTGTAAGTGAATAATAAATTTATTAATAATTATTAATTTGAAATTTGTAATTTGAATTCAATTTAAAATTGATTAAAAATTTTAAATTTAAAATTATTAAATTTAAAGTGTTATAATGTTAGCCCCAAAAAGACAAAAATATCGGAAACAATTTAGAGGAATGTGGCGTCGTTTAGCAACGAAAGGAAACGATTTAAATTTCGCAGAGTATGGTTTAAAAACGATTACTAAAGGTTGGATAAAGGATCGAGAAATTGAATCTGTAAGAGTAATCTTGGCTAGGGCAACGCGCAAAGTTGGCAAATTTTGGATTCGTATTTTTCCCGATAAACCATTTACAAAAAAACCACCAGAAGTAACAATGGGCGCAGGAAAAGGAGATGTTGCATATTTTGTTGCATCAGTGGCACCAGGGCGGATATTATTTGAAATTGATGGTTTACAAGAGGCTGAAGCTCGAAGTGTATTCAAAAATTGCTCAGCTAAATTATCAGTGAGAACAAAGTTTATTACTAGAAGCTTATGAAAAAAAACGTTAAGGAGTTAATGAATAAAGAACTTAAAGTGCTAGAAAAAGAAAAGCAAGAATTAATTAAAGCTATTGCAGAAGTAAAAATAAATAATACTGTTAATAAATTCAAAGACACAAATACGATAGCTAAAAAACAAAAACAACTAGCAGTTTTATTAACAATCATTAATCAAAAAAAATCATTAAATAAAAATATATGAGTAATATTTTAACAGGAATCGTGACCTCAACTAAAATGGAAAATACAGTTGTGGTTAATGTAGTAAGGAAATATCGTCACTTGCGGTATCATAAGGTTATCACACGTCATAAACGTTGTCACGCTCATTATGAAAATATGTCAATCAAAGTTGGAGATCAAGTAAAAATTGAAGAATGTCGACCAATTGCCAAAACCGTTCGTCATCAAGTTATAGAACAATTAAAAACAAACGTATGATTCAACTTAGAACAGTATTAACAGTTGCGGATAATACTGGTGCAAAAACAGCCTACATGATTGGTATGGCTAAAAAAGGAAATAAAAAATTAGCTTATGTTGGGGACTCAATTAATGTTGTGGTAAAAGACGCAATTCCTTATGGTCAAGTAAAAAAGGGAGAAAAACTTTCCGCAGTTATTGTTCGCACACGTAAGGAAAAAAAAAGAGAAGATGGGAGTTATATTCGTTTCAGTGACAATGCTTGTGTTATTTTGTTTGATAAAGAAGTGAAAGATCCAAAAGGAACGAGAATTTTTGGACCGGTTGCAAAAGAAGTAAAAGAAAACGGATACAATAAAATTGCAAGTTTAGCAGAAGAAATTTATTGATAAAAACATGAAAATTAAAAAAAAGGATAAGGTAAGAGTAATGTCTGGAAAAGATAAAGGTCGGGAAGCTGTGGTTGAAAAGGTATATTCAAAAAGTCAAACTGCGATATTACCAGGAATTAATATTTATAAGAAGCATATAAAAAAGAATGAAAAGTTACCAAAAGGCGGAATTGTTGAGATTCCTCGACCGA
>Ga0210057_1009925_pt1 | contig 10896 bp, 12 predicted proteins | sample CryGeyCG2114_010_2_FD_183968 | JGI IMG/M metagenome (GOLD analysis project Ga0210057, IMG submission 183968) | Groundwater microbial communities from aquifer - Crystal Geyser CG10_big_fil_rev_8/21/14_0.10 (SPAdes) (version 2) | ecosystem: Environmental > Aquatic > Deep subsurface > Groundwater ...
AAAAAGTTTTCTTTGGAAAAAATGCTTAAAAAAACAGAAAAAGAATATAAAAATTTAATTGAAAATTAACCTTTATGTCAATTAGAGTTAAACAATTTCTTTTATTTTTTGGAGATTTGGCTTGTCTTTATCTTTCACTTTTTCTAACTTTAATTTTTCGCTATGGGCCAAATTTAAGTCAAAACCTTTGGCAACAACATTTAATACCTTTTACTATTATTTATCTGATTTGGTTAATCGTCTTTTATATTAATGACCTTTATGATTTACGAATTAGTTTTAGAAAATTAGACTTTTTTTCTGCTTTGGGCTGGTCTTCAAGCATCAATATCTTTATCGCCATTCTCTTTTTCTATCTTATCCCCTATTTTAATATTACACCAAAAACTAATCTTTTCTTAAATTTGTTAATTTTTTCTGGACTTTTTCTTGGTTGGCGTTATTTATTAGCCCAGTCAATTATTAAAATCGATTTAGCTAACAATATTCTTTTTATTGGCGAGGGTAAATTAGGAGAAGAATTAAGCCAAAAGATTAAAAATAATCCGGCTTTTGGCTATAAGCTAAAATTTTCTACCGATAACCAAGAGATAAAAAGGATTAAAGACTTAATTAATCAAAAAAAAATTAATACTCTTATTGTAAGCTCGAATTTTTACTCTCAAATTAGCCCCCAACTTTATGAACTGTTGTCTTATAGTATTGATATCTTCAATCTCCCCAGCTTCTTAGAACAATTTGAGCAAGCCATTCCTATCACCGAAACAACTAAAACTTGGTTTTTAGAAAATCTTCGAGGAACAAGCAAAAGGACTTATGAGATTATAAAAAGAGGCCTAGAAATCATTTTGAGTTTTGTCCTAAGCCTCATTTCTTTAATTTTATATCCTTTAATTATCTTAATTATTAAATGCTCTGGGCCTGGTCCTATTTTTTATACTCAAGAAAGAATCGGAAAAAATAATAAAATTTTTAAAATCATCAAATTTAGAACCATGATTCATGGAGCAGAAAAAAATGGCGTTCAGTGGACTAATAATCAAGATAAAAGAATCACCATTGGCGGCAAATTTTTGAGAAAAACTCGGCTTGATGAATTACCTCAGTTATGGAACATCTTTAATGGCAACATGTCTTTTGTTGGACCAAGACCAGAAAGACCTGAATTTATCAAAACTCTTAAGGAACAAGTCCCCCATTATTCTCTACGACATTTAATCAGACCTGGTTTAACCGGTTGGGCCCAAATTAATTATCCCTACGGCTCTTCAATTGAGAGCTCTTTAAAAAAGCTTAGTTATGACCTTTATTATTTAAAAAACCGCAATTTCGTTTTGGATTTATCTATTATTCTCAAAACAATTGCGGTTGTTTTAAAAGCAAAAGGAAGGTAAAATATAATTGTCAAGGTTAGAAGACTAAGAAGACTTAAGGGTTAAACCCTTAAAGGCAACCCTTAAGTACAAAAAATTGACAAGAAATTTTTAGAAGATATAATTATATTAGTATGGAAAATCAAAATGAAGAGGAAATTAATCTAAAAGATTATTGGAAAACCATTAAAAAAAGAAAAAAAGAGATAATCGCTATTTTTGGTAGTGTTGTTATCATCGCAATAATTATCTTTTTACTGACGCCAAAAATTTATGCCTCTTCAAGTTTAATAAAAATTGGCAAATTTCAAGGCTCAGTCGTTGAAAATATAAAAACCACAACTAAAATTATCAAACAATCTACAAATTCTTCATTTGAAATTAATGAAGCGGAAAAAGAAGAATTAATAGAAATAAAGGGCTTTGGAGAAACACCTGAAAAAGCCAAAAAAGCGGCTGAGGAAATCACCGCTTTAGTTCTTACTCGATACAAAGACCTATTTAATAAATACACTGAAATTCAAAAACAAGAAGTCCAAAGACTAAAAACAAGAATTAAGGAAAATGAAAATTATTTAAAAATGTTAAACCCCAGAATGTCAGATTATCTAAAAAATCTAATCGAGATTAAAGGACAGCAAGATGAACTACAAAAAGAATTAGCTTTAAATCAAAAAGAATTGAATCTTAATTTTAAAGAAAGCGAAATTATTTCTCAACCCGTTCTTTCTTCTTCGCCTTTTAAGCCAAACATTAAATTAAATATTCTCGTGGCAACTATTATTGGTCTGTTTCTTTCTGTTTTCTGGGCCTTTGGGAAAGAATGCTTTAGAGAGGAGTAATTTAGAACTGACAAATCAGAAACAATAAAAAAGTCGGAAATAAATTCCGATTTTTCGTTTTAGATGTACTGTCCAACCAATTTGGTAACGAAAATCTTTGGTGGATAAATTTTGTTTTCTGAAGCGCCTTTGCGGAGCGTAGGTTTTATGAAGCGGAGCTTCTTCGCCGCATGTCCGACGAAATTTGCCAGGCGAAGTTCCGTTAAGCGGAACGGAGCCGCAGCAAATAAGGAGTTTGCGGAATGAATAAAGCGAAGCGAAATAAAACCGTTAAGCGCGAAGCAACAGCGATGAAGGAAACAAAATTTATCAAAGAACTGCTATTATTTATTCTACTGACGCAGTTGTTTTTTCTAAAATTTGTTTTCTTAAATCTCCAACTATTTTAGGGTTTGCTTTCAAAAATTCTTTAGCCGTTGTTTCTCCAACACCTAATTTTGTTTCGCCAAAACTAAAGGTATTACCTGCTTTTTTAACCAATCCATATCCTAATCCCAAATTAAATAAATCAGAAAAAAGAGAAATCCCCTGATCATATAAAATTTCGAATTCACAGGTCTTAAATGGCGGGGCAACTTTATTTTTAACAATTTTCGCTTTAACCTTATTGCCAATAATTTGTTCGCCTTTTTTTAATTGAGCCAAACGTTTAAGCTCAATTCTGATTGAGGCATAAAATTTTAAAGCCATGCCCCCGGTTGTTGTTTCGGGATTGCCAAAGAAAAAACCGATTCTCATTCTGGTCTGATTGATAAAAATTACCACCGTCTTTTTGTTTTAGCTGAATGGAATTTAAAGAAAGAAGAATTATATGTTTATTTTGAGAATGAACAAAAACTTAAAAGAATCAAAAAAAATAAGTTTAAGATCAATCAAAAGTCGAAAGAAAAACTCTCTATTTCATTTGGCAACCAACCCTTTTTATTTAATTGGACACCCATTAGAAATTAGCGGGAGTGGCTGGTTTTGCCAATTAGGCGGTAACTGTCATAAGCAGAACCGCCGCAAAAGACTCTATTAACAACATTCCATCAGCCGATAATTGAGGCTCCACATCCTCCACTGCGAGCTACATCAAGATAAACAAAACTTTGATTTTCTAGATTTTGATATTTCTGAACTTTTCTTGTCTGTGGTTCTCGATAAAATTCAGCTCCCGGAAAGAGAAAGAGACTGAGTCGAGAATTCGGTAAAAATTCAGCGGCCGAATCAATATCTTTAGCTGCCCTGGATTTTACCAGACCTTCAGAGGAGACAACCTTGCTTTCCCAAATTGCATCATCAATCCAAGAAAATATCTCACGCCGATGATGATTAAGTCGACCTGTTTCGGCGTGAACTTTAATTTTTCCGCCACCAAACCCTCTTTTACTGGCAATTAGAACTTCGCAAGCAGCTAGAAAATTCTTTACCTGTGTTTGTAAAAGTGGGGTGCCAAAGCTATTCATCCTTAAAACGTCTTCTCGAGATGTCGGTCGCACTCTAATTCCTTTACTCGCTCGATATAAAGAACCGGCGTGATGTTCATCTGCCGAGAGATGGATCTCAACATTTTTAAAAACAACACCTGTCTGAATGATTTTTTGGATCGTCTCATCAATGCCCTCTTTGCCCCGCTTCAAAGAAATTATATTCCTTCCACCGGTAAAGATCCGAATCGGAACTTCTGAGTTAATCTGATGAATAATCTCTATCACTTTCCCAATTTTTCTATAAAGGAAAGGTTCTCCACCAGTTAATTTAATTTCTTCTATTCTAGAGAAATCAACCTGTTGCCAGAAGGTCTCATGCCACTCTATCGGCATTACTCGGCCCAAAAAAGTTTGTGATGACCAACAATGAGCACAGGTGCCATCACAATAAGAATACAAAAAATATACTACTTCCCATTTCCGATTTTTTAACTCCTCATAGGGTACGCCAAAATATGGGGTATACCCTGAAAGTATCTTTACTTTTGTTGCGATGTTTCGTACTTTTTCCATATCATCCACTCTTGTGCTTTTTTGGCGAAGTGACAAAAAGCCGAATCTACTTCCCAAATAGAACCATTAATGTAATCAGCATTTCTGGGGCATCCACCACCGCAAGTTGCCAATGCCGAACAGTGGTAGCATTGGGGCATGTTGAGGGGAGATCGTCGACTCCAGTCGATAAATACCGAATCTCTAGAAGGGTCATAATCGGCATCAAAAACACTGCCACCGAAAGTTTTACGGCTCCCCATATATCCTTGGCAAATACCAATTTGGCCATCGGGACTTACGCTCATTTGCTCTCCGCAACCAGTGCAGTCGGCCTTAAGAATCTCGCGGTCTAAAAAAGCATTAATTTTGTGGTTCATCCGCCGTTCGTAAACCTCGGGATAAGAATCTTGGATTACTTCTTGGACTTCTATCAAAGCTTTCCCGAAATTCGCTTCATAAACAGGGTCATAAGTAAAGACGTTGGGAACGATAGAAACATGATTAAATCCTAAGGCTCGAATCCCGAGCTTGTCGACCAACCAGCGAATAATATCTGTCGCGTGTCCCAAGCTTTCTCTATTTAATACACATGAAACTGTTGGTCTTATACCTGCCTTTTTTAAAACATGAAATCCTGCTAAAGTTTTTTCAAAGCTTCCCTTTCCGTTTCTCGAAACTCGATTAAGATCATGAATCTTTTTTGGCCCATCAATAGAAACAGAAACCATCACATCATGTTTTTTCAACTCTCCTACAATTTCTGGACTAATAAGCGTTCCATTTGTAATCAAAATTTTGTCTACCTTTGATGGTAAATTTCCTGTTTTCTGACACTTCTGAAGATATTCCAAACCATATTTAATAACCTTCCAATTTAGAAGAGGTTCCCCTCCGTACAAAACGATTGAAGGAGGTTTTGGAAAAGTCCGACCAGCTATAACTTGACTGAATTTATCAATGGCTTTTTCCATCACTTCTTCTGTCATATTTTGCCGTTTATAACCTTTCGAGATATTGCCCTCAATAAAGCAATAACGACAACGAAGATTACAATAGTCAGTTAAATGTAACACCAAAACACGGATGTTCGGTCCGTTGAAAGCTATTTTTTTAACCCTTTCAAAATAAATTAACTCATCATAGTTGACCGGCACAAGAATATGGGCATTACAGATTTTTGTTAATACAGAAATAAATTCTTCTCGAATAACTTCCGGGACCTCTTCCAGAACTTTAGCGATCGGGATTTCTGTCGTTCTAAGGAGGTATGGATAAAAAATCGCATTGAAGTAAATAGTAATTATCTTCAATGCGTTATAAGTACACAAAACCTTACCTCTTTGGAAAAAATGACCAAAGATAGACTTTTTAAGTCTCTCTTTTCTATATTTTTTTATATTAAACATTTTTTTCTCTCTATACAAAAATTTTAAAAGATGAATCAAAGAATGAAAAATTTTTTATTCATTTTTTCGGCTCTAATCTCCCTCTGAAGAAGACAATTAAATAATTCTTGAAAAGAGATCTCTCCTTTGGATCTTCTTTTATAAATCCTACGACATTTTTCAATAAATGATTGTTTACATACATAACTGCTTTGCGGCATTTGTCCCAAAATATTTACTGCGCGAGAATCGCTAAATAGTAACGGAACAAGAATTTCGCTTGTTAACCAAAGATATTTTTTATCCGGCTGAATAGTAAAATTAATTTTTTTAATTTTGCGATAAAAATAAAAATGAGAGGTTTCGTGAGCACATATTCTCAACAACTCTTGTTTACAAGCATGGAGGGGGACTAAAAAAGTTTCGGTCTCGAGATTCCGGGGGAAAATAGGGCTAATACCGACATAAGCAGTAAAAATTGTTTTTCTTAAATTTAATTCAAATATATCCTGAAGAAATAAATACCAAAGGTTTTCTATCACACCCCACCATTTTTTGAAATTCTCACGGCTTCGTGATAACTCTAATTGGTTTTTAAGATAAATTTGCTTTAATAATTTTTGTATTTCTCTAGAATCCCAAACTTGAATTGATCGAAAGGGAAAATATCTTTTTTGAATATCTCCCCATAACTTTCGGTTATTTTTCCGAAGAATTTCCAAAGCTATTACGTCTAATTTTGGATTATTAATACAAAATTGGACATGTGTTAAATCCATTTTATTTATATTATCTTTTTTTATCTGAAACTTTCTCTCTCGCTAGAAATTAAAATTTTTTCTTTTTTATCCAATATTAATTAATTGGCAGATTCAATCTCTCTTCTTTAAATTTTTATTTCGCTCTAAAGGCGTCTTCTTTAGGAAGTCGGTTTGCTTTAATCGTTTCCGATGCTTCACAACAGTAAGTAGCAGATTTTTCTTTCTTTTTAAGAACACGCTTAATATTTTTTTTCTTCATAATTATGTCCCTTTTTTTTATTTTAAAATCGACCTTTATGCATTTTGTTCTACTTAATTTTAATCAATTTTCTAAAAAATTACTTTAAACCAATTTCTTTTGCCCACCTTAAGTTTAACGCCTTGAGGTGGTAAAAGAATTTCCTTTCTGAAATTTTTTACAGTTTGACCATCAATTTCCACTGCATTTTGTTCAATAAGTCGTCTAATTTCATTATTGGTTTTTTCTTGTGGAGTAAAACACTTTCTAAGAATCTCAAAAGTACTAGCTGATTGATTACCCATTGAAACTACTGGTATATTCTCAGGAATTTGTCGTTCGCTAAAAGTTCGCTTAAACCATTGTAACTCTTCTTCAGCTATTTTTTCTCCATGATAGCGTTTTACAATTTCTTGAGCAAGTAAAAGTTTAAATCTCATTGGATCAGATTGAAAAACTCTTTCCATCTCAGCTATCCTCTCCAACGGAACTTCTGTATAAACCTTAAAGTATTCAATAACAAGATTGTCAGGTATGCTCATTAATCGACCAAATTTTTCTCTTGGCGAATGCGCTAAACCAATATAATTACCTAAACTCTTGCTTTGTTTTTCTTTACCATCAATACCATGAGTAATTTTGGTAGTAATAATTACTTGTTGAGTTTGCCCAAATTTTTCCTGGAAAAATCTCCCCATCATTTCATTATAAAGCTGGTCAGATCCCACGATTGTAATATCGCCTTTAAGCATCTTAGAATCATATCCCTGTAAAATAGGATATATAAGCTCAGACTCATAAATTTCTTTTCCCTCCCGCATCCTCTTCTGAAACATGTCACGAGCAATTAAACGCTCATGGGTTACCATTGAGAGCAAGGAAAGCAATTCCTTGGATGACATTTTATCGTACCACTCAGAGTTTTTTCTTATCTCAACAAGGTCAGGGTCATCACGAAGAACTGTCAATGCTTGTTTAACAAAAGCATCGGCATTTTTTTGAATTTCATTCAGTGGAATGATTGGTCTTGCTTTACTTTTTCCCGTTGGATCACCAATTTGAGTGGTAAAATCGCCAATTAAAAAAATAATTTTATGACCCAGCTCTTGAAGTTTTCGATACATCCATAAATTAACCGCATGACCAATATGAAGATCTGGAGCAGTAACATCCACACCGAATTTCATTCTTAATTGACGTCCTGAAGTAAGTATTTTTTTTAATTCTTCTAGAGAAAAAATTTCTTCTGTAGTTCTTGCAAAAGAATCAATAACTTCGTTAATGGTTTTTATATCTTTAATAATTTCTATTTTTTTTCTCTCTTGACTTATATCTTCCCTTCTCGTTCCTTCTTTCTTTATTATTTTATCTATGTTTTCCATATTTTCTAAACTTAAATTTTTTATTTTTAAAAAATAATTCTTAATTTCTTCTCGTATTACAAAATTATTTTATTGTTTACTATAGCAATAGTAATTATAATATCATAAAAATTAAATTTGTCAATTCCAGGGAGCTATTTCGCAAAGGGTCTTATGTATATCATCTTTTGCCTAATTTTGGCTTGTTTAGAAATCGCCCCTTTGACCATTCCATCTTTAAACTCAAATGAAGGAACTAAATCCTCAACTAGATGAAAGCCGTAGGGTAGACGATATTTAAGGCCGTTTTTGATAAAGAAAGTTTTAAGCATAGGATACCTTGGTTAATTTGGTTATTTCTTTGACTTTTTTAACCTCTATTTTACCAAATTTAGAGGTGTTACCTATGTATCTCATCTTATGCAGGGGGTTTATTCGCCTCACTCATAGATGGCAAGATAATCACAGACTTCACAAAGAGGAAGTTTAGAGAAATCGCGAGCTAATAACTTCTCTTGAATTTCTTTTTGCCGTCTACTGTGCCAAACACCGTAAATTCCTCCATCGGCAACATTTCCAATAATTATTTCTCTTTTCCAGTCTGAAGAACAAAGAATCACATCACCATTATAGACGATATAAATCTTGTAAAAAGGCCGGTCGCACACTCGACGATCTTTAATTCTTCCCAAAACTCTCAGGCCATCAACTTCTATATTGCCCCCTCTGTTATTTAATGGCGTAGTTATGACTTTAATACCATATTGTCGCCAAAAAGCCACTACTTCTTCAAGTTCAGTAAGGGCTAATCTAGTCTCTACCATTGAGATATAAAGTCGGATTCCTAATCCTTCGCGGGCTATAGCATCTTTAAAATTGATGACATTTTGACGCACCCGCTTAAAAGATAATCCTTTCATAGCTAAAGAATAAGTTTTTTCTGTGTTACCGCAAAAATTAACCCAAATTTCATTCACACCAGAATCTAGTAATCTTTCAGCAAGATCACCTTCAAGTAATTGTCCGTTTGTGCTAAATCCGATGTTGACTTTGGGAAGACGCTCACGGGTATAACGGATAAAGTCGGGCGATCTATTGTCCATCAAAGGTTCATTCATTAGAAACGGCTTTACGTCTTTCACTACCTCTGCATGATCAGCACATTCATCGATAAGTTTCCGGAAAAGTTCTGATGTAATTTTTCCATGACTTATGTGCCTATAGATAGACGAATAGGGGCACATTATACAATGAGCGTTACAAGTAGTATGGGTTTGAATTTAAATTTCACTTGGAAAATCCAAATCTTTGATTGGACTGAATGGCAAATTCTTCTTTGGACAATAAAAACTCATAACAACCACCTCTCATATAACTAGGTAACCGAACAGAAGATTTTCGGTTCATAAAAAGCCTAACCTAAGCTGGTCCGAATTTTTCAGAGAGTTCGACCTTTTGAAAACGTTTTTTAGTTTCATACTTTCTATGGAGAATATTCTAAATTTTTAAGAAATCTTAAATATGACCTCTCGCTGGTAAACCAATAAATGTTGGGTGATCACCAATTTAAGAATGAATTTGTCCGAGTAAGTAGGCTTTCGACCTTGTTTGGATTTCCTTTTAGGAAATCGCGACCCTTTATAAAGAACATCCACTTTACCCTAAAAACACGGACTAATCTCACTTTTTTTAGTAAATTTTACTTAATTTGTACGTATTTTAAGAGGAGAATTACGCACCACTCATATAAAGTATTACCATTCTGGTTAGCAATTATATCTAAACTGCTGCGGCAGCTGTTTTTTCTAAAATTTGTTTTCTTAAATCTCCAACTATTTTAGGGTTTGCTTTCAAAAATTCTTTAGCCGTTGCTTCACCAACACCTAATTTTGTTTCGCCAAAACTAAAGGTATTACCTGCTTTTTTAACCAATCCATATCCTAATCCCAAATTAAATAAATCAGAAAAAAGAGAAATCCCCTGATCATATAAAATTTCGAATTCACAGGTCTTAAATGGCGGGGCAACTTTATTTTTAACAATTTTCGCTTTAACCTTATTGCCAATAATTTGTTCGCCTTTTTTTAATTGAGCCAAACGTTTAAGCTCAATTCTGATTGAGGCATAAAATTTTAAAGCCATGCCCCCGGTTGTTGTTTCGGGATTGCCAAAGAAAAAACCGATTCTCATTCTAGTCTGATTGATAAAAATTACCACCGTCTTGGTAGAGCTAATAATCCCAGACAATTTTCTCATTGCTTTTGACATTAAACGAGCCTGAAGGGCAATGTTTTGGTCACCCATTTCTCCTTCAATCTCAACTCTTGGCACTAAAGCCGCCACGGAATCAATGACCACGATGTCAACGCCATTGCTACGCACTAAGGTCTCCACAATCTCTAAGGCCTGTTCGCCAGTATCAGGTTGAGAAATTAAAAGATCGTCAACTTTGACGCCAATCTTTCGGGCATAATCAGGATCAAGAGCGTGTTCTACGTCAACATAAGCGGCCGTCCCGCCTTTTTTTTGCGCTTCAGCGACTGCATGAAGAGCTAGGGTTGTTTTGCCGCTTGCCTCCGCACCATAAATTTCCGTCATCCTTCCTTTAGGAAGTCCTCCAACTCCTAAGGCTAAATCCAAAGAAAGACATCCGGTCGGCACTACCTCAACTTTCATCCGCTGAGCTTCGCCCAATTTCATAATTGAGCCTTCGCCAAATTTGGCTTTAATCTGATCAATGGCTGCTTCGGCTGCTTTTTGACGACCAATTTTTTCGTCTATATTTTTTGTTGGTTTAGGCATATTCTTTATTTTATAAAATTAGAAAAAAAAGTCAAGAACGAGACTTGTCCAATACAGAATGAGCCCCAAATAAATCTTGATTCTAACACAAATGAGCCCGAAATGGACCGCCTAAAATGTCTTTCTTGTCAAAAATGTGAGAATCGTCATAATTGAAGTATGATCAT